>Ga0056114_1001034_pt1 | contig 11700 bp, 7 predicted proteins | sample WorMetHERISLAND1_FD_77005 | JGI IMG/M metagenome (GOLD analysis project Ga0056114, IMG submission 77005) | Marine gutless worms symbiont microbial communities from Max Planck institute for Marine Microbiology, Germany - Olavius loisae HERON... ...
AAAGGTAAGCAGGTTGTTGAGTAGAAAGGACCTTGTACGTTAGGATGGCGACCTTGAAATTTATTCGCTTATGGATAGGGAGCCAGTGGAGATTGGAAAGGAGCTGAGATGTGGGGACTGAACAAGGAGAGCGAGTGATAGTTCTGGCCAAAGCGTTTTGTACCATTTGAAGTTTATGAAGGTTGGATACAGAAGTGCCATATAATACAGAATTTGTGTACACGTTTCAGAGTGACTCATGTGTACATTTAGTAGTCTGACCGTTTTCAGTTCATCCACAAACATTTTGTACATACATCTATCAGCAGCAACAAATAGAGAGTTTCCGATGCACGGAATGGACACACTGACTGTGAATATCAGCACAGCCTGCTGCAGCACTAGTCAGTGGCAACATCATGCCAACTAGTCCGATTTACCCATTATTACGTGGCTTACTGGACAGCATTAACACACTTACATTTTATGTACAAATAGAGCTGGAAAAGGACAGCAATTTTACAGAGAAAGCAAGTAGTCTCACTCTCAGCTTTATACTTTGTTAAAGGTTAAAGCGAGATAAGTTCTTCATCGGAAAGCCATCTCAGAACTACGGGGTGTCACACAACTTTACTTGCAGCTCGAAATAAGCGATTACACCCCGCCTTAACCCCAACCATTAAGGTTGGTACTCAGTTTACCTACCCTGGAGGGATGGAAGGGTGAGTTAACCTAGGTGCCTTGATGACGCCCTGGCCGTGAATCAAATCCACAACTGCTTGATTGAAAGTCCGACGCCTAACCGCTGCGCCACCAAGACACCACTGCGTTAAGCAGTGCAGTCGTCGTATGACCTAGCACGGCCAGCAGTCAGTATGATTGCAATAATACACAAAGATCAGACAAGCACAGTGTAGCATACAAAGACGATTACATGACTTAACTTGGCATGGTGTTCACGTCAGCTTTGAGCTGATACACTAGAAAGTGGTTAATGTGAGATGCAAGCAGTGGTGCAATACCATGTGTCCAAGTTGTCAATCACTCGTGGAGACAGTTTCAGTATCCATGCGATCGGTTTCTGCGGCGTCTTCTTAGCCAAAAACTGGCACACGGCTGTTATGGCATCTACAAGCCACACCAACAGTAAATGATAACGATCTCACAGTCCCTTCAACAAGGTCACACTGGGACACAGGGGCCTTTAATAGACAGCATATACAAACAACAGTCTCTTTACCGCAGCCTTTTGGAGACACCAACGTGTAGAATTCATTGCCTGGCTGCGATAGTCAGTCACCCTGCTGAATTTCATACCGCTCGGTTGAACAGTTGGAGCGTGGATATCACGGACATGCATGTAGTCTCGGTCTCAAGACAATGGTGTCAGACTGAAAGCTAGAAGTCTCAGTCTCGGGCATTAAGGTCTCGTTTTACAAGCTTCACTTTTCAGTTTGCCACAGCTCGAAAAATTCTAGTCAGATCTGACTTCACTGAAAACTGAACATCGATGGTACATTGTGTCACTGAATGCCGCTGAGCGGCTCACAGCGGCTCCTTCGTCTTTGCACTTATGCGCTTCTTTATGTTTTAGTTAATCAGATTACAGATAAACAGACACCGAAACAGAGATGAGCGCCGTCCCATGAGTCTATGAGACTTTACGTCTTACAGTTACTGATAAGAAGTAAACTGTTCAAAACAGTCTGATGATGACTAGCTTAACTAACAACTGTAAATAATTACAGTAGGCTACACTTCAACAAAAAACAAGTGTAGTTAGGTGCACAAAGGTGAACCAGTGATAGATAGTGCATGGTTTAACGTCTCCACCAAAACAGTATAGGTTAGACGGGCGACGGTTTTTACAGGTCTTTAAGACCCAACCAACAGTATCAAAGTACTGAAGGCACACATAGATTACACAATTAACAGAAAAGCACAATAATCATACATATAAACACAAAAGACAGCAAATCCCCTAGTCTGCACAAATATGGGGTGACTAGGGGATGGCTCCCACAGAGGGCAGGTTCGCCAGGCCTGAACGGCGGTGAGACTGCCGCCGCGGTACCCCCAGGTGAACCAGTGAATCAATTACTGTTGTCCTCTGACGTCATCAGTGACTCATAACGACCATCACTGCTCACGTGCTCAAAAATGTCACATTTTAAACAGAGTCAAGTTCAATCGTTCAATGTGGTATTGGCCATGCATTGTTGGAACGTGCAGTAAGAGTAGACGATAATGTATGACTAGTGGTTAGACTGACCAGCACTGGAGCAGAATATCAGATCATCGTGCACGACTACGACACCGGCGCGAGGAAACATCGGTGTCACATTGCGCTGGATCACGTCATCACAGCTGGCAAACTGTCGGAACATGACGCGCACGTCACGCTTCAGGCGCAGAAGATTGGGCAAACGATCGACACAGGACGACAACTCCGCGTCAACAAACACGATACACGCCGTGTCGAGTGATGACAACGTTAATGATGTGTTGAACGGATCAAACTTGTGTATGCCGTTCGATATCATGTACTCCTGCATCATACACAGACACAATCAGTTTACCACTAATAACAGTTGTCTCCTGAAGGCTACGGAGCAAATTGTTTGCAAGCTGTATGTCCATCTGGACCTGCAACCAATGATGTGAACATACTGTACAGCATTGGAAAGTAAGTAAATAGTTTGGCTGCAACAAACAAGACGTAATGATCTCTGCTTAGCCATCCTGCACAACATCCATAAAGCACAAGACTTGGTCGTTTTCATAGATGACTAACGCCGTCGACAGCATGTTGACCAATGACGTTGCTCGTGACAATAAACTAGTGCTGTGTCAATATTCTAAATTTTGAATCGAATAGTTACTTCAGTATTTGATTCGATTCGAAACGAGGACAATTATTCCAAATTAAGGGAGTTCAAGAGAATGACGTCTCAGTAGAAATGTGTATGTACGTGTACAGTGCTGTTGTTAACAATGGTCCAGGTCCTGTATCTCCTTGAAGTCTTTATATTGATTGGCCCATTATGGCCCACCAAGTACTGAAACTCCTACAACAGAAACCACAATAGTGCGGTGCCATAAAAACAGTTGAATTTATTTAACAAGTACTTACTACTGGTGACTTTTGAGACTGGCGATAGCTATTCAATTAGATTTGAAATTTCAAATAATAGCTCAACTATTCGATTCAAAATGAAAAACACTATTTGCACAGTTCTACAATAAACATTGACAAGTGATGGTTGTTCACTATGACAAACAGGGATGCTGCTGGCATGTCTTTGGTGTCAATGGCCAGGTACAGCAACAACCACAGTACAAAAACACGGCATACCATATGCCAAACAGCATAGTATCCCATCATCAATACCCTGACTCTGAAATAGCTCCCAACTGCTCACAATTCATTAGCAAAAACTTACAAGATCAGTATATCGTTGTTAGATATCCCAATTTATAAAACAAATGGAACTGAAACAAGTCACAAACTGAGGAGGAAAAAGCATCTTAGTAAAGCGTGGATAGACAAGATCAGGGATGTTAAGGTCTGGAGTCAAACACCACTTTTTGGTCTGGTCTCACAGTAGTCAATCTACATCTCATGAAGTTCTGGTCTGGGTCTCATGTCAGCTGGTCTCGTGGTCTCTGGTTGATCATTGGCTCCTAAATGCTATTATTTAGCCAAGACGCTAAAATGATCGCTAAATATTTGTGCAATATTACTGCATTTACCACTCATTCGGACTTGTTCTTACTAACTTAATGAACTTACTGCATGTAGACTGATCACACTGAACATTTTGCTACTGTTGAAAACTGTTGACTATATCAGCAGTTTTTCTTTTATGAATTCGACTAGACTGGTCTTCATCAGGGTCTCATCTGTGTGGGTCTTGGACATGCATGACATGGTTCTTAATCTTGGTCTCACGCTCCCTAGTCTCAGTCTCGGTGTCTGATGGTCTCAACAACAGCCCTGGAGATGATGGATGATGGATACCTCATGATTTGTTGTAGATCATCTCGGCCTAATGGCCAGAGGTGACATTGTAGGAAAATTATCAAGTTTTTCAAAAAGGTAAGAGAGCTGATCTCAAGATTCACACAGGTATGAGCTCTCTAAGCCATTTCTAGTTAGTAAACTTATTGTATACTCACAGACACGTCTGCCTTGAGTTGATCGTTGTTACTATAGACATAAAACCGTTTCTTCTGTGGGCAAATGTCAGCATGGCATTCAGCCAGTCTTTCACCGGATGACGAAAACCGTGCAAGGAAATTTGGTGGTAACAAAGGCGGAATAGCGTCAGTGGATTGCACTGGCAAAGGCAGAAGTGGAATCTTCTGTGGCCAAACAGCCTCATCGTCGGAAGAAGATAAACGCGGCGGTGCCCGGAGCCGGTTTGTGATTGGAATGGTTGGGCTGAGGAACGGTGGCTCAGAACCGAAGGATGACTGGGATGTGGAGAACGAAGGCCAGGGACTCATTGTCTCATGCTGGGACGTCGGCAAAGAACCGTTGGCTGGAAAAGATGGATAAGATCCATAGCTTTCATCACACGAAGCCAGTGCATCGGAAGATGGCGGAACCGAGTCTGGCGTTATGATGGAAACTGGCGTCACTGACGACTGACACATCATATTCCACGCCTGTCCATAATACCAGGGATACACGCCGCTGTACGCAGATGACTCGTAGCCGTACGCGCCGTATGAAGGCATATATCCACCCATCCAGTAAGAATTTCCAAAATCACCCTGACTCTGCATTGTGGGATACACCGACGCATCGGAAAGCGAGGCGACTGGAATGGGTTGATCAAACTGTCCAGAGCCACTTGGTACAGGATTGCCACACAATAAAGACAGGTCAGGGGGAGGGCTACCTGCAACCGAAGTAGTCCTACTGTCACACTGGTCATCATCTGGCAATGCAGGAGCACCATCGTTACCAGCTGTAGCTGGATATGGGGGCAGAGGTGGCAGTGATGAAGTCAAATCTAACTTTGACGGTGACTTCCGGACATCAAGGCATGAACTCGAAGACAACACCGACACTGAAATGGGCAGGCTTGAGGTGCTGCCACTTGATGAAATGGCAACACTTGAACCTTCAGGTTCTGAAGTTTGAGGCTGAAGTGACGATGAGTCTGACTGGCCGGTAAGTGTTGACGTTGAAAAGGCAGCCAGTGTTGCTTCAAGGGACAGCCCGATTGGTCGAACAGACGGCTTAGAGACAATCATGGAGTTTGGAGAGCGGTGTGATGTTGAAAGCAGCTTGCCACCAGTGGCCGTCTCCTGGCTTTCGCGCTGGCTTCGTCGTTTCGCGATCTGCGAACGTCGAAATGTCTGCATAAACCGTGGACCCCGTGATGCCAACAAAATGTCGGTTGTTGCCGTCTTTACCGGCGGAGCTGTTGCAGTGTTTGCTATCTTATATAACACAGACGAACGAAATGTGACATGAGCAAGAGAACCAGAACTACTGGAAGTAGTAACAGGTGGTTGTGAAGTTGACGATGGTAACGACGGCAATTTTTCTGATGCAACTGAAGGCGAAGATTTTTCATGATTATCGGCGACTGTTCGTGTATTTGTGTCTAATCGGCTTGCCGCATTACAGCCTGATTCGGCCTGTAAATCATCAACTTTTGCTCGATCACTGGCACGAGTTCTGGTTGCACTGGTCCGCATGTGCTGCTTATCAGTACGTGAGGCTTTGTCGCTGTTCACTGAAGTTGACTGCCCTTCCAGTTCCGTGTCAGAAATTGCTTCAAAACTGGATGAGAGCGGTCGGTCCCTCGACGTCCGTTTTTCTGTTCTAGCCACTTTCCTCTGATGATCGTGCGAGTCACTCTTTCTCTCGTGTTTTCTGTGCTTTGATTTTTCGTGTTCACTCCGGTGACTCGAACTATGTTTCCTTTTCGCACTGGCCTGTCGCGACGTGGACGAAGTTCTGGTTTCTTTGTCTGCGGTACCAGCGGTCTCTTTCTTGCTGCGGTGACGATGGTCGTCCTTTCGGCTTTCCAACCTGGAATGCTCATCTCTAAAGCTGGTCAAAGCTTTTCCAACGATGCTCGATAACTTTGTATGTTGCTGCTTGGTACTTGCATCCATATCAGAATCTGTCGTATGCTCTTTGACCACTTTACCACCAGTACCCAGCTCATGCTTCTTATGCTCATCGCCAGTCTGAACCTTCTGTTCTTCTGCGTCACTCGCCTGCTTCGACAACACCACTTTTCTATATGAACTTTCTCCCGCTGAAACAAACTTCTGTCTATCAGCGTCGTGCCTTCTGACTTTCATTTTCTTCATCTCTTCCACATCATCAGACTTCTCAGCAAACACAGACGCCGGTTCCACCTTCTGCCCGACGTAATTCCCGTCCACACTTTCACTTTCCATCTCCGCTTTAACTTTACCAGCAACGGGCATTTTTGCGTTCGCTGGAGAAGTTACGGGACCATTATCTGGCTCGGAGAACAACGGCTTGGCCGTATGGGAAGCAGGTGACACGTTGGCTGCTCCGGACTTGAGATCTGAGAAATCAGCCACCGATTTGCCGCCGAGAATGCCATTCATTAAGTCTGAGACAAAGTCAAATACTCGCTTCATTGACGATTCAGTAGCCACGCCTTTGTTGTTGTTCGTCTGAGCACCAGAATCAGAGACGCTTCCGCCTGCATTCTGCTCCGACCACAACGACATCGGTATCACTGCGTCATCAATAAACACATCTTCATCAAGCAGGGCAAGTGCAACGGCCCAATGAAGGCTCGTCGACGTCGTCAACTTGTGGCTGTTGAACTGTTTTGCGTTGCTGATAGTTTTTGACAGAAGCGACAGTTTCTTTTCATCGGTTCCCACAAACAGCCGCAGTAGGTCGGCAATGTCCGTACGATTAGAATCCACTGATTCGAGCTGCTGATTTGTTTTATCCTCCGTATCATCAACTTCATCTTTGTGTATCTTGGCTTTCTTCACATGTTTCTCCTTGTCCTTATCGCTGGTAGTCTTCTTGCGTTCTTTTTTCACGTCTTGATCCTTGTGGTCAGAGTCTTTAACTGGTTCAGTTGCCACAAGCTTATCTTCATGGCTTGTCTTCTTTCGGTCGTCTCGTTTTCTCTTGTGCTTCTGGGAAGATGGCTTTGCGCTGGCGTGAGAAGAGGACGAATCCGGCACTTTTTCGGCACTGGCATGTTCTGACTTCTCTTTATGAGAACTACCGGAATGTGATCGACTCTTTTTGCCACCATCAGCAACTGTGGATGACACTGACGGCAAAACTACTGAACTGACAACTGGGGTTACTTTAGAAGCAGCTGTTTCAATGTTATGTCCCACAGCTGCTGGACCTGATTCATGGCTATCTGACTCTGAGCACTGAACATTCTCTCTCCCTGATAAAGGTAACGTGGACATAATGCTTTGTTTTTGACCTTCTTCCAACGGACCCACAACAGGCAAATCGATCTTGTCTGTTCCGATGCCCCACCAGTCATCACAGTCATTGGACAGAAGCTCCTCTACACTCTTACTTCCGGCATCTGCTTCCAATGACGAAGTCATCAACTGCTGGAGGCTGTAAGGGTCGACCGGTTCATCCAACAGGGCACCGAAGTACCACAAAACACTGTTCCAGCAGCAGTCCACCGTACGATCAGTTTTCCACGTGGAGCTCATTGCTGTCCAGTCCAGAGGAACGTCCCACAGTTGACCAGACATGATGAGGTCAAGTGGTTTCCGAAGACGCCAGTTCCGCATTGCGTCGAGCAAGGTCTGTCTGACGGCCGCGGACTCAATGAACTGGCTGTCCCACTTAGTGTCGAGGGACAGATTACCAACGTACCACGGCAGCTGGTCCGACAAATGATTACAAGCAGCACCATCAACGTGTCCAGAAGTCTGCTGTCGAGAAACTCCGGAACATATACTACTGCCCAAAGGAAATTCTGACGACATTGTTTCATTAAGCTGATTGGGAGTAGTACTGACTTTCAGATTAAGTGGAAAATTATCCAAAGAACTATTAGAACCAACTATTGTGCTGACACCAGCATGCGATTCGTGTAATCGCAGACAAGACGCGCCCGCCTCGTCAGATGCACGATGCTTGCGTTCAGCGTCTGTGTCCGACAAAGAGTTATCAGACAGCTGTTGAGGCTTGGAGACAGTTTCCCTTCGGTCTGAGTCAATGGACTGACATTCTGAACCACTGGTATGCTCAACGTCCTTTGACATCTTCGACTGGCGAAGGGCACTCAGCTTCTCCTCGATCTTTTGCAGTCTCCGACGCAGCATGTCTGGGGAAATCCCGGACTGTTTCAGTTTCATAAGACGCTGGGCCTTTCCCTCTGCTGTCTTCGCAGTTGGTGAGTCGACACTGCACTGTTCAATTGCGCTGCCCTGTTCAGTAACAATTTCCAATGGTTCGGTTTTTATGCCGACGACAGCGGTCGGCTCCATACAGCTCTGTAGTACTCGACTGATACGCTCATCATCCGAGTCCGAATCTTTACTCGCTGCAGGCTTCGTGGTGATCGGACCGGGCATTGATATACTGTGATCCGCAGCACTGACAACCATATCATCTGTTGCCACATGATCCGTTCCAGTTACGACGCTACCAACGGCAACATTTTCCGACTGTGGACTACAATCCAATGTTTTGTTGACGTTTGGGTGATAGAGCGAGTTGACTGGCAGATGAACAAGATACTTCGTCGCCTTCTGAATCCAGTTGTCTTCACCTGGACCAGTCTCATACCAGTCTTCTGGTGGAATGCCCTTTGCAAACACCTTAGCCATGTCAAAGTATATAGACGACGCAGGACGGCTGGCCAACAGTCGTGGATCCCGCGTCGGCACTATCTCCGAGAACAGCAGCTCTGGAAGGCAAATCTCGCGATTTGGCGTGTACTCTGCACAAACAGAACAGTGAGCAGTATGTTAGAAACAAAGCAAATTAAACACTGACGAAGAGCAACTAAAAACAATGAAATGTTAACAAAGTAATCTTCGTTTATTACACATAAAATAGCACAATAAAATATCAACAGTAAGCATAAAAACACAAAACAGAATGAATAGCAGCTATAAACAGCAAAGAAGGAGAAAAGCTCAACTACGACAGAATGTGCAGTATTAACTGCATTCAGAACAATATACTGCCATATACAGTCATACACTGATAAAATATCATAGGAGGCTACTGTCAAAATAATTCTTATTTACAGGTGTGACCATAAAAGCTACCGGGGTAATGGAAATTTGCAAACTTCATGTAAAGATGATAACATTTCAGTATCTGATAAACTAAATAATACATCAGATGAGCTTAGTATGTTTGATGACATTAATACTGTACAAGCTCAAAAATGTGACAAGGAAGCTCATCTATTTTTTTTCAGTTTGAAGATCAAATCAAATTTTTATATCCAAATTACTGGCATCTACAATATATAACTGAACTGTTGTCAATATGACCGAAATAGTTCAACCTGCTGACAGACAGGCTTATTTAAGCCATTAAACTTGGAACTGTGCAATGTTAAACAGCATTGTTGGATATGACAGTTCTGACAGTAACAAGAAAATCTGATTTATATAGGTTGCCTCATAAGATAGATAGAGAAAACTAAGGGAATGCAACTTAAATGTGCGAGTGTTTCAGACATTTGATTACCTTCAGTTAGACTTGCAGACACTGGGAGGCAATATACAGGATGTTTACGGAGCAACAATGGAATACTAAGTCAGTGAACTACTCTACACTGATCTAGCAATACTCCAGTTTTTACCAGTCTGTTCGCGGTGAATGTCGACAACGTTCAGCTGTGACGGCCACGAGCGAGAACCACGTCTCGTTGCTGCACCGCTCTTACCAGCGTCTGACCTCGAGACAACGACCGGCGGACACGAGGAGTCAGTCTGATGATCAGATCTACAACAGTTACAGATACTCATCAATGAATGTCTCTACATGAGCTTCCAAGAACAACAACGTACAGTATACTAAACTACCCTGCTGCCAGCAGTGCTGTAACACTAAGCATCAGAAAACACAAAATACCGCTGTAACCGTCCAATTATAAGATACTGTGAAGTTTGGTAAACCCACGAAATAGTCACTGGAATGGTTATCTACAGCATAACAAAAACCTATCACCCTTGCCGACAGCATCTTCACCTAGTGTGCAGTTGAAATTTACACACAACATCATACAAATATGGTACAGCCATTTGGTAATGTCTCAAACCTTTGGTTATAGCCCTTCTTATTGTCACCCTTGTCAGCATGCTGCACTGCAGTTGTACTGCATGCTATAAAATAGAATAACTCTAAAAGGAAACAGACAAATGTCTCTGCCACGTGAAAGTATACAGACACAGCTTGAGGTAGTTCACCGTCGTTATTCTGTGGCAGTAAGTTACTCAAGGGGCTCACATAAAGCCAACAACAACGACCCTTTCTATCCGGAACAACTCAAATGATCTTCGCCTTAACATGCTCCAGGAACACAAATCAAGGTGGTGGTGTGGCTTAGCGGTAGCATGTTGGTCTCGATCAACGTAGTTACTCTACGCTGGGCCCGGTTAGTACTTGGATGGGTGACCATCTGTGGGCGGGTAAACCATCTCGGTATGTGACCAACCACCTAGGTCAACTCAACCTTCCATCCCTCCAGGGTAGGTAAATCGAGTACCAGCCTTCACTGGCTGGGGTTAAGGCGGGGTGTGTTCACTTGTGTCACAAATAACATTGTGTGATCCCATATGGCAAACGACACCCCGTAGTTCTGAGACGGATTTCCATTAAGAACTTAACACTGCTTTAACCTTTAACTTTAACACCAAAACTGTACTCCAGAAGGACTATACTGGTGTGCAACCCTCACAGCCCTCCCAGTCTTATCTCCCAGTCTACCTCTACCAGGAACAAGTGCTGGGATACAGTCAAAAGGCTCACGAGAAACCTGCAGACAAGGACCGTCCTAGACAACCACTTCTACATGTCTGATACTGGATCTGATAAGGCTGCTGGTTACTTGTTGGTCCCCTCTCACTAGCAGCCACACAGTAAGCCCAGCCACACACTCCAAGGTGTCCACAACCCTCCCATTCACTCCTGCTTGGCACAGGCATATCGCAATACTTGCTTCAGTATACAAGACATATGCCATAGCTTTTACTATCATTTTCAGTCAGTGAGCACAGGCATATTAAAGGAGTTATCTGCGTGTATTTCTACAAACTGGACCCTCTCTTATGATGCTAATCAACGATGCCACAGGATGGACAGCTCAGAGCATGAGTTTATTAAATTAAATTAAAATGTAAATTAACAATAAACAAATTGTTCACATATCTTACATGACATGCGGCAAAGGTTTCTGCCGATGAGATGCAAAGTGCAGCATTGTGCGTTCAAGAACCGGCTTCACCGTCAATGAGTCAAACTCTTGCATCGACAGACAGTCGTACACATCGGTCACGTCACTGAAACATTCACACACATCACAGTAACCCTTTGACGCCCACTGGTGCCATATAGGTACAGCTATAAAACATGCGGTGCCAGACCGGGTTAAGCCGTCATTTGTAATTTTTGACATCCGGGCACTCTGACGCTCAGGACTGAGCGTCAGAGTGCCCAGATGTCAAAAATTACAAATGACGGCTTAACCCGGTCTGGCA
>Ga0056114_1001035_pt1 | contig 11698 bp, 7 predicted proteins | sample WorMetHERISLAND1_FD_77005 | JGI IMG/M metagenome (GOLD analysis project Ga0056114, IMG submission 77005) | Marine gutless worms symbiont microbial communities from Max Planck institute for Marine Microbiology, Germany - Olavius loisae HERON... ...
CGTAAAAAAACCTCTAATGCGCTGAACACACTAGTACTGCGAAAATAAAAACGTCTTCAGTGACTGCCTGTAACTGTCCTCAGAAACATCCGGATCACGCATGTCCTCGGGCAAAGAGTTCCATGCAGACAGTCGGGCCAGCAACGGCAAATGCCCGACGTCCATAGGTACAGACGTGTAGTTCTAACCTGCTGGGAAGCTGGTGGTCACAGACATCAGCTCGTTGCCGTGAATATTCACTGGAAACTGAACAATTTCTTCATCATCCACCGACAGCTTCAACCTGGCATTGTTACTGGACGAGCCGTGAGATCCCACGCTCACTGCCTACAATCATCATAGATCATCAGCAGCTGCATAATGATAATAGACAACATCATAATGACAACATGCATGTACCAACAAACCACTATCTATGGCTGTCAACATTAACGGCATTATCTTTTAATGAAATGAACTTAGAGAACACTTTCAGATATGAACAGTGACAATATGATGCCTCTGCTAACACAATGCCAATGTATGTTCTGAATCAGAACATCAGCAAATGCTCAGCATTTCAAATTTGTAATACGTATCATGCATGCTGCTGTGAACAATACATCAATGTACCAGCATTTAGACATTGGCCAATCAAGCAACGCTGATTCACTGACATTGGCCAATCAAGCAACGCTGATTCACTGACAATCAAGCAACGCTGATTCACTGACATTGGCCAATCAAGCAACGCTGATTCACTGGCCAGTAATAAACATCATAATCATAACAATCACAACCAACGACAAGGCAATGACAGACAATGGGAATAATCCTGTGAAGTTACGATATAATCTATGAAAATAAGCCATAAATGAAATCATGCTAAATAATAACGAATGGACCAAGTAGGATAAAACTGAGAAAGAGACGTGTGCTTACTGTAGATGGATGTTGGTTTGGATAATGGCAACTGAAGTTGATCATAATTAACGACTGCTCGTCGACGACATCAGTTTCACCGGGATCATAATGTAGCACAATCTGCATCCATAAGTAACATTCTTCAATGACAAGCCATACTACTGTTAGTACTGTAACTGACTGATTGAATGATTGACTGAGCATGGTTTAACGTACACTAAACACTAAACAGTTCATCGTCGCTGATATTATCACCGACTACGCACAAACAACGTATGTTCTTGAAATAACTTATTTACTCTGCTGTTACCTGTTACCCAACTAATATCTAGTAAGTAAGTAAGCAGCCTTTTAATTCAGCATGACATATGCATACTGTGACATGAGTACCGTAGTTGAAGACATTTGTTATTTGTTATTTATGTATTTTCTAAATATTACAATCAATGAAGCCGTCACAGTACACTATTGCGATGAACGACAGAGTCTGCATCGGCTGAAGTGACATGACTCGCGTGCTGACAGTCGGAACTGTTGGCCGTCAGGATGTAATGTGTTGTATTGGCCGTCGCACGACACGATGTGTTTGCCAGACTGAAACTGTCCGACGACAAACGGTAATTCTACCACATACACCTTCAATCAACAACTGCCAGGAGGTGAACAGGTATGAAATGAACAGCTGTGTGCAACGGTAATTGTTGGTGGATCAAAGCACAGACTATGTGGCCCATGATTTCAATTAACTGTATTTGCAGTAGTCATCTCTAGATGTAACAAACAGGAGAAAAAGGAGACTGACAATCTAACACAGAGGGCAGTTTATGATCACTGACGTTATGCTGTTTGATCAGTAAAAGGCTCAGGTCAACTCATCAGCCGTGAGGCTGCTCAGGGTGACATATAATGGCTATTTCACAAATTATATCAATTGTGCCGCCAATAGGGGCTGATACGTCGGAGTGTACAATTTGTCATCAATTAAACGAACAACGACAAGCAAAACGTTACATCCAACACGTGAGTGAGTAGATTCTTAACGACACATCAGCAAAACTACGCTGTACGTTGCCATTCACGTTGGTTCACGCTGGAAAATACAGGACAGAAGACAAATTAAAAATACAGACATTGCAGAAGCTAAACACCCAACACATCTATCACACCAACAGATAAATTCTACCTCACAATTGGCTTCCGGCAGTAATCGGTCAGTGAAAAATTTACATTAACTATCACTTCAATGGTTGTAAGTTAGAAATGACGCAAGTCAATAAAAACATCAAATAGTCACCAGCTGCTGGGGCCCCAGATCTCCGTCAATAACACAAAAACTTTTTTAACATGCAGTAGAGATTGATGGGATCACACACAGACAAAGAAAGACTCGTGAGTGGTTCAATCACAGTTGACTGCAGCGTACCTCCAGCACTGATCTTGGTATGGAGACCTGAGACCAGCTGTCAGTACATGAGATGGTCAGGGACGAGCTGATTAGCTGTCTCAGAGTCTCCGCCACGTTCAGTTGTGACTTCCTTCCTCCATGACGACGACGACCTACCATCGTTGAACCATAGATTATGGAATGCCAAATGTAACAAAACTGAATGTGACATGCCACTAGTGAGCAATAATGGAGTCTGTCAGTCACTCCTAGTTGTCTGTCTTACTGGCAACAGTGTTGCACACATTAACACTAACTGAGCAATGACGTAATGTCTCATTTGACACATTATAAGTGACTTAAATGTCCGTTTTTACAGACCACATCACTCAACCAACTGAGTCAAAAAAACTGAAAGGGATGCATAGCACTCGATCCAATCAAGTCCACTGCACCATGTTATAATAATATAAGATGCAAATACAATCACACATAGATGAATCTGAGCAGTGAACACAGTGAAGTGATTATGACATGATAAAATAGGACAAAACTACACGTTGCTAAAACGATTGGCACATGTCAACAGAGTAGTGACAGCTGAACGAGTGAACGAGTAACTGTTAGTCGGGTTTATCAGTTTAAAGGCCAGCAAGCAGTACCATGAAGCAGGTGCCTGGGAGTGGCAAATGGAGTCAGTCAGTCAGGGAAGACCCTTGGCGGCATGGCAAGCTAAGTTCAAAGAGGACACTGAAGCTACCAAACTTGCCTGGAGTAACCACTCATGGCAGGGGAAACAAAGAAAACTTGTAACGCAATGTACTAGCACGGAAGGGTCTAACAAGCCACCCAAGACAAATGTGTCTGGTCCACCTTATACAAGCACTGGCAGCAGAGACGTAAGATAGTAAAGTATAGATTACAGTATATAGAGCAGCATCACACTAACCAATTCTTAATGCACTGAAGTTGGCAAGGGACTGGCGAAGAAAGACAAGTTCTACAATCAGTAAGTGTTGTGACGAGGAGGGATGTTGGTATCACACGACTGCGTGCAGGCTGGCCATGAACGCTGAATTTGTTGGCCCATCATCCTTACGAGCTGAACTGAATTTGGCCTAACCACTTCCAGCTCAAGCCATTGGCTTTTTGACAATATCAACAGCCTAACACTCACTCAAACAACAGCATCAACAATGTAACATAAACAACAAGAAGCCAAGCTGTCGCTAGGATAGCCGACCGTACTGCCTCACAGCACCTTTGGGAGTAACATGACGTAATTGGTCACGTGACCACTAGATCGCGACCATCAGTACAGTCGGTTAAAAACCTGACAGCAAAGACGTGAGATTGCATGACATACGTTTGCCGTCGACGTTGACTTGCAGCTGGTTGGCAAGTACTGCTAGCGTGTATGACTGAGGATGACCGTACTTCTGTGCTGTCCACTGCATTAGACTGCGACCAGAGTACGCCGCTAGACGCTCAGCAACCACGCGGACTGGTTCTGACGTAAAGCCAGTGCTGGTCACCTGCCGATCAGTCTACAGGCAAACAATTCACACAACACAAAGAAATGAAAAAACAACAATCTACACAATACAATACATACAGATCTCAGTAGGGTTTAGCACAGAGTTCATTTCAATGTCTTGACTTGTGCAAGAAACAGTCTCCTTAACCAATCACTTGCTTACCACTGACTAGTGTTTTTGCTATACTCAAGAGTGTTTACTGAAAAGCAACAGCAGTATGTAGGCTATCACACACATCTGAAGAGCATTTTATCTAACCAAAGGGAAAGGGCACAATCATACGTAACTTCGGTTTTCGCAAATACAGTTAGTTTTCCAGATAACATGGATTCATATTATCACCTATAATCTGAATATTCAGGAGCCGGTAAACTCGGTCGATGCAAACTCGGTCTAGGTAAACTCAGTCGGGGAAAACTCGGTCGTGACTTATGAGCGGGGCGGAAAACTCGGTCGGAGCTATGTAGCAATCTGGAATACTGTATTATACTGATTCTGGTAATAGGCCCTGTAGGCCTAACGTGTTGGTGATGTTGTCGTTTTCTTTCATGGCAAAGCGATTTAATTTTCAGCGCACAACAAAAGCGACAAAACGCGAGTCGCACTCTATCATCTAAATTAGCTAATATACACACTTTGTACTAACAATAAAGCCTAGCTAATGCTGAGATGTACAGCGAATCAATGCAAGGAACATAATGCTCAGAAGTACGTTCAGTACTGTAGGTTACAAGTAACGATCGACGCTGTCGATGATGTTACGGGTCTGTCTGTCATTATTAAAGTCGAACTGCGCCAAGGCATGCCTCCACCGTATCTGTCAACAATGTTCATGCCGACAGTATCACAGCAGCAACGCCAGCGATTGCGTTCATTGTCGACGAGCACGTTGCTGCTCCCGCACACGCAGACCCGCTATGGTGATCGTAACTTCACTGTGGCTGGTCCAGTTGCTTGGAACTGTCTGTCCGCAGAACTTCGACGACCAGACTTGTCAATGGCTATGTTTCGTCGATGCCGAAGAACTCGTTATTCACTGTTATTCATTGCCACATAGCCCCTACCTAGTTTTCCGTCCCCGTCAAAAGTCACGACCGAGTTTTCCCCAACCAAGTTAACCTAGACCGAGTTTTCCCAGACCGAGTTTGCGTCGACCGACTTTACCTACACCCGAATATTCCTGTACCAACAAAGCCAACCTCTTCCGAGAATTCCTTCAAGGCTAATTCGACAACTGGATTTTGTCAGTGATCACGGTGAGAAAAAGAATAGGCAGTAAGAGACACACACACAGACGGCAGCTTGCTCCACCAACATAACTAGGTAAGTATGAGATGTACTAACGATAACGTCAATACTGCAGTGAAGTCGCTGGATACTGATGTGCCAGTGAACTGGACTCTGTGCCTTCAGCACCAGTACAACATGTCTAACAGAGGACATCCGCGACCTTGATGACAAGTTGACAAGGACATCGGGCAGCATGTCACCACTGCCGCGGTGATCAGGAGCTGCCGACACCAGCTCAATGATGTGAACCACCCTTTAATAGCACACAAAAACATGACATTAACTAGAACCAACGACATACTGCTTGACACAAACACGACCATCCATTACCAGAAGTGTTTTTATAGTCAGATGTTTCCTTTTCAGTTTCAGTTCTGTACAGTCTACGTATTTTAGTCATAGATGTAGTCAAGTGAAATAAATGTTGAAAATTTTAGTTTCAGTATTAGTCAATGTCTCAAAAAATCTTCAGCATTTTTAGTTTCAAAATAGCTTGTTAGGAATTTTTTTGGCAACTGTTTTAACTGCACTTACATTAAGTACAAGTTGTGACAAGTTTTTAGCATTTAATTAAACAACTTCAATGAATCAAAACGTACAAATACAAAATCTACTTCAAACGAAGCACAGACCAATTACCACAAAATACCACAAAATTTATGTAAAGACAGCAAACCACCTGCTGCTAGGCGCAGGATCGTCAGATGTAGCACATCCTTTAACATTTTGAGGTCTCAAATAGAACGTCTCTGCATTGGACATGACAGTGAAGTTGTCGCATCTCTCTGGCCGTGAGTCATCTATAGTAAGTAAACACCGTCTGACTTACATCAACGACATCAATTAACAACATAAATCTGTGATGCATCCATCTGTATGCATCAATAGAACTCTTGCAATGGCTATGCTACGATAACAGCAGTATAAGCACTGACATTTGTATCTGATATTATTATCTTCTTCCTTCTTTCAGCTGCTGCAGTACTGACTTAGATTTATAGCTACACCAGTGCTACGGCTTAGATTGGATTGAGCTGCGTCTTACGTCCACGCCGACACAGTACAGCTTATATGGGAGACAGTTTTTACAGGTCAAAAGACCCAACCAACAGTATCAAAGTACTGAAGGCACAATTAGTACACAGACAAATCAAACATTAAGCAGACATGAACACAAAACACAGCAAGTCCCCTAGTCTACAATAATATGGGGTGACTAGGGGAGGGCTCCCGCAGAGGGCAGGGTTGCCAAGCCTAAACGGCGGTGGGGGTGCCGCCGCGGTACCCCCTCGGCCTTTATACACGTTCAGTACTAGACTACAGGCACTGTGATTGAACGTGTCACATATGCCACATCAAGCATAATGACAAGTAAATCAGAGAACTCACTACACCAATTTCATAACTGTTGCTTGCAGAGATAAAAATGCCGACCAGGAAAAAGCCATAACTATCCACATTGAGTCCAATGCTGAACAAAAACAGACCAATGCCGACTCGCAGAGTGGCTGAGTTGGCCGATGACAGAGAACGCAGCGTTGTGACAGCTTGAAATCTATGCCGAGTCCACGACACAAGCTCAGACAGAGAAGACGGCAAGTCAGCTTTATGGATGCTCAACCCGAGATGACGTTCAGGACTGACTCGTGAATGATTCGATACCTAGTGACGACACACACACGTCGACCAATAACATGTACACTAGTGTTTTCTTCAACAGAAATTAAAACTTACTCATTTAATATATTCACAGAACACCGAAATCTGGACGTGACAGATATATTCGCTGCACGACCAGCATCCACCTTAGGATATGGACTGATGGAACTGATGTCGGCAATAATGACCTCTGGACAGTCAAGCAATGGAGTAGGTAAACAATAGAAATGATACGACAAATCCCTGCACCAGAACAACACATGGACGAGACACTGACTGACAACGGTTATGAAGTTCAAGTCAGCAAAAGCAAACAGATTCAACATAACATGAGTTTCAGTTCATTTTCATAGACCTAGGACCAACAAATTACATTCATTCACATTACTAATTACAAAAGTCCAGCTGTTCAGTATCCTGCATTGACAACACCTCAAACAGAAACAGGCTAACAATAAATCTTGGGAAATTTCTTGAGTAGACACTAAACTGGTAGTTACAACTGTATCAATAAACAATTAAGCATACCCATATTTCAGCTTGAAGATCCTGAAATCTCTCCCCACGGACATTCCAAATTACAGGAAATGCCGAGGATAAGACATAAATGACACTTTTGCTGCTGTCATCTGTATTCGAGTTATCACACAAAATTAGCTTTTGGTAACAAGGCAACAACAATATCATTTATTTCTAAACTCACAGAGCAATGTCAGAGAATGATCAAAAATTAATAACACATGTACTATGGTAATAATCAAATTTTAAATATAAGCAGTACCGGTAAGTAAAATAACTGTCAAAAAGTATTCAAAAATGAGATAACTTATACAACTTTGTCTTAGTAACAGACAATAATCTGTCTTGTACGAAGCAGAAGATACTTCCAAGATTCTGATCAAATAAATAAATTAGCTACACAAACTTAGTTTTAAAAAGTCATAAATAACAGCACTACAGTGTCCACAGATGTGCCGTAACAAGTACCACGTCATGCACAACAATGTTTTTCTAAAGAAGTTTAAAAATTTGTTTAAGCACATAAATGATTATTACAGTATGATAACACAGACCATAGCTGGTTGATGGTTTCAACGTGAGGTGAATGTGATGTCTATGATGACCACTGGTGTGGCTGGTCTCATTCACCAGTAACACATCAACCTGCTGGCCAGTTGTCGGCAGAAGCTCACGACTTACACATCCGTACGACGGCACAGACTGTGACAGTAATGCGGTCACATACAGCGACTGGTAATGCTCTTGTACTCGGCAGCCAGCAACGTCTGCCACATCTGAATATCACACACTTACTGTATGTAGTCAGTTTAGTGTTATACAGGCTGAATCACTGAAACAGCCACATTATGTCCCAGTTCTTCTTCTTGTCGCCTCAGTCTACTCCAAACCACATCACATTATTAAACATTCATAAGTTGACCAGTTTGCGATCAAGTGGGTATATGCTCGTGGCATGGGCTCGTTAGTGTGATATGTAGCAAGTTAATGATGTTTATGGAATTTTAACAGATAAAAAAATTATGACTATTACGAAAACAACAGAAAATAAAAGAAGTTGTGCAACAGCTCCATCAGTGACGACTCTAGTCCAATCGATAATCATGATTATCACTTTACCAGCTCTATTCTATTCTATTCTGTTCTATCTCTATTCTATGACAACATGCAATATCTATCAACTTCAACATCACTGCTTTCAACTTTCAGCACCACCACGTGCCAAGCACAACTGTCATCTCGCACGCATTCTGCCCACTGTTCTCCACTACAACTGGATCTCAGATCGACTGTACAACTGGCTAATCACGTGCGACGTGTCGCGTCAAAGTCTGTGCGGTCACAATTCATTAAGCAAACTGCAAGACACAGCAGTCCACTGCCTAACTCTACACCGTACTGTGATGCAGACATGGCAAGCCATATTTCATCAATAATCACCAACAAATCTCTCATAAAAACACACACTTTCATCTTGTCCATTCCAGCAGCTTCATTTCAAAGACATTATAATAAGCTTACTATGTCAATCAGAAAATAAATACAGACTATTCACGTGACTCCAAACATATATCGTTCTTTTAACAATTTACACTAGAAACATAAAAAATAAAACACGCAAATAAAGCTCACAAAAGTCATCAGGAACATCTACGGACAGAGTCGGAGGTAATCGTAGTAGCAAGAACAGAGATACAGCCAAATGAAGCCGATGAATCATGTTGTTACAGCAACTGCAGCCATAAGTTGCCAACCAGTGCTAACCATTGCTAACACTCACTGAACTACAACGACATAACATAGCAACAGCAATATACACAACAGCAGGCTAACAATTCTTTCAGCATATATTGCAACATTGCTCACTTGAACACTGCACCAAACAAAAGCTCATCTTTTGCACACGGTTTCTAACAGATTGTTAAGTCCAATTATTGGCTGTGTGCATGCATTGTCAATTACAATTTTACAAATCGAACTTCAAATTTGAAGATAAATCGAACATCATCATCGTAACACAATGCGTACAGCCGAAGCCTGTCGCCGTTGCGATCGTCTGCCAAAAACAGTAAACTGACCAATTTGACTTTTTCAGCAATAAGTGTACTGCATCGGGGCTGATTCAGTTGATTCAGCAATTAGTGTAACCCCAGAGGGTCACTAATTACTGTTTCAATCACAGTTTGCACTTTGCAGTTACAGTTACAATTAATGGGATTGGGCTAGTTAAGCTGTCAGCTTTTAATGCCCATATCTGTCCATCCAAGTATCTAGTCTCCTTTTGAAAGTAGAAATGGTAGCTGCGGATACCACATAGTCCAGTAACTTATTCCAATGATCCACAATTCTTTGGCTGAAGGAATGTTTTCTTAATTCAAGTCTGGAACTACAGTTTGAGACTGTGTCCTCTTAATTCGGTAGTTGTTGCTTTCTGAAATAATTGGTCTGACTTAATCTTTTCTTTACCAGTGAGAATCTTATATGTTTCAATAAGATCCCCTCTTAGCTCTTAGTCTTCTTCGTTGTAATGAGTATAATCCTAGTGCTTTCAATCTTTGTTCATATAGCAATTGAGGATCATTTAAATAAAGTTCATAGACGTCTGCAGGCGACTTAACCAACCGGTACAGACTGCTAATTACGACAGATGGTGTACTGACGATGGTGACTTCGGTCAAACTAAACCCCCTGCGGCGAAATTTTTTTAATGCAGTCTTGTTCTGGACTCATTAATATTCATTAGCGCTGCGGCTGCCCGCTGGCCTGAGTCGCGCCACCAGACGACCTGCGAGCCTACGGCGTACTGCCAGTGCCAGCAAAGAGAGAGCGAGTACCATGGCGAGTACACGAATTCGAGTGAAGAGAAGAGGCGACGATTTGTCTAAAACTAGCCCAAATCTTTACTTCCCTACACTACATTGTGACCTTCTATGTTCTATTTGTTCTATATTTACCTATTCGACTGTTACTAGTCGCAATCGTGAAATAAACGTCATTGTCAGTATTGACAATATAATGGGACGAGTGAAGATTAATTGGCCCTGTAGTGTACTGTGCGTTACTGGTTACTGCGTTTCTGTGTAATCTTAGTTTAATTTAATTTTTTTGTAATTTTATGCTGCGGAGGGGCTTGTCCCTTCCCTGACCCTAACCCGTTGCAAAACTAAACTCAAAATCACAACAACAAAAGGTACAAGTTAAAACTTAAATCCTTATCAAGAATACCGTAGCGCCCATTAGGCCTAATCTTCACTCTAGCGGTAGCTGTATTCTTAAAAATTTCTTATGTGGATTTAACGGGAGGCAACCGCTGTTCCGACAACCGCTATTCCGACAGCCGTTGTTCTGACAGCCGCTGTTCCGACAAAGTCAGTCGACGGCGGGTCAGGTTGGGTCGGTTCATGATTTTTTGGCAGGCAGTGGCAGGGTGAATCGAAACGGCTCAGATGTGTTGGAATTAGGCTACTCTAGCGGAAATTTACGAAAACAACAACCTGACGCAATTGTTCCAATGACCAGCGGCATCGTGGGTCAAAAAGGTTGATGGAGCAGGGGGACACTGTAAATATCTGACAAAATTCTAGGGGAAAGCTGCAAATTTACGACAAAGATTATTGGTGCTTGTCCCGAATTTCGCAATTTTTGACGAAAATTTTCAGACAAAAATATGATTTTCTTACAATTTTTCGATAGCCCAAAATTTCGGGAGGGGCAGCTGCCCCCTGCTGCCCCTGCCACGACGCCAGTGTTTGCCTCGACTCTGTCCAGTTTTACACGCTAAGGGAACAAAGTGTTCTTGTTGCATTAGGCCTTCCCCACAACATCTACAAGTCAAACTGGGGTAGTTTATAGGTCACGTTCAGGCTTTATTACAACATGTATACAGTACATTAAAGTTTAAACTCAGTATTCCATTAGTCCACTATTTCACATTTTCACTGACTACTCAATGGATCGTCACTATCAGCATTAGCGTTTAGCTCAGAGTGCGATTTGTGGCTAATTTCAGAACACAGGAGAGTATAAATCCTACATGTGTACATCGGCTGAGGAACAGAGGCTAATGTTCGATGTATGACAGCACGAAAGAATAATAGACCATGTAGACATTTTAGTTTTAACCGAACGCGACTACCTCTTATTCGGCTATACGTATTCCGTCTGTCTGTGACGTTCGTGCACTCTATTGTTGGTATTTCACTTTCCAACATTTTTGCAGGGGTTCAGTCCCGATTCGCCGAAACCCGATTGGCCGAAACGCTAACCCTAACCCTAAACCCTAATTTCGGCGAATCGCGTTTCGGCGAATCGGGAAGACACCTTTGCAGGGTAGTTTCAGTATCGCCATTTCAGTTATGCAGAGCGTAATACCACCCAACTTATTATACGTGCTTAAGTCGGAATC
>Ga0056114_1001036_pt1 | contig 11690 bp, 7 predicted proteins | sample WorMetHERISLAND1_FD_77005 | JGI IMG/M metagenome (GOLD analysis project Ga0056114, IMG submission 77005) | Marine gutless worms symbiont microbial communities from Max Planck institute for Marine Microbiology, Germany - Olavius loisae HERON... ...
GTATTAACTATCCCATGCAACGCTTCGTCCATTTCTGTATTTCACATTTTGGCAAGTGATCGTATGGGGTTTGCATCATGGCCGGTTTTGTATACTAACGATTTGGTCCAGGCGAAGTAACGGCGAAGCTCATAAACGGCGAGAACGGATAGAGAGACGGTTGAAACGGGGCAAACCCGAGCGGTGGCGCGAACGGGAGGCCGGGCGGGATGATGGCTGGACCGAGCTGATGCGGCCGGGTCTGCTGCTGCAACTGATGGTGTTGATGGTAGAGTCCTGCTAACGCCGAGGCCGTGACGCCGAGACCGAGTCCAATTGGCGGCAGACGAGGGTGATGATGATGGTACTGGTCGGACGATCCGACTGACGCAGACGTGGTCGACAGCGGAACCGATGTCGCGGAATCTTGATCCGCCGGCGCTGAGCGCTGCCGCGTGCCTGGATCGGGGGAACTTGATCGGCTGGAGACGCCGACCGAGATGGTTGGACTGACGGCGGGGTCGAGCAGCCCGTCGTCGTCGTCGTCGTCGACGTCGACGTCGATGTCCGGTGAACGACACGGACTGGCCGTCTCGTCGGGGTCGGTCCCCGGGCCGAGGGTCGACCTGATGCCGCCGCCGCCGGCCGCCGGCGTGGCTCGATGATCGCTGAAGTCGTCCGAGTCGGACAGCAGCAAGTCGTCATCATCGTCGTCGCCATGGCAACGTTGATGCGGGAGATGAGGATGGTGTAGTTCGGACAGCGAGGACCCGGAAACGTTCTGCTGGTGACGCGATGTTGTTGAACCGCTCGCCGACAAGTTTTGACGATTTAACAACCTAAACACGCACAACACATCATATGCCTTTTTACTGACGACTATTCCAGCATCTCCTGCAATGAAAATATATGTTAGTTTTTATATATTCATCTTTAAAGAAATAAAGTCCTTTCCCGAGCCTCAAGGGCCCATGGGGCGGCGCTGATCTCCGTTTCATTAACCCTCAGCTGCAGCCGAAGCCGCAAGACCACGGATATACTGGATTAGTGCATCGCGTGGCATTCCCGTTTACTCTCCAGCTTTCGCTGGTACTCATTAACCGACCCCGGAGGGATGGCACGCTTAGTTGGTGTTGGTACACAGCAGCCAAGGGCGGGATTCGAACCCACGACCTCGAGATCGCAAGTCCTGCACCGTACCACTCGGCCACCGTGTTTCACCAAAATGGTAATTTTTGATTTTGATGGGTAAATGTATAATGATTGTAAAATTCACGTTGCCCAAAGACCGAATCTGCAAAAGACGTATAGCTACGGCATGCGGGGGGGAGGGGGGCAATTGTCCTTGTCATCCTGTTAGGTGTAAAAAAAAATTTTGTGAAATGGAAAGTAAATTTTATAGCATGCAAATATGTACAAAATCGCCTCATTTCCATGGAAAAACATCAAATTTATTACTTCGCCTTATGGAGGCACACCTCTTCCCACTCCTAGCCTTCGCTTTGACGCTTTTTCCCTCTCTCCTTCCCTCGGTTTAATTCTGGGTACACCCTTGACGATACGGTGACCTATGGCTCTCATTGCATGCACGAATGTTGTTGACAAGCGAATCAGCGTCGCGTGTTCGACGTTGCGTGAAGTTCATGTTTAACGGTTGACTTGACAGTGTGAACATGCCATGAACCAATCAGCTGAGTGATCGGACCGCATGCAGACGGACGATATCGCCGGGTTTCAAACATTTGAAGACAATACACTGAACTGAACTTCAGAAGACATGCATTGACAGATTGTTGTATCTTTTAAGAAAGTACTCGTATTTTAGGTATAACAAACACCGTCAAAATAAAAAGACTATTATACTGATATACGAATTATGAAACTGTTTTTCTCTACTACATGCATGCAGTTGGCAGATATTCAATTATTCATTACAAGCTTCAAGACTATCGTCAGTTATAACTGTAAATGTTTTAATATATAAGTTGGTCTACTTCGTGCAATAAGTTAGTTATCAGTTTTTGTAGTTCATTGGTTTGTTATAGTTTGTGCATGTGTGTCTGTGCGTGTTTTTGTAGTTGTGTCTTTTGTGTTTTGTCTGTTTCTTGTGGGCCAAGTGCCAAGTGCCTGAAATAAAACAGAATGAATGAATTACGCGAAAACGCCACTACACTGGAAATAATAAAGGTTTTTGCAGGGTTCTCAGAGGGTTTTTTGTTTGTCCACAGGAGAGAACCCTTTTGGGGTTTTATAGTAAACCCCTATTCGTGGGTTTTATAGAAAACCCCAGCCAAAGGGTTTCCTGTTGGCACCAGAGAACCTTTGAGGGTTTTAAATTAAACCTTTCCTGGTGGTGTTTTGGTTCATTAAAATAGCTTTCTGCCTACTTAAAATAGGTTTTTCATAAAAGTGCTCACAGCTGATATCATTATTGAAAATCCTGCATTTGTGCTTATTGAGTCTGACATCAAGTTACAGCCATGCCTCACTATACAGCAGCGAACCCGTGCTTTGGTTCATATAATGGTTGAGCTATATTGTTTACGCCTATCCAAAACATGCATGGCATCAGATCAAAACAGTATACGTTTGAACGGATATGTGGGACAAGGACTTACAAAGTTTTTGTCTGCATGGAAACAAGATTATAGCATTTTCGCCGCACGCACCTCCGCCATTGGGGGCAAGGAAGATTTTTATGCGATGTTCCTTCAGTCAATCTAGATTACAGCAGAACGAATGTTATTACCAATTATAGCGTCTAATTTTCGGTGCCTCGTTTATTACTCCAAACGTTTAGACATCCGTGCAGCCGTGGGTCTCACTGCATGTGCATACGCGATGGGATCTTCATACATCAATTCATTTTCATCTGTTATAGGCCTACTTATCACATGCACGATACATTATATGTTTCGCAATCGTTCATTGAATTACATAATATTGGAGTTGAGGTCAAATTTCTGCCGTTCCATAATGGAACGGCAGAAATTTGACAATATACACATAATGCAACTGAAAAATATGACATGTAAACAACCAACAAAAAAGTATACAGCTGTGACTGTTTTATTTGCTTAACAGCACAATCTGGCTTATCTCAAGTGAATCAATTAAACAGTTATAAAGTTTACAACATTTAGAATGAAGTTAAAAAAATTTCAAGAAAAAAACATAGTTTGTAAATGTTTATAAAAGTTTAAAGGCAGCTTTAAGACCATGTTCGATCAGTCCAGGATTTCACGCGAAAATCTGTGGCCGTTTTCTTCAATATTGTTAACAAGACACAGATCGCAAGGCATTTTAAATTAACAATTAGCCCGACTTTACCTGGGGCCGAGTTGTCGTGCATGGGCCGAGTTGACTTGGGCCGACTTCATTTTTGGCCAAGATGACCCGTGGTCGAATTCATCACGGGACCGAATTCACTAAAGAAGCAGTTTCGCACCATCACGAAAAATTTTTGGCTATACGTCACTGGATTATTTTATCGATGATGATAATAATACGGCGAAATTTTAATTTATAGCAACACACACGCAAGTCTGTTGCGCTTCTTGGTGCATTGAATGTCTTCATTTAGTCATTTACTCCCGTTTCGCAACATTTTCCCTTTCTGAACTGTATGAAGATGAACTTTATTTTATTTCATTTAAATTTCGTATCAAGTTTGAACTTCACAACGGTGTTAAGCAATTACATGCAATATCAGTCGTTTTGCCGTAGACATGACTATTCTGCAGTTTGTAAAACGCTGTGTATATGAAAGATAAATCACATCAATTCGAGTCTTTGCTGGTTTATGTGTGGCATCGTTATATGGCATCGTCTTTGCGTTCTCTTCCTGTCTGTCTCTCTGTCATTTTGACGAATAAACGTGTTCATATATAATTGGACGACAACGGCGCGTGATTTCTATATGGCTTGGAAAGCGTTATAACAATGTTGTAAATAGCAAATCATTAAGAAAGAATGAGGAAACTATACGAGATGTCCACACGAGAAGATACCTGTTATTTTAAAAGCTTTTATCGACAAGATTACTCGATTATACACACGCGTATATATATACTAATGATCATAGTTGATATTTTCATTCCTTTTAGTTAAGTGTTGTTGTTGTTGATTACTTATTCTCTTTCCGATGTAATGCTACCATTCATGGTGAAATATAGATTGTCATATATTTCGCGCCCGTTGAAGGCAGCGAAGTGGTTTTGCTAAAAAAAACCATGCAATTATTATACAATTGAGTCGAATCAGCTGCTGCATGCTTATAAGACAACACATTTGAGTCGTCGGTTCATCAGATGCATCAAGGCATTGATAGGGAAAGTGACATTATAGCACACGGCAGATGACAGGAGCAAAGTTATACCAACGTACTTGAAATGCTTTTGTGTCTACCATTCATGGTGAATAAAAGATGTTCAAAACCCGTGTTTGCAATCAATCGTGCAAATTAAACCACGAAGGTGTATTATTTCACTTGGAATTGAGACATACAATTCTGCTATTCAATTCCATGGGCATTTCCCTTCCATTTCTTATTAGCTGTAATAGTCATAACGTTAATTGAAGATAAAATTATACCATTTCGTCACTATCTTGGTCAGTCATTAAATACCATGACATCACTGTGTGTGTTCGGTGTCCAGTGAGCTGAGAAATGGCGTCCGACGCACCATGTTACGTCATCGCCTGCCAGCTGGTTCCCGGTCCACCGCGCACGACCACTTCCGGTAGTTGCCGGATCAAAGCTCGGCGCCGTTGATCCCGTTTGACTTGTCATGAACGCTTTCATCTTCATAGCCGAACTGATGCAGATGCAGTCGCTGTAACCGGCGGCGTATGAAACACTCGTCGCCTGCTTCAATCGCCCGTCCATTCACCCAGGCAGCGATGACGGCCGTTTAGCTGCAGTGCTCATAATAGGTCTAGTTAGACGCCTATGAGACGCTTTACTTGCGGTGTGCTGAACGTCAAAATTTTCTTCCTCTCGCTCGACCGCAGTTCCGAAATGCAGTCAACGGACAAATCCGCGTTTGCGTTTAGTTAAGTCGCTAAATTCTTTGTTCTGTGTGTATTGGTATCTTCGGTCGTGGTATACAACTAAATAAAGATAAATCTGAAGACCAAAGACAAATTTTACGGTGTTAACAATGGCGGAAGGAGTTCGCGAGTCGCAACTTAAAATCAAACACATTATGCAGTCTGCGGGATACTTCAAGCAAATTCTAGACAATAATGGACCATTGAATTATGCAAATGGTATAGTGGTTTGTGTCATGGTTCAGCACTGTTGTTAATATTATTTTAGTATAAGTGCATTTGTCATGTGGATTCTAATACCCTTACTTACTTGAATTTGATTACTTACTAACTTCGAAACGAAGGAAGGAGTAATGTGCAAGTTTTTAAGATGCTGTGGACCTGGATCCGATAAAATCGGATCCGCACACCTCTGCTGAAGATGCTGCTGAGACGACGATGAAGTGTAATTGCGCGGATGTTCAATTATCGACGTTTGATGTTAGACAGACAGACAAATCAATTATGTGACGTCTCCACTGGTCTCGGGCACGCATCACGATGCGCGCCCGGGCTCTGAACACGTACTCAACGCGCCGTAAAATCCTGACAATGTGATTGGACGTTCTGTCTTGCCCGCGGCAGACAGCGAGGGACAGAAATTAATCAAATATACCCGCGACGCATCACGCATTCACTCACGTATCGTTAGTTTCACGCGGCTGAGCCATTTTGCGCTCACCACATCACGAGTCGGTGATATCCTTCAGCGATATGCTGGATGGTAACTATTTATGGCTCAAAACCGTCGCCGTTAAATCTATAACATGGCTCATTATACTCGACGCGTCGATGCTTAGATCGAGTCGGTTTTCAACGTTGTTTGATGCTACCTGTATACGTTGTTCACGGTTAATGATGCATGATTGAATACAGCAGCTTACCCGCGATTTTGGGAGCATCTCTCTCTCCGTCATTATAAGCCCTGCATGCCGCTATGCGAAGACAACGGTACAGGGTGGTCACAAAAGTGTATTGAGCCATCTTCTATTTTGCTGTGTCTTTCGTTTTTGACGACCGATTATAATAATTCTTTTGAGCCTCCAACATGTGGTGGCCATGAACACATCGTAATTTATCGCAATTGCAAGGGTATAATTTCGTGGAAAATAGAAGATAGAAGATTAACTGTCAGATCATGCCATAATATCGGCGCAAATTACTACAACTCTTCTCGCATCTTTTTACTAACAGATAACGCTAGTCATGTATAACATCATGGTTTACTGTCTTAACCCTTTGACGCCCACTGTTGCCATATGGGTACAGCTATGAAGCATCCTGTGCCAGACCGGGTTAAACCGGCATGATTTGTAGTTTTCAACATCCGGGCATTCTCACATTCAAGGATGAGCGTCAGAGTGCCCGGATGTCAAAAATTACAAATGATGGCTTAACCCGGTCTGGTACAGGATGCTTTATATAGCTGTACCCATATATGGTAACAGTGGGCGTCAAAGAGTTAAATAACCTCGAGTATATAGAGTCTACATACACCCTTGAGCTGTGAATTCACTTGGCTTTTCAGATTATTGTTATATGAGAAAAAAATATTTGCCAAAGCGCTGAATGATGTGTTCGGATTGCTGGACGTTTATTATACCGAGACATTTATCAAGAAATTTAATGAACATCGTGCATTTAGTTAAGGAGTTTTTATTATTTACAGTATTAGTATTTTAGTTAAGTTACGATACGATGCAAAACGACAGCAGAGTTTAACGTGGACTCGAAAGCTGAGTATATATACAACTTAATCTAGCACACGTAGCCAGAAACTAAAACAAACAAACAGTTTGCTACTGCTGTGCATTGTGAAATAAAGATTTATAAAAATGGCATTTTTAGTCTTAATCTTAAAGATTTTCGTTTCCGCTGCTGTGGCCGCCTAAATGGTTTGCGTGATCGATATAGAATGTCAGCTTATATTGTCTATAAACGCTGCGTTTGCTCACTCTTGACTCTCAATATTGACATCACGTCACCTTCCCATAAGGTGCAACCAACAGTACACAAAAAAGCTAAAGTTATCTGTCGATATTTACCGCGAACGCGCTGAATCTCCGCCCAAAAAGCGAAGTGAGAGTGCGGAATGGAATCTTATTGTCTGGACTCGGGTGAACCAATGACTCTGCGGCTATTATTGACTGGCCCGTCTGTCAGTCATGCAGTCCTGCGGTGAAACGACGCATTCAAAAATCACTCGCGCATCTCTTGATGTGCTTCTGCGTGGATCGTCGCATTGATGGCTCAGCTCGTCACTCGGATAGTCTGAAATAATTAGCCGCTTGTCGGCGGCGGCGCAACCATTGTCTGCCAACCGACAGGCGTCAACTGCAGAAACAAAACGTCCCGATAATATAGTGAGTGAAAGCCGCGACGAGTACTGACGGTCGGTGTAGTCATGGATCGGGCGGTCGATGAAGGCGCTTATTGCCGACAATTACAGCACAGTGCAGGCGGTCTGACGAAGTCGCACGGTGGGGAAGCGACGCGCCACAGGAGGGATGTCGACCGCCCGCGGTGAGTCCGTCCCGCGACAGGCGGTACACTTGAGCACCGAGACGAGACTACTCGGTTGAAATAACACTCGCAATGTCAGTCGGGAAGGTCGGTGCGACGCCAATCGACTGACGACACGTATGACCCAGCCTACAAGCAGCCGCGTCGGTCATCCGGAACCACCGTGGTGACACTCCTCGGTCGTTAGCTGGCCGGCGCTTCCTCACGTGTCACATGCGTCGGTCGCTCAATTTCATAATATATGACACTCATATCGCCGCCATTCACTCATCCATTATACAGGTGATCGGCTCGTTAGAAGCCGCGAAGCAAAGGAACCGAGCTTTATTCCACCGTCGCACCCGTAGTGCCTATCTCTGTCGCGAACTCCACGGGTGCAGTCATGCGTGAACAAACTAGGCATTACACTATCTACAACTCGTGCGACAGTGGAATAAGTGTGTTAAACTATACCACTCATTACTTGTCTACCATAGATAATGATTTGTGCATCTGACCAATTATCTATGCATGCTGTCTCTTCCTTGGGAAGAAATGCGTTCGTACACCAGCTATAAGTATGCCTAAGTAATAGACTATAATAGACTTTACATAATAATAGCTTACATGACGGCAAATGGACACTGGCTCTATTATGTACAACTGAATAAGCGCTTAACTGCTCGTCAAAGTCAGTGTATATTGAAATTTACAGATAACGAATGTAAGCACAGACTCCAACAAGAAGTAGGCGCACGGCCAGGTTGCCGCTGTAACACGTGGCCCTCCTGTACTTACGCAATTCCACATTATGTTTACATTTACGTAGTTTTTTTACAGCAGGTTCTTTCCAAATTTGCACCTGATATTCATTCACTCATTAAACCTGTGAGAGTCCCATTGTGTCTAGCATTAAGTGTCCAATAAATTTCAAGTTTCTGACCATTCCGATTTCTAGTGAATTGTAGGCACTGGACAGACGGACGGACGGATTTCAACACTTATCTGCATGACAATACTTTGGCCGAAGTGGTTAACCAGCAATAATGTGCGCTCGCTGCTGGCGCTTCGCGCTGTTGGAAGACCACGGCGTGCAACGGTGAGTCATTACGGGAACCCTTACGAAAAGTGGAATATCTTCGTTGCTAGGTCACATTTGTGGCTACAACTTGGCACGGTTAACTTGTTTAAGCATGAGATAATACTGTGTGAAAGTGAAACGGTGCTAAATTTATCCACGTTAAATACTCTTACTTACTTACTTACTTACTTACTAATATCTTGACGTCACACGTTAGTCGTTCGTTAATGGTGTTCGTCGGTATGTGTCTGCTCTCGGAACAACCAGCATCCATTTCATTGAGCCTGGCGTAACAGTTAACGGTCAATACTATCGGGAAGATCTATGCAAAAACTTTATGCCACATGCAGACACATTCGTCAACTGTCAGACTTTTACGTGTTTCAACAAGACAGTGCGCTAGGCTCCAGCCCATGGCTCGTGAGCTGACAATGGAGACCCCAGAGTTCATTCCTCCTATACGCTTTGGCCACCAAACAGCCCGGATATAAATCCGGTCGACTATAAAGTGTGGTCCGTTATGCAGAAAGAAGCGGATTAAGGAGTATGCAAAGACATTGACGAACTGCGTGCAACGCATGATGCAGAAAATCAGACAGTGGTGCACGGCACACGTCTTCGTATGCATTAAAGCCAAAGGCTTGTGTCAGTATTGTGTTTTGGCCAACGTATAACAGCATTGACTAGGCCTACTAAACATATATGTGTTAAATTTTATCACTTTGTGTCTGTTTATTAAAAAGCTGTATAATAAAAACCAAAGGTTCCCGTAATTATATGACTCACCGTGTATGTTAATTTGGCGACATTTGAACGCTAATTATACAAATATGAAAAATACCTGGTTCGCGAAAGATTCACTGTATTAAACCTCAATCTATAAAGTGGCACAAACACCAACCTCTTTCGACTTGCAGCCGAGGTTGAGTGAATTTTTAAAAATACTCCTATCGAAACTTCGGCCCATAACGGACATAGATATACGAGTTCGAGACACTATTCGGATCACGTCGCAACAAACTGTCTGATGCGAAGTGTCCGTGCATACCAATTGTATGTCAGGCAGTAATAATATAACCAGCTGAGTGCACTGGCACACGTGGTCGATTCAAGCAATGCTAAACCAGCGGATCGCGTGGAAAACAGTTCACACTCGTCGCCGGGTCGTATAGAATTATGTACAAAGACGGATACATCAGATTAGCGTGAAAGTGATGATCAACCAGCTCATACACTCCCCCCACACTGCAGGAGTTAAGCTAATGGACAAACGTTGACTTTCTGCAAACCTGCTCATGCTTGCGTGTAAATTGCCGACTTCGCGTTTCAATATAGGTATCAGGACGTTATGTCCACTCTATTCAGGATGTGGTAGGTCTACTATATTCACTTAGATTTCATAAGTTTAAAGTGCAGTTTTTTAAATAGCTTATCGAGTGCAGTTGAGTTAAATGAGATTATTGCTTCGTCAGTTCTGTGTTACAAAAACTGGTATTTACTAACAATGATTAGCATTTTTATCAAGTAAATGCAATTTTTTTTCGGCATAGCAGGATAATTTCATTGCATACAAGGCCTATAGTTGTTAGTTAGAGTGTTAGACGGCATCCAACGGCCGCACACAGTAGACATAACGTCCTACCACAGCCTGAATAGAGTGGACATAACGTCACACAATCTTTCAATATTTGCCACCGTTAATTCACTGATTCTTGGATGTATAGAATCGCACATGGTAGCCCCGTCAGTAAACAAAGATTAGGCCTATTTATCTACGATCTACTTTTCATCGACCATTTCGTTGTTTCCGGTGACGTGCATGCGCTGTTGCCATCGCTATCATTAATAATGTAACGTGAATTAATGCAATAAATAATAATTATCATAATGTCTAAAATTTCTTACAAGCGACCTTAAGCATTCATAAATAGCATATACCGGTCCATGTAACAAATCGTAAAATTGCTCAATCCTGCAAGAAAACTAATAATCTAAAGACATAGCATTATGTATACAAGAGAATCAAGTCACCGGAAGTTGATAAAATCTGGAGTAAACATCGAAACCCAGTTTTGTAAGGTAACGTAACTGATGGACCCTAGTAGTATATATACTAGTGCATGCACAGTGTATCACGGGACAAAACGGCGTCAGTGTCATCTAAGTAACGGAGATCAGTATACATGCAATAGGCCTATGTGATATGGATAATCTGCCATCGCCATCGTGCATTGTTTTTGCTTCTATCGTGTTTCAAGCGTACGATTATATTGTCCTGCAACGTGCACTATAGTCAAACGTTATAAATTTTTTCATTTAAACTAAAAATAAAATCCAATCAGCAGTCCGCACCGTGTCCGACCCATAAAGGTAGTCAGTGTGCTTTTGTAAGGTAATGTAATAACATAACATGTAGTAATCCAGTGCAAGCAGCATGGCGCATACACATATAGGGTATAATATACATGGTGCGTCAAAAAACACAGGACACTTGATAACTTTGGCAAACTTCAAGATGTGTATACGTATTTCGATCGCACATGTATTTTGTAAGCTGCAAGAATGTGATTATTTAATATAAAAAATATCGTACTCGTTATACTACTCAATATGCAATATTAAGTATACAATACAATAATCTAATAATCTTAAAGCTAAAGACTAAACGACGAAATCATATGCGTATAACAACAGCATATAGAATTCATTTATGAGGCCGACTATAGGGCATAGGCCTACTGTAATACGACGGACGCTGTTTAATATTGTACTTTTGACTTTCGATAATTGCATTTATATGTATATGTGTTAGCAGTATAGGTTTTTTTCTGATTTCTATGTATTTTTGTGTATTTTGTATATTTGTTTTTACTGTAAATGTATGTAGGCTATACATACGTGCGTTTGACATGCGTTAATGAACATCTTTTATTCACCATGAATGGTAGACAAAAAAAAACAAATCGTACAATGTACAACTTAACTACAACTTAACTAAACGAACTCAACATACACAGATATCAGCAATGACGGCTTA
>Ga0056114_1001038_pt1 | contig 11688 bp, 4 predicted proteins | sample WorMetHERISLAND1_FD_77005 | JGI IMG/M metagenome (GOLD analysis project Ga0056114, IMG submission 77005) | Marine gutless worms symbiont microbial communities from Max Planck institute for Marine Microbiology, Germany - Olavius loisae HERON... ...
AAATAGACTGGATAAACACTGGGCATCACAAGAACTTAGATACGATTGGGAAGCAGAATTATCAGGAACCGGGAGTAGAAGCAGAGTTGAATTTTGAGTTCTTCGAGTTTACCATTATATCTTCTAAATAACGTATGGGCACAGAAGCACTTCGCTTTCGCCCATAACATCCGCTATGTTATTTTGTTACAAATATTTAGTTCGAACAGAAACAGAAGAATAACAAGCTTGAGCAATCGGAGCAATCACAGAGACAAGCGAAAAGAGAGCACATAATGACATAGCAAGTCACCAGTGCATAGGCAACGACAGCCACTGGCGGAGACATGGGAGGTCTGGGGGTACGTACCCCCACTTTTTGAAAATATGGGTCTCATAGTGTTACCTGCCACCCGACAGAGGTCATTCCGGTTGTGTTACCTGCCACCCGACAGAGGTCATTCCGGTTGTCCAAATTTGCATAGAAATAGTGAGGACGGGGTGCGAGGAATTGAGAATGTGAGAGAATATCGACTAAGAAGAAACTGAAGAGTGCAAGTAAGCCCCTCAAGACAGCGGGAAATTGCATCTCCACCAATCCCAAATTCAATTTTGTCTGCGGGACGCTATAGCCCCAGATTCCCGCCAAACTCGCGTGTACGGCGCTCATGAAAGGCCTCCGGTAAGTCGAGTTTTTCGTGTACTCCCTCACAATTTCAAACAACTGGCTCCGTCATTGACAACAGCGGGAAACGTAACAAAAATCCACATCATTTCATACGGCTGCAACACACTGAGCATGCCAGATCACAGAAGGACCAGCTCATCAGACTGCAGAAGAACGTCTTCATTTATCATCACAAACAATCACCTGTGAAAACTTGTTGTTCATTAACCCTTTGACGCCCACTGTTGCCATATGGCTACAGCTATAAAGCATCCTGTGCCACACCGGGTTAAGTGGTCATTTGTAATTTTTGACATCCGAGCACTCTGACGCTCAGGGCTGAGCGCCCACTCGCAGATGTCAAAAATTACAAATGATGGCTTAACCCGGTCTTGCACAGGATGCTTTATATCTGTACCCATATGGTAACAGTTGGCGTAAAAGGGTTAACAGAAGCACATAACAACGATAACAATCAAGCTACTTACACCTACAGATATCTACAGGCTACAGTGAGGCACTGTATTGCAGTAGTCAAGTGTAACAATGGCACCAGATCAACAGCAGTTTCTACTGTAGAACAAAACTTCCGTTCAACGGCAGACACACAACGTGACAATGACGAGATAGCTTTACGGACTAACTGACAGATGGACCGATGGATGCTGCATATCTCAAGGTAGTGTAGAATCAGACGACAGGAGAGGTGGGTTGGGCAGAGGCGTGTCTTTTACTTTTTTTTTGTTTGTAGAAATCTACGCTAGATTTCTAAAGTAAGACAACAACTTCATGATTTCTCGCTAGCTCCCATGTTACGATAGCAATAATGTCAACCGCGATGTTCAGTCGTGGATGTCGATATGCAACTTACTGCGTTTAAACACGACGACAACCACCAAAAAGTATTCATGTCATACCAATGCATTCACTACACTAAAATGTCATCGATATTAATACCAATTCTGTCCCAACAAAAAAAAATCCTCACAAAACTCACCAGTCGCCATGTTGTGGGCGGAGCTAGCAAAACCTAGCAAAGAAATTTCTTGCTCACTAGTTATCATAGAATTCTCGCTACGATAAAATAAAAGACACATTCCCAGCCTAGCAGCTACGAGAATCTCGTAGAACTAAAAGTAAAAGACACACCTCAGGTCTGTGGCAATATTACTTACATGTTGAATGCCAAAAAAATACTGACACGGGCAGACAAGACAGATATTCTGACACTAAGAAATGGTGGCAACAGAGTGCAGAGAGTGAACAATCAGTTGTGCCTGATCAAATCAGTCCAACAAGATGCGATATCTGCCACAAACACTGCAAGACCAGAGCAAAGCAAGTGTCTCGACAACTGTCATTGTAAGTCGACTCACAAGACATACAAACTACATAGAGGTCAGCGGTGCATGTAAGTTGAACAATAGCTTAAAGCTAAAGACACAACTACACCGAACTGCTAGTGACCAGCCGACAGGTGCTGTGTAGCGGCCTGGAAGGCTTCGCGTGACAACTGTGAGGGGTCCGATAAGACTGAAGATGTAGTTCCGTATTGACGGAGGGAATTCGCTACCACTGCAACATACAGCAATGCATGCAGAAGCTTAACAATGGTCAGTAAGCTAGTTTTAGGTAAAGTTAAAACGGTGATAAATACTTAATGGAAATCCATCTCAGAACTGCGGGGTGTCGCTTACCATATGAGATCACACAATATTACTTGCCACACGACGCAAGTGAATACACCCCGCCTTAACCCCAGCCAGTGAAGGCAAGTACTCAATTTACCTACCCAGGAGGGATGGAAGGCTGAGTTGACCTAAATGGCTTATTACACACCGAGATGGTTTACCCACCCACAGACGGTCACCCATCCAAGTATTAACCGAGCCCGACGTAGAGCAACTACGTTGATCCAGGTCAATGCGCTACCACTAAGCCAGGCCACCACCACCACTACAGAGTGTCTCCATTGAAACAATCAATGAATGAGAGTTGTTCTTTCAGATCTAAATCAACACTTCTTCGTCTTCTATATAGCATACTCAGTTTTTGAATGCAGCTGTGTTGACAACAATATGCCAAGCATATTGATTAGCTGCCTTCCTCCAGGCCGCGGCAAGACTAGCATTTAGGGGTTTTGATCAAGCAAAAAGCAAAGATCCGTCACCATCCGAGAAAACGGTCAACAACCAGAGAAAGTTCTGATCTCGGTGTATGGCTCACGTTTCAAAGACATCGAGCTAAACACAGGGGTGTGAGTGAGTGAGTAGATTCTTAACAGCACATCAGCACAATTAGCCTATAGTGCATTCAGCACATTCGAGGTTTTTTAAAATGTTATGCGCTAAATAAAAACACGTTTTACTTACTTACATTGACGTTGGATGGTCCGTAAATACAGGACAGTAGACAAAATAAAAATACAGAAAATACACAAATGAAATACAACTCAGAAAAAGCAAACAACGCAAAATACAGCAAAACAAAACTAGCCTGGTTCAGTCGCCTCTTATGACACTCGGCCAGGAAACCAGGTGGGCTTACTCTACAATGCTACAGAGTCCACACGGACTCGAGCCGAATCCAGACATAATTTGTAGCCACCGAACACTGACATAAAGGCATCAGAACCGCGAGGGCAATGGGGGCGCTGGCCCCCGCAATGCTGAAACCATGGGGGCGAGTAAGAGTAAACGTATGACAAGAACAGTCTGATCAATGCACTCTATCACTCTGAGTACATGTAGGAGGACAGAGACGTGGGGAGAAGAGAGAGAACCTGGTCGAAGTGAGAGCAGAGAGCAGTGCTCGCTGAGCCATGTCAGGACGGTTCGACGCAGCGCTTCAAAACTCATCGTCGACACGGTACTCTCAAACGACTCAAACAACGGTCGGATGATCCAGCCAAACTGAGCGTTATGTTAACGACAATCAACACGCTGCAGTGACTGACACAGAACTTACATCTAGACACGTTACATGTCATTTCTTACCCACCATCCAGCTGACTGTCAATCAACACTCAACCATTCACTTGGCTGATACTGACGAAGAAAGAACATCTAAAAATAACTGCAGCCATGATCGACAGAAAAAAGCTAAATAACTATACAATAAAAACACTACTGTATGCCAAAACTGAAGGAAATAAATCTAGAAAGACCCTCAACCCCAACAAATGCCCCCTAATACCACCATCCCTTTAAACAAATATGTGGAACTCGACCAAACAGTGGGAATATGGATATTATACATGGTTTGGGGCCCCACCCCTGGAGGAGTGGAAAGGGTGGGCGTAGACGATGTGTATTGATGGTCTGGCACTGACAAGTCAACGTGTCAAATACTGTGAATCTATGTTCAACAGCTCTTACATGGGAATGGGTTATGTTTCAAAAATTTGGGTTATAGGGTGCCCTACTCCCTTCGGTGGGAAGTGGGGTCACCCCCTCAAATTCTTCATGTGGTCTCGATATGACACTGTGCCACATTCATTAGCTCTAGCTACAACGGCTGAAGCATAGATATTATGAGTATAAAAAAGTGCTGACCCCTTGAGGGTAGGGTGGGTTTGACCCCCAAAAACCTTGCCCCGGTCCTGTCATGTTACCATGCTAAACTTGATAGCCAGTTGAATTGTCAACCAAAAATTTCGCCACTTTGGGAGACCCCATCCCAGCAAAGTACGGGGCCCAAAATGTAATCATTTTGTCGTAGGCCCTATATGAACTTACCCCGACAACTTCGTCACAATCCGTCCACGACTTTTTCAGTTATCTTGCCTAAAAACTAACAAACAAGAAACGAACATATTGATCACTCTATCTTCCAACTTTTTCGTGGATAACTGAAGTCTGGTTTGGGATAGCTTTTTATGCCATCAGGCCTGGAGACTAATTACGCCTGTGCTACAGCTCCCCACAGGGTCCAGTTGAGGCAGTGACACAGACTACAACGGCTGTTAATGATAATGTGTGACACTCAGTGCTAACTGTTAGGCGGTCGGTGGCAAGGATACAATCCAGTATCGCCAGTTGGCCAGCGTCCGTCGACAGATGTAGGTCTGTAGTCGCTCACGGTAGAGCTCCGACTGACGACGAGGGACAGAAGGCACGATGCCAGACGCCGGGAGCTGTGATTGACACAAGCTGACACATACAACATCATCACTCCAACTGACTGACCAACGACCGGCTGACAACCTTGGGCCACACTCTCAAAACTTCTTAGGAAAATCTTAGGAAGATTTCTCACCATAGGACAATCTTTGACAATATCTGTGAAAACACTAACCAGACATAATGTCGCTCTACTTACTAATTCACAATTTAACAACAACGTCAAGTAGTAACGTCTAACAGGATGCAAAAAAATAAAAGTGTAAATTACAATTATTATTGCCTTATTATTTCTTAATTTGAGATTAGTGCTTTGCTAAATATTCTCCTATATATTCTCCTACGTAAGATAAGAAATCCTCCTAAGATTTTCCTAAGAAGTTTTCAGAGTGTGGGCCCAGATTCAATGACGAAATTAATCGTCTGGATGTAATTTATCCACCTGTCATTTATCATCAGCTGACAACCTGCCTTCTGCAACTAGGCTTTTAACACCAGTACGTGATAATTAATCAACAAAAATCAATAAATCAGTAATCAATAAATCAATCTACTGTACTCACCTGTTTATCAGTTAACTAAGTCACGTGTCAAATGAGTCTTGCTGATGCTAATACTAGCTGTGGTTTCATGGTTCACCCTGTAGTGTATATACACTGTGTCCCATAAAAAAGTGGACCCCTAGATCATCGTGAATAACTGCGTTAAACTAAAACTGCCGTGAAAATAATTTAATTTGAGACGAGTACACAAAATATGACGCAAACGAATGAACCATAAATGAAGAAATCGAATTTTGAAGAAGTATCGTTTTTTTTAGATACCGGTACATACAGCAAATGGCCATTCACTAATTACTGTTATGTTGACGTGACGTCATTGCCATGTCATATTCCAGCAGGACAGTGCTCCGGCACACCGAGCACAAGAAACAGTTGCTTTACTTTGTCGAGAGACACCGGATTTCATACCACCATGGTTATGGCCACCGAACAGCCGTGATCTGAATCTGGTGGACTATCATGTGTGGAGCGTACTGGAGCAGCGAGTGTATCGCACACTCATTCATGACATCAGTCACCTCAAGACACGTCTGGTTGAAGAGTGGCAGATTATTAACTGGGCGATCAGCCAGTGGCGTCTACGTCTAAGGTCATGCATTCAACAAGAAGGAGGACACTTTGAGCATAGGCGACAAAACTGTTCACTGACCATTGATTACCTGCAATGTTAACTTCAAATTTTCAGCGATGCATTTCAGATGTTAATAAGATGGATGTTGTCGCGTGTTTTTCTAAACTAATAAGTCAACCTTCGTGTCTTGATGTACGGTTATTATGTCTAAAATTTCACACACAACTAACACGTTTTTATTGAATTATAGTTATTTGTTTTGGGGTCCACTTTTTATGGGACACAGTGTATAATGCTGCACCCTGTAGACTATGTGTGTGGTACCTCACGTCGGCCTCGAGTGTTCTTATCTCACAGCTCAGCTGCTCGGCTTCATCTCTCATTTCAGCTTGTTCCTGCTTCAGCTTCTTACACAGCTCAGCCGCTAATCACACGCACACATCCACACACCAGTAAACATATAAGCAGATAAGCAAACAGAGTGTAGCTTTATCACCTAACGACCTTGAACGAGACGAACGTGTTTGTAACGACAGAAGAGAAAAGTCTGGAGATGATTCTCAGTACAATACACCAACCACAGACAGAGAAATAGACAGACAGACAGACAGAGGGAGACTGATGGACAGATCGCCAGCTTGTTTACAAAGCCGCTCAACGCACATAAAAGATAGAAAAAGACGCACAGAACGTAAAGGCAGCTAAGGTCTGTCGAATCAACCACACAAGGTCCACTGTGTGCGGACTACAGCCTAATTTACAAAAAAAGATCTTAAGATTTGTCGTAAGATTGTCGTAAGTCACGTCGTAAGATTGTCCTAAGATCATGATTTAAGGTGTCGTCAGATTTTCTTTTGATTATCGTAGGCTAATTTTCAAAGCTAATTACAACACATCTTAAGTTTAGCGTAATATTATTGTGCAAATTAGCAATGTCATAAGATTATCTTAAGATTATCGTAACTTCGGTCATTATCATAAGATTGACATAAATTTGTCTTAAGATCTTTCGTAAATTAGGCCCCAGTTTCTGGGGCTAAGGTCTAGCGTGTGGCAGAGGAGGGGCTGGGGTCCAAATTGTGGGGTTTGAAACAGTCGGGAGATAATAAAAGTAACGTACATTAGTGATTTTATTGTATAGTTAACAACGGCGCCGATGACACACCTTTATGAAGTGTTGTGGCTTTGCTGATCTTAGCATTGCTGCTGTGACTAAGGCTTGGAATCAGCTGATTGAGCGTGTCAAAACCCGACTACGCTCACAGTACACATCACACAATTACACATCAGGCAAACAAACACCACTTGGGTTGAGGCTTTATAACCGACAGAGCAGTACACACAACATTAAACCATATCCACGACTGTATACAACCAACAGACATCAGCAGCAGCAGCATTCAATGACAGACACCACTCGCTCAGGTGAGTCAATCAACACACCTTGATGCCGCCTCGTCACAGACACCACTCGTTACCTTACCTTACCTTACCTTCGAGGTGGCTGTCGCCCGTAGACGACATCCAGCGCTCAGACCACCAGGTGGGCCCATTGTGCTTCCCCAAAAAGTCAGAGGCTAAAGAAATCTCCTGGAAGTTTTGGTAAGCTTCAGGAGTAAAGGCCAACGTATGTTACCTAAAGCAGTATAATCCATACGGTAAAGACCTAAAAGTGTAAATCTAGTAGTTGAAAGTGCACTGCATCTTCCAAGGAGATGAAGAGCAGTTTCTTCTTCCTCTTGAAAGAGAGAAGACAAGTATGGTCTACCTGACTTTCATCAGGATAAGGTGTCGGTTAAGATCGGCATGCCCCATTAATAAGTCAATCAACTCACCTGCACTCAATGACAGACACCACTCACTCAGGTGAGTCAATCAACTCACCTTGATGCTGCCTCGTCGTCGCTGCTCAGCCGTGATGTGTGACACTCGGCGATATTCACGGTTTGCTTCCTGTAACATCGGCGCACTGCGGCGAACCAGCACCGAGCTGAACTGCACCGGCTGAAACAGTACAATGTATCTATACAGGTACACAGACCATACCAATACAGGTACACAGATGGTACCGATCAATCAATCAATCAATCAATCAAACAAATTTTCAGGTTGGCCAAAATAGTAGAACTACTGCTAGGTCCACTGGAGACAGTCAGTTGATGTCCAGCAAGTAGTCAGGAAAATACTTCCTGAACAGGTGTGTCTTGAGGAGGCGGCGAAATGTGGCCAACGATTCTGCTGATGTCAAGTACAGAGACGGCATTGATACACTGATACAGGTCTGTTACCTCTGATGGGCCTATTTACGTTTCTTCTACACTAAAAACTCACCAAAGTCTCAGTGCACATCATTCAGTCCAACCAGTCAGCATTACAACAACAGCTGTGGACACACATACGCACACTGGGCTATCACTGACTACTTTCAACTAACATTTGAAAACACACTTATTCTCCGTCGCATTCTGAGACCATGGCGCATTTGTGACTTTCATGATTTATTTGCGCCGGTTATAAATTTACTTACTTGCTTATAAATCTATCATGCTGCATCAGACAACTTTCACGTTACTAACTCGACGGCAGTATAACAAGAAAGACTCACTAACTATGCCAATAACTAGCGACGCATCTAATGACTGGCTCTAGCGCATCAGACTGGATGTTTCTGACGTGGACTGTTTGCAACAGGTGGTGAATACTGGCTGAGTGGTTGGCGCAGTGTAATAGCACCAACCTCAGATATAGCACATTGTACTGTAGAGTGTCTAAAACCACACTCGTAATGTGAAACTGTACATATCTCCTGAATGAATACCAGCACAGCATTGACAATTGCTACTGATCATCGACAGGACACACAGACACAAGTCAGTCATGCTAGATGCGCTACATTAACCCTTTGACACCCACTGTTGCCATACGGGTACAGCTATAAAGCATCCTGTGCCAGACCGGGATAAGCCGCCAGTTGTAATTTTTGACATCCGGGCACTCTGATACTCAGCCCTAAATGTCAGAGTGCCCGGATGTCAAAAATTATAAATGACGTACGGCTTAACCTGGTATGGCACAGGATGCTTTATAGCTGTATCCATGTGACAACAGTGGGCGTCAAAGGGTTAACTCATCACGGCTAACAAACAATAACAATGGCACATGTGACAAACCTCGTCTCTGCGCACCGAGTCACTACTGGCGTGCCGTACTCGGTTCAGCTCCATTGGACTCAACACCTGAAGACTCTACAGTTCACAACACTGAAACCTGGGGCCTTTTTCTCCAAACTGCTTAGGAAAATCTTAGGAAGATTTCTTCTATTAGGAGAATCATAAGAAAATATTTAGCAAAGCATTAATCACGAATTAGAAAATAATAAAGCAATAATAATTGTAATTAACACTTTTATTTTTGCGTCATATTGGATGTTATTACGTGACATTGTTGTTAAATTGTGAATTAGTAAGTAGAGTGAGATTATGTCTGTTTAGTGTTTTCCCAGATATTGTCAAAGATTGTCCTAAGATAAGAAATCTTTGTAAGATTTTCCTAAGAAGTTTCAAGAATGTGGCCCCTGGTACTAGTCGTTGGACTAGTCTAGCACTGAATGACAGCAATGTTGTATGTCTTCAAACTAACCCAAAAAATGCAAATTACGATTATTTTACAGCTATTAGCTATATGGCCATGTAGCTTAATCTACCGCACTTAATCAGTTAAGCCGTTAAATCGGTGCAGTCTGAATACTCCCTTTTGTACCCGCAGTTTATTGGAGCTGAGAAGACTGGGGAGGCAATGTGAGTAAACAACTTGTCCAAGGTTGCTACCCGGTAGAATAGTGGCAGGGCTGGGTGTGAATCGCGGTCCTCTCGGCCTGAAAGCCACAGCGTTAACCACTCAGTTTACTCTTAACAACAGCCAATCACTGCAAGGTGCTACATGCCAAATGAATTGTAAACAAATGCATCATAGCAGCTGGTAAACTGCACACCTGAGACCTATTGGGTCAGTTTCTGAGCCCTGTGCAGGCTCGGGAGCGTTGCAGAATAAGCCCACCTCATTTCCTGGCCGAGTGTTGTAAAAGGCGATTGAACCAGGATAACTTGTTTTTCTTTTTGGTGTATTTCACATTGTTTGCTTTGTTTAGTTTGTGTATTTTTCTGTACTGTTTTGTTTCTCAGTATCAGTCAAATGACTGGCTGTCAAGATCGGCACCGAAATGACGTAGATCATGTCGGTTGGGGCATTAAACTCTACTTCAAGTCCAAGTCAGTTTTTGAAGCCCCATCAAACCGGTGAAGTCTCACAAGGTTATCTTGTCATGATAATGTGGTGTAAATGATGTGGATACAGACAGACAGACAGACAGACAGACAATTTCACACTTATAAACAAGATGCACGTCTCACCGTTGGATCAGACGCCGGTGAACACAATCGGAGATCTTCGCTCGCCGCTACAACACACCGCGTTGTTACTGGTTCACCTTGTAGTTAGTGTACAAGTGTTATTGGTTCACCCTGTACAAGTGTTAACAGAACGGTGTCTGAAGTAGAGGGAGAATGACTAGTGCAGCAACTGATTGTAATATGTTTGAGTTGGTCTCGTCACATCACCTAACCCTTTGACGCTCACTGCTGCCATACTGGTGCAGCTATAAAGCATTCTGTGTCAGACCGGGTTAAGCCGTCATTTGTAATTTTTGACATCCGGGCACTCTGACGATCAGCCATGATCGTCAGAGTGCCCGGATGTCAAAAATTACAAGTGATGGCTTAACCCAGTCTGGCACAAGATGCTTTATAGCTGTACCAGTATGGCAGCAGGGTTAATGCATCCACCACCACCAGTCAACATCACTAATCGATTGGCCCGGTTCAGTAATACAATATCACTCGCAACTCACTGAGTGTATGTAATCAATAAGAAGACGCATGTACTGAGTGTGTGTGAGACTGTTGGACAGACAAACACTTGGCACAGTCAGTCACAAGTATGTAAACCAGTAAACAGAATGCTCTCACCATCTACCACTCTCTCTGTCTTTCACTCCAGACTTAAAACTCATGTCCTTCTCAAATTCTTTCCTCCATAGTCACTCTTATTCCTTCCGGACTGCCTTAATTGATCTTAACCTGTACTGAACTAAGTGGGCACTGGCGTTTGTTTGTTTTAGTTTCTTCTTTTTTATATTTATTCTGGCTATGTGTGCTGGATTAAGCTCATCACTCAGCTGTTATTGAGTCCACGTTAAACATTTTGTTCATATCGTATCGAATCGTTCATGTAGGGGAATACTAAAAACAGAACAGCAGCAGCAGCAGTAGAGACCAGCGAGGAAGGATGACAGTACAGACCAGTGCTTGTGGATGACGACGATGAAGTGTTGATTGACACATGACGACTGCTCGCTGCCGCAACCAACAAGTTCTGCTCAATACACCGACACACACAGACAGAGAGATACACACACACACATATATATAGTGTGAGTCAAAAAAAATCCCCCTGCGGTTTTCTGAAATTTTTTCTCAAACGGATGGGAATTTTTTAATCAATTTTTACACACCTATTATACGTTCCTTTCTACGCTAGACTACAAATTTTTATTCAATTATCTCCAAATTTGACGAAGTTATGCCATACTAAGCGCGACCACCCAACGAATTTTTACATTTCATTAGACGTTTAACTTCTAAGTTTGCTTACTGAGCAAATGACGTCACTGTTGACGTCATGTCATATCCAACATGTTTGTTTACATTATAAAAGTGTTTATTTTATAGT
>Ga0056114_1001039_pt1 | contig 11686 bp, 6 predicted proteins | sample WorMetHERISLAND1_FD_77005 | JGI IMG/M metagenome (GOLD analysis project Ga0056114, IMG submission 77005) | Marine gutless worms symbiont microbial communities from Max Planck institute for Marine Microbiology, Germany - Olavius loisae HERON... ...
ACCTACAAAGTTCTTATAACCAGCCAACCTGACTACCTACACAATCTTATCTCTGTTCAGTCTACAGGTAGAACTCGCTCCTCGTCTCTTGTCACCCTAGCTCGACCATCCGTATCTTCTTCGTTACAAATCACAAACCGCTGTTGAAACGGCCCAAAAGAAATGTGGAAACGCTTTTCTAAAATCGAAGTCAGCAGCTGAAGTCGACTAATGAAATATATAATAACGATATCGGTTCATACAAACATGTGAAAACACAATAAATATTGAGATCTAGCTGAAGTCGACTACTAAATTATATAACCGCAATATCATGTCGTAATGACGAGTCTGCCGCTGTGGTTGTCGCCGATGACGCCTCATCCTCATCGCTGCTGCTGCTGCTATCCGCTGCGGGACACAATGCTTCAGTGTGAGCACCCATTGAGTGTCTCACGGCCGTCAGGAACTGAATACGACTGTATATCCCGTTGTCATATCTTGTCATGCACGCCTTGATGCGTTTGTCGTTCAGCATGTTCCATTTCTTCTTCGGACGCCAGATCTCCCCGCGTTTTCCGCCCCTGCTAGTACTTGGTGCCGCGTTGTCCACTCCCGCGTTTTCAGCGCCCCCGTTATCCGTCCGTCTGTTTGTGTGTCATCAACATTGACGCTTAACTTTTAGTCGGCAGAGGTCTCCGCTGTAGCGTGATTCAGCCATCTTTGCTAGGGTTTAGGGGTTGGCTTATTGTCTCGACCATCGGGGCGATTACATTTGTTTAAAGCATTTTCCGACGTCAGTTGTTGCTGGCATACTGTTAAGTGCAAGGTTTTGAGCATATTCTGCGATGCCTATCAGCCGTCTGCTACAAACTTTCATGAAAAACGTAAAAAAATTCTAAAACTGAAAAAGCACTGGCAATATTTTCATAGTATCGTGGCGTTTCTGTTACCACTTCAAAACATAAACGAGTCACTCAAGTAAAATTGCGGGCCTATTATAGTCTATACGGCTAAGCAAGATAATGTAGTGTATAGACTGAACTGCTACAGTCAGAAATGGGTGAGGTATAGGAGCCATAATCAGGATGACAATTTCATATCAACTGCGTAACATTCTAGTTTTGTTTTGCTTCGTGACTATGGTTTGTCGTATGTTTAGGTTTGTCAGAACCGTAGCTAAGTGACTGAGAACTGAAAATGTTCAGACTATAGGTAGAGCTTTAGAGAGTTGTGTAAGTCTTATAGTAATCTGCAAGCTTCAGCTGCCATGAAGTTATACAAAGTTTTATAATTCAAAAAACCAAATATTGCAAACTGTATTTACAGTCACTGACACAGCCAAGATTGTGTAGGCCTATAATTATGTTAGTGACTGTAGATGTGAATGTATCACTATATAAACTGCAGTGACCCCAGATGTGGTCAAGCAGTATAGAACGCGCCAAAAATAACGTAACTACGATTACGTAGATGCAACGTATCTGTTGACTAAACGCCTATCATCACTAATCACAATACAGGCCTAAATATACAACTTTTGGCCATGATAATAGACACGGGCTACTTCTACGGCACTGTTACAAAACAATAGCAGTGTACAATGACCTATGATTACCGTAGTTTACAACGCAATACAATATAACAATATAATAATAATTAATCTGTCTATTCATTCAATGTTTTGTATAAATGCAAAATTAGTTCAAAATTATGTCAGATTAAAGTTACTACGATGTGCTACAGTTGTTTATCGCAAGTATATAGGCTATAGCCTACACAAAAGTGAATCGATTCGATTGCAATACAGATTAGAAGCTGAAATGTAAAAATTGAAAGTGTAGAAAATTTTATCTCAGGGCTTTTAATTGAGTAAAATCCTTGAATTGACTTGCAGAATTGTTGATGTTCCAGAAAGTTGGAATTAAATGTGTAATTCAGCGCCAAATCTTCAGTTTTGTTTATTTGCGGGCAAATGACCCCTTTAATTAAAAATCAGTGTGAATACTTTCAAAAAGTATTATGCGGACATGTCACCAACACTGATAACGTGATATAACATTGTTGTTGTATTTAGACTTCAAGGGAATACATGTAGTTTGTGTCTCGCATGTGACACAAACTTAAGACATCGTGCTGCTGGCTGCACCTAACATAGGAACTGCTGCTATACTGATACTATTGCTGCAGTTGCCAGTCAATGTTTATTAACAGCTGGACGCAGTCGGTTCGAGTTTATAACAAAGCGCGATCCAATCATATGAATAAGTTCGAGTCTCTTACTTCTAACATTTTACCCATATAACAAGCGGCATCCAGCTGGATTCCAAACACCGACTCAGATTCCATATGTTAAGTTGTGTTCGACATCGTCCAAAAAACTGAATAAAAAACAGTGCGTCATAGATTGATTACAATATAGTCTGTAATGAAGCCTGCGTCCAGCCCACAATACCAGTCGAAAGACAAATAGTATGAGCTAGAACGACAAAAGATCTATAATAGTACGGCTTACATAAAATGCATGTGAGAAAACGTTAAAATAGGCAAAATTGCAAATGCCTATAAAACTAGTGTAAAATTCTGCTATCAAAACGACAACAAATTCCCAGAAAAAGAGTCTCTGTATTTTTCGTCCATTACAATCGGGCATCTGACTTGTGTGCAGATAGCGATGCATTTTAAAGTATTAGCTTTACAACCAGTCTTTCTTATCAGGACATTACACGGCAAAATATGTGTAAAACTTCTGTTATCTTTTCAGTTTGTGTTCAAATAATACATCGACTCTTTTTCTGAGTGATAAAAACGTCGTGAAAGGTTTCGACCAATACAGTTCGTCGCCTGCAGACACAGACAGTCACTTTATACTTGTTTCAGTCGTTCAGACAGAGCCGCGCAGAACGAAGTTAATGCATGCACGACAGTTTAACTGTTTGACTCAAAGTATTAAAACTTTCATTATGCTAACACGTCAAATCTGAGTAAGTGCCAACAAACAAGTTATTCCCAATCCATAGGTTTCGGCGAATCAGCGGCATTACGGCATGATTTGTATGCAGCTATAATAACGTTAATAAGACCTCAGGTTCCACTACCCAGACCGATGTCAATATTTACATTAACTTGTAAAATAGGCGAGGTCACAGATCACACTTAAACACCATCAACGTGCTCATTTGACCTCAAATAATGTCAGTGCTCTTTATCCCATCAAACTTCATGAGTGGAATTTAGCTTTTATTTCAGAAAGTGCAACAACAGGATTGTATAACAAGAGGAAGGCATAACATGTTGAGTGACACCACACGATGTGGGTTGCTTCTTTGTAAATTTTACATCGTCTTTGAGAGTTTGAGTAATTGGCAATAATGCAAACCAAGTTACATAAAATGCACGTGAATTCAGATATGCAGCACTGTCGAATACGAGAGAAAAAGTCAAGTTGACGAGACCTCGATACAAGACGGAGACCATATCAACAAACCTCAGAACAAGGATGAAGACCAAGACATCAGAGAAGACTCTGTTTCAAGACTGTCTAGTCAAGATTTTAATAACAGCTACAACTACAGTTCTTTACATGATCTGTTGCTGTACACCGCACGTGTCCCCCAAAATGACCCCGTGTCGTTTTTCAGCAATGTATCTATATGCAACATTTAGGACAAGTTTTCGGAATATGCCAGACACGATTGCTAAGACATTATTTCATTCGATGACCTTTAAAGTACCTGTGAAAGTTTTGCCGTCTGTAATTGCATTATAACTTACACAGTGTTTTCTTCTCTCTGAGCTGTACTTCGTCAGCCAGTACGAATTTTGGGGACATGCGATAGACTATAGGCCCTATAGCCATCAACTTTTTAGCGCAAGTTACCTAAACGTTCCACATGCACGCCATAAACGATATACGGCTGCAATGTTATTATATTAATGTGGTGCAAAGGTTCCGCAGTTTTGTGGATACAGGAATACTGCAACAATGGCCTTAGCGAGCTCAGTGGTGCATTGTCTGAAATTGCGTGTAATGCGTCTAAAGGCCAATACACACGACCGTAGGCCCTACGTATACATACGGATGTGCAAAAACAGTCAGTACGTATGGCCGGGACATACGGTTCGTAGGCCTAGGTACGAGTCGTGTGTATCGGTATTAACTATTAAGTCTACCAATCACAATAACATTTAATTTGCCTATATAACGTTCTTGCCTATTTGTAGCTCCTGGAGCAAAAAAAATTAAATATACGAGCACAAACCGTATGATTCAGATGTTGTTTATCACAATGACCTCGTGCTTCAGCAATTTTCAGTTTTTGGTCATCTTAATTTATCATGACGTTATGATATAAATTGAGCTCAGAATTAGGAAAATGCGAACCGAGACTATCAAAATACAAAACTGACATCTAATTGAGCACATTTGACTTACAAGTGGCTGAGCTGTGGCAATGTTTGCCTAATGAACAGACAAAATTTTATGTTAAACTCTTCACCTGTGCAAGAAATATTTCCGACAATAACCATAAAGTGTTATTAATTTTTCTGAGACATCCTTTGTGTTCATATTCAACAAACAGGTCAACTCAGTATTCAATAGATTAACAAACTATTACAACATTCGCTCTATACAATCTGAATCTTCCAGATTAGCGGGACGTGACAAGAGGTCATCTATTCAATTCAGCTATTTCGACTAACTGTATAGCAGTCTATTACTGCGGTGTGCTGCTGCTGCCCTCTAGTGAATCTGCAGGGTACTCGGCCTGAGACGCAGCGCGTACATCTTGTTGTAGAACGGCATGTTGTCGTCGATCGCCTTCTGGACATGTCGCGGCAAGTCCGGCATCACCATCGGGCTCTTGGGTTTGGTCGCCGACGGCTGGAACGTGTTGGTTGTCAGCACGCCCTCGAACCACGGCATCCACTCCTGGAACACGGCCAGGTCCTGCGGCGTGTCTTCCCAATTCAACATCCGATCCTCGAACTGGATCCCGACTTTGTCGCAGAACAGCCGGAACGTGGTCTCTGTCGCCACAAAATGTCAGCATGACTTGCTCGCACAAAGATCTTTCTTACCAGTAATACTCCAATACTGACAGTCTATCAAAACAGTTCCGGGAGTCCTGTTACTGTAGTGAACCAAAAGAGGATTAATCTAAAGTACTGACTAAAAGTCGACCTGCACCGCTTACGGTATAACAACAAGTAATAGTAACTTTTAACAGTTATTTATTTTTTGTAATTTGTGCTTCCAGCATCGTTGTTTCGTAACAAGCCGCGTACTTCCAATAAATTCGTGTCAAACAAGTAGATGCACGCGTGCGCGGCCAGTTACTTGTGTCCAAGGTTATATTATATCTCCACCAAATTTGAATTTTCTACAGCTCTCCAACGTTTATAGGTACGGGACGGACGGGCAAACAGACAGAGAGACAGACAGACAGACACGCTTAATGAAGCGAAAAGCTTAATGCGGCATCCTATGTAGGGCCGCATAAAACACCCAGTAAAACACTACAGGTATGGCACACCTGGTTGCTTGAGTAAGTCATCAGCGTCAATGATGATTGGTTCCTGGCCAACTTGTTCTGTGACGAGACGGAACAACTGATAGAGCTCCTTGAAGCCCACCTCATTTGCCTCGAAGTGATCCCATCCTGCCACGCACAGAAATCAGGATAGTTCAAAATGAGGAGTGGACGCTGATGCGATGCAAACTCGAGAACCATGTAAGTAAGTATGCAAGTAAGTAAGTAAATAAATACAATCGATCACTTCCATAAAGTTCTTCCTCATCATTGTTTAAGCGAAGAGAAGGTCTGAACTCTCAGTTGCAGTATAATGGTTGGCGAGCGAAGACGTCGAGATGGGAACGTTTCCATGGATCGTTCCACCCTCTCGAAGTTGGCACGACAAAAGGAGTCCCTTCTCCTCCCCTACCTTCCCCCCTCTTCCCCCTTCCTTTTCTTCAAATCTCTCTTCTTCCCTTAGACGTAGGTCCCTTTAATTCATCTAGGTGGTCTGCATGGGGAGCGCTGTAAACTCCCCCAGCGGGTTCTGGAGCGGACCGCCAGCTGAAATCGATTTCGGTGCACTTTGGTCTTAACATCAGACATCTGGTGGTAACAATTTTACATTTTTAACGATTTTCCTGAGAATCAACTGACGAAATTTCACGCAGCTTAGAATTTATGTCAACACAAGGTACGGCACAACGTTGCTTCAGCCGTACCGACGGCATCGCCCATGAACGTTTCGATATTCTCGATATTTCTGTCTCCAGAATTAACCCTTTTATTACCGCGCGACGCTCTGCAGAGTGCGGTTATGCTGTGGAAAGTCATCCGTCCGTCTGTCATTCTGACCGTGTCTGTGACGATGGTCTACCGTGAATCTGTGATCAGATAGTTTTGAATTTTTGAAAACAATTACATAAAAATTAGCCGGGTGGCGAATATATTCCGTGCGATATATCGGCTTTCTTGTTGTTTACATTCTGCTCTTCGTTATTCTACAATCAAACAGAACAAATTGTAATTGTTGACTGAAAATCGTCGGTCCATTGCGTTGGGTGTCCACGTTCCTAAGATCAAGACATCGTATAGTCAATGGTGATCAATCCAATCCGTGTCGGTCGGTTAGTTGTCATGGTTACAGAAGATGGCGGCGTGTGACGTCATTGCGTGACCTGTCTGACGGGGTCAGCTGAATGTGAGTTGACGTCAGCCTGACTTCCGGGTCAGTCAAGTAGCCGGCTAAATCTTTCGACCTGCGCCCGACCTCACGCACGCACGTCGCGTTAATCATTACGTCATTACAGACCGTCCGTTGTCCGTTGTCCGCGTCCAGCGAGATAGAGATTGTGGGGACCACACACGAAACATTAGCTACTGAAACTGATGCATCAGAAACGCCAGACTGTAGTCACTCCCTGTGTGATTCGATGCTGCCGCTGTGTACAGTTTAACTTAAACATGTGATCAGTTTTAAAACGAAAAAAAAATCCTGGAATTTTTCCTTGTCAGTCGACTGGTATCTATTAGAAACAATCAGCCATTATTACTTTAATCTGTTGTTACGTTTTCTTGTTATTCGTGAAAAATTGAACAACTTGGAAGCAAACTGTACTAACAGTGTGTTGATAAATGGAATAGTCGGCAAAAAACTCGTGCTTATAGATAACTTCCAATGACCGATAAAGTTTTAATATGCATGACAAAGAAGTGGAAATCCAACAATTATCGTATCGTGGCAAACTGCAGGCAGATCCGCATCAAATCTGCTGTCGAGAGAATTTCCACAATGTCACACGCCATGCATCAAGACGAATCCCCCGTGAAATCACATCAGTCGCATCCGCGGCACGCTAACGTCCTTCTTCGTTTCGTTGACGGCCGGTTTGGGGCTGACAATGAGGAACGTGATTGATGCCAGCCGTAAGATGAGTCCATTATCGACAAACAATGCATCTGACTCTGCTGCAGCAGCCACAGCATCGCCATTCAACCTCATCTCACAGCTGACGAGCGACCTCAGGGCGGCGAATATCGTTTCAAAACTACCCTCAGTCACTCAGCTCGATCACGTCGATCTTGTGGCAGCTTTATAAACTTTATATCGAATATCAGTATCTATTTCAAAAAGCCAAAAAACGAAAAGAAACCCGGTCAAAATTTGTCACAGTTCACTGACTGACTAAAAGTTATATACACTTACATGGTCACTCACTACTCTCTTTTATCATTCTCAAAACGCCTAAACACCAATTTCGCCATTTTTTACGGTTAACTAAATCAGCCATACATTGAAAACGTTGATTATCTTATTTATCTGTGGAGTCCAGGACTCCGCTGTTTGTCGTGGATCGTGCAAAAACTTGTGTCGACGACTGATTAAGCTAATCTGAACACAGTGATGTGATGTCCCGCTAAAGAGACTTCTCTTCGTTCAATACTGACTCAGCTATTACCGAAGCTATGGATCAGAAAGTGGGCACCATTCACGTAGGCCAACCTACAGCCGTCAAGCGGCAACTCAATTAAACAAAATATTTGCAGTGATAAAACGCCGACGAATTAAACTCATGATTAGTATTTCTGCATGGCTGTACTTCGAAGGGTTAACAACGCCTGGACACAGCTATGTTAACTCACCGGTAAGATCTTTGTTGAGTGACATTTTGTAGAGCGAGTAGACCGATTTGTGGGGATCGCGCAGCAGAAAAGCGTGCATGTAGTTGTCTGGAATGTAAGCTGGATTGTCGAGCCGACCGACCAGGTAATATGCCATGTCTTTGACGAACACTGTCTCGTATTCTGTACGTCATCACATTCACAACTGCAGTCGTCTTCCGCCAGCCCGCCACCTGTCAACAACTTGGTCGAATCGGAAGAAGATCAGTCGACTATTTATGGAGTCTGTTCAAGTATGTGAAGCATCAGTATGTACGTTGAGAGCTTGAACGCAGGGGCTTCTATCCTATGGGGGGGTGGGAGAGCAATCTTCCACGTTTTGTAAAGTGGGGGTTGAGGGATGGTCATTTCAATTTCATTTTCAACTGATTTCTTGCGCTTGGATCGTCAGACGGCTACTTTATAGTAGTCAACTATAGGTAATGAACTGTTGTTAGCGGTTACACCTTTACAGTATGTACTGTAGGCCAAAATAATAATATTAGGCTTCTCAGTGGTGCCTAGACTAGACACAGTCCACGCTGCGCCTATAAGAGTAAGATCGTCCTTCATGTTCGGCCCGAACAAGGAGTGTTCTTCGCCGTGTCACATGTGGGAGGGGTTGATCTTCCAGCCATAGTGGGGTTAGAAGCCTCTGCTTGAACGCTCATTGGTCTCCTTTGTCAACATAAACGATTAATAGTCGTTCGTGTTATCAGTACGTAATCACAAAGGACAAGTGTATCCTATAAATCATAGATCATGATCATGAAAGTGTCTGTCTGCTTACATTATAAAAATGGCCAGCAGAAACACAAGTGTAGTGTATACAGGTGTGTTTTGAAAGATGCTTTTTAAAAGTGGCCGAGTTTGTCGGAACGTGTAGAGATGGTGGTAGATTGTTCCAGGCTAATGAGCTGGAAAAAAGTTCGCCGAACAACTTGTGCCGTGTCCGTGACTGCTGCTGGAACGGATGTGAACCATCGACGCATGTTGATGTGACGACGTTAACGAGATAAGTCGGATCACGACCGACGTTGACAAGATGCATCATCAGACACAGGCTGTAAGTGATGCGCTGTTCAACAGGCAACCGACGAAGATCACGACTAGTATAACGTATCTCGAGACCAGAGACCTTGCAGCCGCGTTCTGGACCCGCTGGTGCGGTGCTATATAGTATATAGACTTGATGGGAAGAACAGCCAAAACAGCATTGACGTGTCTAATCCACTCAGATTAAATACAGAGACTAGACTTCGATGTCTTTACCCAGAGGTCGACGGACTTGTTTCAGGCGACGAATGTGACAAAAACAGGCTCTGACAGCTGTGCTGATGTGTTGATCCTATTGTGCGTATCTTTTAATAAACAGAATATCTGGTGCGTATCCATTATACATTAAAAACCAGTGCATGTCAACAAGGACGTGCTTTTGAAGGATAACGAGATGATACGACAACAGATAACAACCACTAAACGGCTGTTCACACATCGCCTTGATATCCTTGTAAGCGCAGCCGTCTTGTTCCGGCTCAGTGCCGTATCTCTTGCTCACTCGCTCGCTGCCGAAGTAGTACGATCTGGAATACGGTTCAAGCAGCACCTGGCACCAAAACATACGCAAACATGTATAGACAGATGCGGGTATTGTGAGTGATGCTGATCACATGTCAACCTGTGTCGTCGACAACCCGTTGAGCGTAACGTCCTATACACGAAATGTAGCTATAGGTTCCGCAGCGGAATTGATTTAAATACACAATAGAACGAAATACACTTAGGCACTTAGGTTATGGAATCAGAACCTGCATGAATTCTGAACGACACTGTTAAACTTTACAGAAAATACTTGAAACAATCACGACGATTGGTATTCAAATCTTTCAGCAAACAACGTTTTCCCCAACATTCCATGTAACACGTAACAAACAATAAGCCCTCGTCATTATCACTCGACATCTAACTCAATACATTCGTCGTCAGCTTTGTAGCGCACGATAAAATTAAATATTTTCGTGTCGGATTGTGTGTGTCACATCGTGAAATGTGCTGTCGGTCGTTTCGTACTGGGTGCACTATAATCGGTGAAGTTTATCCCCCCCCCACGCTGTATTGATCTTGGCTGTAGGTGGCGTAATGGCGGTGTTATGGACTCTCTGAGTGTTTCTAGTTAAGGCCGCAACCCACAAGGCGAACTAGTTAGAAACTATAGTTGCCAACCCGGGTTGGCAACCCGGGTTTCCAACTAGTGTCCAACTAGTTTCCAACTAGTTCGCTTAGTGGGTTGTGGCCTTTACCAGTGCATTCAAGAAGGTTATACCCTCACATCGATACTGACCTTGCAGTTGGACTTGTTCATCATGGCACGAAAAAACGCCGTCGAGATGCTGCGTGGAACCGCCCAGAGAAACACTCGAACCTGCTGCTTCGACATGGCGTAACGTCACGACCTTCACCAGTTCAACAGCAATAAATAATCTCTCGTCATCGAAGAACAGCGACAGCAACAAACACTAGGAAACACTTCATTTGCTGTACCACGCTACATTGCATCCGGAAAAACTAAACATTTTGCACAAAAACGTAAAAATTGAACAGGAATCTATAGTTGTAGCCGCAGCTGCATACAAGAGTTCGATAGTTTTACGTAAAAATCATTTTAAAGACAAAAAACAATAGATACGTGCACTGTAAATATAGACATGTCACAAATCAACGCTGCGTATTATGTGTAATAATGTAGGAAATTCGCAACAATTACAGAAGATTACACAAGAAGAGGACGTCATCGCACTTGATAAAACAGGCTGAAAAGCCGGGCGGATAAAGGGCTTACCACACGCCACGAGCAGTATTACGCACGCGCAGTAAGATGTCGACGAAATACAGTATTGCAACTAATTTACCACGAAACCCGACCGACCGCCGTGCTTGTGATGTGTCACGTGCGCTGTGTGCATGATTAATGGAACCTGAGAGGCGACGAATGATGCACGATTATCACTCGGCACGTACAGTAGATGATACACGTCGTCATTACAGGTGGATAACTGACTCTGCGGACGGCGTTGTGAAACATTTCCGACGCCAATCAGTGTTTAATTATCTCCGTTCATTATTAGACCAACGTGAGCCGCCGCTGTCATGCGCCAGCTTCGTAAAACAGATTGTGTATCGTTAGGTGGGTTAGCACCTTCCTAGCCGTTTAATTCCGAGAAAACCAAAATAATTAGCTAATACATAATAATAACATTCTAATAATAATAACATTCTATATTTTAGCCGTTTCGACACCATACCAAAATGTAATGGACGGACAGACGGACAGAATCCCTATGTCAATATGGCTCTCTGCGTAGCCTCGCAAAAACTAGTTATGCCGACGCGTGATAACTATACAACAAGTAGTGTGTAGGCCAGATGAATTCTTGTGTCAACTGTGGATGGGTCTTACTGTGACGTCCGTGTGATTCTTGTGTCAACTGTGGATGGGTCTTACTGTGACGTCCGTGTGATTCTTGTGTCAA
>Ga0056114_1001040_pt1 | contig 11686 bp, 6 predicted proteins | sample WorMetHERISLAND1_FD_77005 | JGI IMG/M metagenome (GOLD analysis project Ga0056114, IMG submission 77005) | Marine gutless worms symbiont microbial communities from Max Planck institute for Marine Microbiology, Germany - Olavius loisae HERON... ...
AAGCGTGGCTTTCGAAGCATGGCTAGTCTTATACAGTGTTGTTGGCGAACTTCGACCGTAAAGAACACTTGCAGCATCGCGCGGTTTCCTTGCGGCAGCACGGCTTTCTTGTTTTTAAAGGCGTTTACAGTTTTGACGTCGATTGTAACGTGTGTCAGACTATTCCAACGATTCAACACATGGACAGAGAAGAAAGACAGTCTTCCATCGCATGTAATTTAACCAGTTTCCATCTGTGGCCACGAGTGTATCTTCCATCAGATGGCTGAAAGTAAGTCTGCGTTACTCTACAATGGAACTGATGACAAGCCTCGTACCATCATGAACAATTCTATCAGATCCGCGCGATATATTCTCTCCTCCAGCGACCATAACTTCAGTTTATTCGTCTGTCAGAATATTGTCTCTGCTCCCAGCCAATGACTTATAGATCTGGTCTCACATCCACCTGTTTTTAGCCGACCGTAATTAGTACGGTCGCGCTTATGCTATACAGTGTTGCGTCTGTCGTCGTCATCTGTCTGTCGTCTGTGACGTTATGTACTGTCAGTGGCTAAACCGTGCGTCCTAGAGCAAAAGTTAGGCTACTATTGACAGCCTATATGAAGTCGTATATGAGAAATCGAATTGGTACCAAAATGAATGACCTTGACCTTTGTTTAGAGGTCGTATCAAGGTCACGCCAACCATTGCGTTACATTTGACGTTGAATATCTAGGAGGAAACTGTTAGAGATAGAGGCTTGATTCCAAAGGACCACCAACAGGAACGGACAAAGGGGCCATCGAATGGTCACGTGACCGATGACGTCACGTGACCTTGAAAGGTCAAAGTCGTGACCCCAATACGGTTAGAGCGCAATATCTCGAAAACGGCTGGATTTAGAGACTCCGTTCCAAAGGACCACCAATAGGAAATGGCCTATAGGCTATCAAATGGTCACGTGATCGATGATGTCACATGATCCCCGAAGATGCTGTGAGGCAGTACGGTCGGCTATCCTAGCGACAGCTTGGCTTCTTGTCATATGATGTGTGTTAATTTTAAATTAAAGTCACGACGAAAGATTTACATATATGACATCTCTGCACTAGGTAAACAATAAACATAATTTATGGTCAAACTGGAGCCTATAGTATATGTGTATGTTGCAGCAGTTTTGGCTGGTGCGGCTGAAGCTTTAAGCGACCCAAGTTGTCAGTCGACGTATCTGTCTGTCTCTGTGTCTGTCGGCAGCTTTGATGCTAAAACAGCTAAATATCTCGGAAACTAAGCAATTTAGGGGTTCGTGTCCAATAGGGACCAATAGGAAAGTGCCTACTGCACGTCGACAGGTGTCGTCATCGATGACGTCATGTGATTATGACGTCATAATTGTGACGTCACAATCTTCAAACTCGTTGCATTCGTAAACTAGGACCCGGAACAACTATTCGTGTGGACCATTTAAGCACACACTATCCGCTATCGTATCCGCTATCGTAGAACATTGTGATAAAAATCAGCTTGGCTTAGAACGCATTTGGTGCGACAACACTCCGACAAAATTTCGGCAATTTTCACGACATCAGTATGCCACCCGCTGCTGTGCAGCGTGCAGCGCACAATAGGCTACTCTGCATCGGCGGCGTAAACTTAGCATTGCGTTCGACGCAATCATACATATAGGCTACCAATCATCAAATCGACTGACAATATAGTCCATGCACAAGGTTTATCAGTCGGGTAAACTTACTGTTTAACAAGTTCACGTAGCATCCACTGGGTTAAACACAAGGTTGTCAGTTGGGCACTACCTATACCCCTATTATCTGCATCGGACAGACAGGTGGACTGAAATCTAATACAAACTTATTGACAGGTAGCAAATTTACCTGAGCCACACTGATTAGTGCATGTTTGTAGTGATAAGTCCAAAACGACAAAAACATTGATAAATTGGTGATTAATATCAAGTACATTGTGCACAACAACTAAACCAGATGGCAGTGAGAAATAAAATGTCCAAAAACACAACTTCAGCACACCTATATCCACACATACAGACAGACAGACAGACAGACACACATACACACACAGTCAGCGTCAAATACGAGCAATAATGCACAATATTACCCTGAGAAGAACGTACATCAAATACTCAACAACAACATTGACATGCAGCAACGAACACAGACAGCTTAGATGTTGAATGTTGATAAAAACGTTTGAAGCCGATATACACGGTGATCAGTGACGAACTACTATACGTAATTACAATACTCAACAATTATTATCAGTTAAAATTTGCACAATCATCATTCATCACCATTTCATTACTGTGCACAGGCCCGTAACCACGCGGGGTAGGAGCGAACGGACGACCCGCATCCGTCAGCAAAAGGTCCGCTTAGTTTTGCAGGTGAAAAAACGTAACAGTGTGAACTGCACGAAATTTGGTCAGTGGATTCTCAGGAAATCATTAAAACTGTTCATAACAGCACTCCCCAGACACCCTAGCTGGATTTCAGGGGCCTACTTCTAAGTTGAGGAGGAAGAGAAGGAAGGGAAAAGGAGGGGATGAAGGGGTGCACAATTTGAGAAGAACGACCCCCGTCATCAGATGGTTGGCTGCGGGTCTGGTGCACCACACGAATGTTTATCTGCCACACAATCATGCCATGACCAAAAACATCCCAATATTCCACCAAATTTTCTGAGAATATTAAAATATGAACACAGTATGTTAAGTGAGCAAGTAATGTTTAATCCCTACACAAACACTAATAACTGAAACTATGAGATTAAAACAATATCTAAAATTCAAAAATCTCATCATCACTGCCATATAATATTATGTATATACGAAATTTGAACACTTTTGCTGCTATTAAAATAACAGTACAATTTAAATGCTTCTAAATGGCCCTAAACAATTCATCAAGTTCATCAGCCACAAATGCAATGATAATTTCGTGATATAACCTCACATTTCAAGAAATTCAATTACACAAATTTAATCTTCTGCACATGCCAAATGTCAAAATTATTTCTTGTTGTTTCATTAAGAAATTCAATTATTCATAGTTGCCACTGTACCTCAGATGTGCAGATTGATGTAATAATATATATAAATCTCAAGTGTGCACCTATAGTCATACATGTATATTGTACAATAATGCCATCAGTGATAATACACATTACACAACATAGATCAAGAAAATTAGTTAGTTTTAAAAATAGTAAAAATTTAAAAAGCAAATACCCTTCAAATTACCACAACAGAACACTACATTCTACAAAACAGTATGCATTTCAAGCAGAAATGACTTAAAAACATATTGAAGTGTTGTAAAGTCAATACAATCTTGTACCGTTAGCCTGTTATCAAAATTAAAACTAAGCCACAATTCAAAACAAACAACTGGTAAACACAAATTCTATTTTGAAAATATTACGCAACAAACAACATAAAAACAAAGTCAGTGAAATATTACCCTGCAATAACTTACTAGCAGTCTTTAGCGCAGCCAGTTACTAACACATCATAGTGCCGACGACACAGCAGTTGTACCCGATAATCAAGCAACCATTATCATGAATAAACATAAACAAATTACGCAGTGCACACGTAACAGTAAGTCTAAATGCAACTACACCTAACTATATATCACCAAATGGCTGACAACGTCAAACTTACCTTTATCATAGACGGAAAATTATGTGGGCAAAACGTGCACTGGTGTAAAGATAACATGTTCATGTAAAGATGATGGAAAAACTAGGCCCTTTCTAACACAGTCAGTGAAAATGTTTTAGGAAATAAAAACATGAATAAAATTGGATTATCAAACTGACTGTGGCAAACCACATACATGTTGAACTGACAGGTGAGCACAACGAGCAGAATGGCATGCAGCGTCACCGGTAGCAATAGAAGCAAGATGTCACAAATAATTAGCTCAACATATATACCGGTCAGTTTTGTGCTATTGGTTAAAACAAAATATTGGGCACTGCGGCCTGGACTACCATCATCACCGGATGAGAACCAGAGATGGACAAAATACAACAAAAGATGATGACATTATATTCATAAAGATGTACAAATTCAAAACAAACGTGGAAAATAATCACACAATTCATTCAAATCCCGTCGCTGAAAAGTCAAACAGAATTAGAACGCAAACACGTAACTTTATCTCCAAACCTATTTAATACTACTACATAAGGCATGGCAGGACATCAGACCTGAAACTGAAAGCTGAGTACAAGTTGTTAGGGAGCTATTAGCTGACGGGTGGCGGCTGTACCTCCCCAACCCATATCAGCTACTTTAACCCTTGGACTCCCACTGTTGCCATATGGGTACAGATACAAAACATCCTGTGCCAGACCGGGTTAAGCCGTCATTTGATTATTTTTGACATCCAGGCACTCTGACGCTCAGGCACTCTGACGCTCAGCCCTGAGCGTCAGAGTGCCCGGATGTCAAAAATTACAAATGACGGCTGAACCCGGTCTGGCACAGGATGCTTTATAGCAACAGTGGGCATCAAAGAGTTATCAGCCCTTGCTTGTCCAATTTCTGGGCCCCAAGAGGCTGACATAGCCCCCTTGCTTGCAGTTATGCCTGTGATCATCACAAACCCAACTAGTAACGCTAGTTCCAGACTCCATTCAGGTGCAGAGAGGCTTGTGGCTCACCCCTCATGGACTCCAGTGACGCCAATCCCATTATTTTTGTGACAACTTGCACTCTGCCTGAAAGCACTTCTGGCAAGCACCTAACTACCTGCAGGTGGCATAAGGTGAAGAAGATGGAGGATAATGAGGTTCAAACGACAGTGATGATGGCAGCTGGTAAGATGTCACTGGGACATCCACAGTGCTGTTGATCTGTAGCCAGCTGGCACTCAGCTCATGGTCGAGCTTCGTCATCGCCAGCTGCTCATAGCAGTACGTCTCTCCGGCCCTAGCAAGTTCCGACCGGACAGCGCAGTACTTCTGCGTGAGGTTGACTGTCTCCATCAGATTGACTGGCTGTGCTCCGCGTCGCCTCTCACACGAGTAGTGAACGAGGGTCGTCAGCAGCACAGTCTCCAGGTTGTGAACCTCGGTCTTGTTGACCAGCCCGCCATACAACTCTGTTAAGACATTCACACAAAGCAGCCAGCTGTCAATGACATTCTGTTCCACCAAAACTTCTTGCATTGTTCATTATTAAGCAGTCTTACCAAAAAAGTGAACCTATTTGAACCTGCTTCTAAAATATGCACTGTATCTATCAAACAAACTGTATGGGAATAAACGTCAGGTACAAAAGTCTGTTATTTGCTGACAAAACAGACTGGCAGACCTGGCTGTACTAGCGTAGCAGCAGCAAACATGGCTGTCTCAGTGACGTCCAGGTCCAGCTTGCTCAGTTCGACAGAGAACTGGATAACCGGCTCAAACACTGAGAAGAGATCGTCATTCTGTGCTGCGCCACAGTCGATGTTCATCAGGGTCGGCTGGTCAACGGGCAACATCACCGCCAGACCTCCGCCAATTGGCAGCAGTTGTCCGCCGCCGTTTGTTGACACTGCAGTGAACTCGCTGGCGATTCGTAGGCAGAACAGCTGACAGAACCCTGCAGCTATGAGAGCAACCTGGTCTGACGCCTCCAACTGCAACCAGCCACACAAAAATAGCTTCTATGATTGGCTCATGAATGCGACAATACAGCTTGTATTGGATTGTTTTGTGAGGAATAAGCATTGTGCAAAGATGAAAATGGAGAGGATTGGATGGTGTAGGACAAGAAATTAAATTGTTGTAAAAAAGGAGATGAGTGGTGAGGATTGACTGGAAATGGCACAGTTAATTCCAACTACAGCCATAGCATAGCGTAGCACATTCATTTATTGACAAAGTTGACAAAGTTCTAGGCATGCATCTTTACTATTCCACTGAGTGATAGGCCGCCAAGTAACAGAATAACACGCAATACAGCATTTTTAAAAATTTACTATTGCAAAAATTGTCAATTATCAAAGGGTACAGAAATTGGCTAATCAAATGTATAGCATAAACACACAAAAGTGCTGTTGTACCTGCAAGAATTTGGGAACACATCTGGCAAACTTGACCGCTTGTATGGAGAATGGTACGAGAACATTTGGGACGTAGGATCGTAGAAACTGCGACTTGCTGGCATAGATCTCGGCAGCATTCAACAGCGGCTGTTCAGCAAACAATGTCAAACTATATCATGTGTGAATCATACCATTTTCCCATGTAATGTCTCTAACAAGTAAGCCACATGCTGAAGAACAGTATTAGTTTATGCCGGTGACTGCAGCTTGGATAACAAAGTGTCAACTCGCATACGTTCAAACATCTGCTTCTAGCTCAGCTCAACTGCTCATGTTTGCTCCCTGCTCTGCTCACGCTCAATTCTGATGCTCTTGTTGTCTTAGCAGCAAATAACCATTCTTTGTGCCTACTACTGTGTCTGGGTAACTATGCATCTGCCTCATGTTTGGCAACTATTCTAATGCCTAAATATTTTAAATGGACTTTAATGAAACTCAGAATCCATGATCTGGCTGCACAATGCACATGGCAGACAAAGAGGCTACAGATGGTCACTGCCACTGAATGCAGAAAAGTCTCACTCAATATCCTTGGAATTCACGAAGACATATGCTTGTAATTTGGTATGCAGAGTTGCAGTCAAGCAAAATACTAACCAATAAAATAATATCAGTATATCAATCAGAAGCTATCCTGCATATGTCAGCTGAACTTCATGAGCATGCTCACATAATTTGACAGATTCTACTACAGGATTACTTCCACTAACTTATTCCATTTTCTCGAACATCGTCAAAAACTGGCATGTGACAGGCGTTAAAAGTTATCTTCCTAAAGCCGAGATGGTAGCCATAACTAGACAAAGTGAGAGTACAGGGCCAGACGGGAGGGCAATCTACCTGAGATGCGTTAGAATGTGGTATGTTGAGATGGCGTATAAACGCGTCAGTGATGATTCTTGTCAGTTCATGTTCTTCGACAGTCATCTGTGCCGACACTGAACCTGTGACACTGGCCAACTGCTGCTTCTTCAGTCTGTTCTCCTCAATCTTCTGTCTCTTCGCCTGTCGCTGCTCTGGCTTCAGTACGGCTGTCACAACATCACCACAAACCACCAGCCGATTAACATGGTGTTGGGATGGGCTGTTTGTGTAGTGCCAACTATACCAAATGAATTTAAAACTAATGCAGCAGGTCAGCCAGTAGAGTGATAGACCTATGGAACTTTCACCCTATAAGCTTAATTGTTTAAAAGTCCAAACCCCTCGCCGTGAAGTCATATGACGCCGAATTTGGTAACTCTCATAGATTTAATGCTGGGAATGTACACTGCATATCTCACTCACGTACGTACAACACACAAAAACTACACATGTAGAAAATTTTCATTAGCTGAAAGGTCTGTTGTTTCAGTCACACTGCATTAATTATGTGTCAGCAGGTATAACGATTATATGAAAAAAATTTGACAACACTGATTTATTCACACACATACAAATTCATCCTGTAAATGTCAGAGAGAGACCAAAAACAAATATAAAGTCAAAGTGCACTATTCAACGTCCCACTCTCATAATCTAGGTCATCTCAGAGGCTGTCAATCACATTTGGTTTACCCTTTGACGCCCACTGTTGCCATATGGGTACATCCTGTGCCAGACCGGGTTAAGCCGCCATTTGTAATTTTTGACATCTGGGCACTCTGACGTGGCGTAAGCGTTGATTCACGGCTGCCCGGATGTCAAAAATTACAAATGGCGGCTTAACCAGCTCAGTGGGCGTCAAAGGGTTAAAAAATACTAAGCAGTTAAGGTAAGCGTACATTATAATACTAATCGGAATTTTCAGTTCAGTGGCGACCCCACACAGACTGGCAGTCCGAATTACTGCAGTTGACAAGAGCACTATGAAAGATACTTACAGTCAGTGGACATGCCGCTGTCGAGACACTTCTGGAAGCGACACGCCTGGCAGCCGTTGCGACTGTCCCGACCAATTGCACAGTTGCCTGCGTTCTGGCAGGCGTACGGACTGCGACCTAGTCGCTGGGCATTCTGCACCGTACGTCGGAAGAAACCCTGCAACAACAGTCACATTCTCTGAACTACTGGGACAAATAACTGAGACGAACATCCAGCTGGTCGGTCAGCTCGTTGCTCTGCAACCATCGAATAAACGTGTCTCTTCTGTCTGTCAGTCTATAGCATTGATAACCATCAGAAACGCTATATCCAATGTCGTGAAAATTAAAGGACAGTAAAGATATCTGAAAGTTATCTTAAGACATGCAGTGGTTTTCAAAAGCCACTTTAGAAACACATTTGTTTAGGCACAGAGAGGGCTTGCGTTAGCTGGCGTTTTGGCGTAAAACATAACGCCAAAAGTCACAATGGTCGGCGTAAGAAAACATCAGTCATCAAAGGGCTGGCATAGACATACGGTAGGGCCGAAAACTAAAGTCGCTGGCGTACAGTGTGGACTGGATGACACAAATTATGAAATTAAACCTAAGACGGTCGGTCGCCTATAGCCTAGGCAGGCTACTTAGTTCTTAACAATATAGTAGTTTCAAGTTGGCATTGATTATTTTTGCTTGTATTGTATTCACTAAAGATTTGGAGTATTGGCAAAATAATATGTAAGCGAGTTGCCATTACTTAGCATTTTTTTAACTGCGGCTAAACGGCAAACTGGCATTTTAAACTCACAAGCCGTCGGCTTTGTTGTAAGCCGTTAAGCTATAGTCGCGCGTAATAGTATTACGCGCACGACTATCGCTTAACGGCTTCGAACCCACTAACCCAGTCCCGTAGTCAAACGACCTATGGCAGACAGCGGCCCGTTACCTTCTTCTTCATTCTTCTTTTCTGGCATGCACCACTATGAGTGTGTTATGCCAAACGTACATATTTGTACATAAACAAATAACTATACGTGCACAAAAATGTGAATCAGGAGACACCACATAAAAATGCGACCACAAGAAACAAAACGAAAGTAGAAACCCCAAAATTCGAGTGGTTTGGCGTTTCATACATCCAAAAACAAACCCTTTGCGTTTGACTTTGGACGCCACGTGTTATTAGCCTATACGTTAATGAACGTCGGAATCGCTGGGCATAGATCACGTTCGAATGTGAAAGTCTTAGATCTAGGGTTGCGGTAATCAGGGCAGCCGTGAATCAACGATTATGCCACCTTGGGAGCGATAGGATCATGTCTTAGGCCCTATGGTCATTCATGGTCATCAGCTGTCAACAGTAATAACAGAGTCGCTGACTATTTCTGGTCACCTGAGTAGATATTCAATATTATTCATAGTCACAAAATCACACAGTCACACACATGATACACAGGCCATGGTAAAGTAGTAGATGTTTGAAGCCACAGCGGCTGACTACCTTGCAGCCTTCGCAGGTCATGGCGCGGTAATGATGTCCAGTGGCCGAGTCGCCACACACGACACACGGAAACGGTCCGTCCTCTGGACGCATGTAGCTCGGTATGTAAGGTGTACCTGTACCACACATCGTGCAGTACAGCAAGTCAATTTCACGCAATTATTGTTAATAATACTATTATTAAAAATGCACATTATTGCAGTGACGCTGTCACGAATAAAACGTTGGAGGGCACTTTACACTGTCAACAAATATACAACAGACGCGCTGAATAGAGTGCCAGAAATGATGAGCGACCGGCCGAGGTAAGTCACTGAAAACTCGACCGGAAGAGAAAGGCCGTCAGTTCCTGACGAAACGTCGACAGTGACGAAGCAGCTCTGGTCGAGGGAGGCAAGCCGTTCCACGCTCTTGACGCAGCCACTGGGACTGCACGGTCGCCGAGTGTTGAACGGTTCGTCGGTACCACGACCAACGTGTCCGAGACGGAAGAGCGTAAACGGCGACGACCGTCAACGTCGGCGGTTCGACGGAGGCTGTCGGCGAGATATGTCGGCGCGGTGCTGTGAAGGCAGCGATACACCAAAACGCATAGCCGGAACCGGATTCGCTCAGGGACCCGCAGCCGGTGGAGCTCATGGAACAGTGGAGATACGTGATCAGATTTTCTCGCCGAAAAGACCAGTCGAGCAAGCGGCATTCAGGACCGACTGAAGCCTCCACAAAAGTTGTCCAGACGTAACGGCGAGTATAGCAACAATAGCAGTCTGAAAGCTGATGGGGGAGGGATCAGGGGGTTGAGCCCTGCAACCTCAGCTACTCTGTCTGTCTGTCAGCCCTTTGCTCATGTGGACAAACAAAATGCATATCTGACAACGATGTGAAGACAAATTAGCAAAAACTGACAAGATAGTCTGCATGGTGTAATGGTACTATAGATAAAACGATGACAATGACATCAAAAATATCAACTTTTAATTTATGAACCACAACACAGACCTTGCTCGTTACTTCTTTTCATATACAGAAAGTAAACAAGGAGACCCTTTAAGGTGGAAAGAACCGTGCGACACTATTATGGCATAGCAATGTTACCTTTACTTCTGCTGCCGGCTCGTCGACGTGGCTCTGCGGGTAAGACATCATATACTCCAGGTGAGGTGGTTCTGCTGGCTGCTGTCGGCGACGCACTGGTAGCGGCGACTGCTGGTTGCAGCTGCTGTGAGCTCGGCGTCACTCCGTGATCCGGCGACACGGACACACACTGGTCGACCTGCTGCTGGTGATGACAGTGAGCTCTCAGGAGATGAGGAGCAGGCGACTGTGTCGTACTGAAGTAGAGCGGACTGTGAGCTGGGGATGTCGACACAGTTGACGATGATGACGTGGAACTGTCGTCATGAGGGCAAACGACGACACGTTTCATACTGTAGTCTGCACACAACACCAACAAACAAGCAAAATAATGTATCACCCCGATGGATTCAGACGATAAGTCTCCTCCCCTAGAAGTAGACTGCCTGCGGATCACAATCCATAAATCCACAAGTCCGCACTCCGCAGCCCGCACACGTCTAGTCGCTAGCGGCTGCTTGTCTTTAGCGGCACGCGTTATGAAACAGGTAGGCCTATAGCTGGTTGTGGGACTGGTGACAGACAAACGGACATCGTAACACACCTGTCTGCGGTACTGAACTAACTGTTTCCAGTATTATTATGGACGTTGTGTTTTTAACCTTTTACCCGTCTATCTTAGTTTTTTCTATCGATTTGTGTGTGTTTTTACCGCGCGATGCACTTTAGTGCAAAGCGCGGTATTGCGATCGCATGTCGTCTGTCCGTCCGTCCGTCCGTCCGTCCGTCTGTCTGTGACGTTGGTGAATTGTGATCACATAGGTTGGAATTATTCCGAAATAATTTCACCATCAGTTAGCTTGGGACGTTCGCTCTTTGCAACACCAACATGTCGGGTTTGCTCCAGGGGGAACACCCCTAAATTTGGGCCAAAATTCACCCACCCCCTGTTGATTTGAGCGTCGGAGACATTCGATCGCAAATTACGGCCGAATGGTCACAGATAACGCAACGGTCACAATGGAGAGCCAATAGGAAACCACCATCGCTCTTTCTAATGGTACCATCGCTGACCCCCTACGACCTCCCCTTCCCCCTCAAAATGGGGGTTCCATATGCCCCCAACATACGCGAATGGCCATATCTCTGCAACG
>Ga0056114_1001041_pt1 | contig 11685 bp, 5 predicted proteins | sample WorMetHERISLAND1_FD_77005 | JGI IMG/M metagenome (GOLD analysis project Ga0056114, IMG submission 77005) | Marine gutless worms symbiont microbial communities from Max Planck institute for Marine Microbiology, Germany - Olavius loisae HERON... ...
TACAGCATACAATTATAACACAGCAAGTCCCCTAGTCTACAATAATATGGGGTGACTAGGGGACAGCTCCCACAGAGGGCAGGGTCGCTAGGCCTGAACGGCGGTGGGGCTGCCGCCGCGGTACCCCCGAAAAGAAGAAGTCTGGAAGTCTTTAGCCTGATCAAAACCCCCAATTGTTGTAAAACTGAAAATTCCAACTATTGCTCAGAAGCCATGCAATGCTTGTGCAACTGTCTCATGGTGTATGTATGACAGAACAGCTTCTAACTGAAATCTATAGGTTATAGTAGTCGATAGCAAGCTGAAACAGAACTGCCAATCATTCCAAAGATACAAATGGACGCCAAAAATTACACCCACATGACGTCAACTGACCGTGGACAATGTTTTGAATATTAGTGGGACACCATCCTATACGGACATCATATATAAGACACTTCCAAAATATGTAATTGTAATGGAATTTAACAGGCAACAAATGCAGCAATATTCAATACACTGCTCGCTCATATGGAGGCTTCTAGCAACCGAAATGAATTCTAAAGGTCATTTGTATAGGAGCTATTCGATAGATTACATATAATTTTCTATTAGTCCTTCACTGTATTCAATGCAGGTCACTAGAATGCATGTTGGGTGTCTCGATGCGGACTTCCGACCAGCGGTCATGGGTTCGACTCCCGCTCTGGGCGTTATCAGGGCACCTAGGTCAACTCAGTCTTCCATTTATCCCACCTGTACTTAATGCCTCCATTCAGAATCAGAATTCAGGTCATACTTTAAGTCTAAGGAAACTAGCATGATCGTGATATCAAGCAATAAAAGAATTCCTACAGAGCATTTAAACTACTGAGCCATATTTCCAGAATGTAACATCTTCTGACAACATAATCTAGAGACAATGAAAGGTAAGAGTTAGTAAAAGTGCTTTTTATCTATGCTATCTGATTAAAAAAAATATTTTTCTGGTATTTTGAAATTTGATGCAGGTAAGATTGATTGAGCATGGTTTTACGTCTGCGCCAACAGGTGCAGGTAAGAATTTTATGTGAAAAAATGACTGCCCCCCCCCCCCTGTGATGTTGGGCTATACATTCAGCTGCAAGCATCAATTTTGTCATTTCCTAGCAATGTAAAGTCCCGAATTTTCATTGCCGCTGTCATCGGTCACGACAACAGGTAATCAAGTTTTGAGGATGACGATTTCAGCCGTCATTGTTAGCAGAAACAAGAATATATATGTGAGTGTGCATATATATCTACATTTTTATACGCATACATAAAAATCACATACATAATACATACATAACCATGCAGGAGTAAATGATACTGCAAAACACCACCCACTGTCATGACGTACCACAACTATTGCAGTGCATTAATTGAGGTTGTGGTGTGGTCAGTAGAAAAATGGAATGTTTTCAACCAAACAACTGTACTGTGACAATCATACATATGACCATACACTACCGCAAAGCACTACACGACTTTAAAAAAATTACATACACACAAAACAGCTCTATCACGGCTGTCTACTACAGTGACTTCTCTATGCACAGACAGCAATCGTCACACACAACATGACATAACAAACAACCGATCTATGTAAACAAACGTTGTTCACCGGCCGACAGTAAAGCGAGCGAAAGTACACACTTATTTATAAATACAATGTGGACCACAATTACTATACAACAGTGTCGTAGACTTTACATAAAGGCAGAAGTTCTCGACTGTTTCGTCTCAACCGCTGGTGATGTATACGAACTTGTGTCTCGGACATAGTAGAACGAAAGGTCCGTTTAGACTACTACATATTCTACTGGACTAAGCACAGCATTTATATGAAAAATAACGACCTTATCACCAGGGACGCAAGAAAATCACCGCAAAAAGGCTAAAGCTACCGACAGTATTCTTCAAAACAGCAAACACTGATAAAATTGTGGTAGTAAATTCTGATGAAAATTGTGGTGCAGATTTCTTCATGCACGATCCTGCAAAGCCCTTGATATGCCATCCAATAAATAACAGAGTCGTCGTTTTTGTTTGTTGTGTGTTTAAACATCACACATCTTTTCATACTGACATCAAATGAGGTAATTCATTGTGTGGGAGCCTGCATCTTATTTAGGTAAGCAACTGATTAATAACTTCAGAAATCGAACTACCGGTACTCAAATGTTTTCAAGTTTATACCAAAACTGAACAAGTCACGACAAAATCTCGAGCTAATAACCAACGAGTGATTTTCTTACATCCCTTGCCTGACACAGTGAGGCGACACAACAAGCAGAAAACAATTAATGCTGCTAACAGATTGTCTGCGGACAACTTTACCAGCACAAAATACAAGCAGTGCTTTGACAGACAGTTTCTCAATCTAAAACCGCATATTGTCCAGAACAGACCAAACAAAACTGCTGTTTTTGGCAAATTTCTTAGTTAACGAAATAAGCAATAAAGCTATTATAAATTGTATGGTTTTGTGCAGCAGAACTGCAATAAACAAAGCCCAAGAACAGGCGTTAATTGACAGAAACTGCTCAAAAATAACGATTTACCACAAAAACCGACCGACAGCTAAATTATTTTGGAATATTAAATGAAAATTTTCGAACAAGTAGCACCATACAGCCTTCTGTCAGTGCAACAGTAATATCTAATCTAACAATCCAGTGACAGCGATATTGGCATATTCTCTCTATAGAAACGCCATTTAACAAACTGTATGCTGCAGTCCGTAAAATTACAAGCGAAGTTGCCATGTTTCACATGTGAAGAATATACAACTGGTTTTATCACTCATTATCAAAGCAATAATTACGGTACAATCAGTGTTTGCACAGCTGTGGCCACGTTGATGCTGACTGATACCCAACGGCATGATACAGTCACTGAAACACGTGCATGTACACTATGGCTTACAGTAGAGAGGCATTTGTGAGCCGTTTGCAATGACGGGCAACTGCACCCAGCCACTGGCGTGCTGACCTTCAATCAGTCGCGTTACAGTCTCGGCAGCAACGACCTCTGTCGTCAACGGTATTGTGCCAGCCGCACACGACGAAAATGCCGAGCACGCTCGCCGTGCACCGTCGGCGGCAGAGTAACAGACGAAAGCATGGGACGCGGCCTTGTTGTAGAGAAACGTCAACAGCTGACCATACTGCATACACAGCATCTGTATAACCTGTCCATCCACCTGCAAACACAAAAACAAAGTTCAATCAATTGATCAAAACATAGCACAATATGTCGCAAGTGAATCAGAGCCGCATTCATCTTAGATTGCTGTACAACATAACAAGTTACACTCACTACAACTGAGACGTGTCTTTTACTTTTTTCCTCCGAGATTCTTGCTCCTCTTTCTCGAGATTTCTAGCTAAGAAGTAAAAGACAACTTCCTTGCAATTTCTCGCTAACAAGAAATGTTGCTATAGCGAAGATGTCAACAACAATGTTCGGTCGCGGATGTCAACATGTAATTTGTCGCGTTTACACATGACAGCAACCACATAAAATTGCTGTCATATTGCTGCATTTATTACACTAAAATGTTGATTAATTATTAATACCAAATCTGTCCAAACAAAACCAAATCCTCACCAAAATCACCGGCACTATTGGGCGGAGCTACCAAAACCTAGCAAAGAAATTTCTTGCTCTGTAGTTCTCGTAAAATTCTCGCTAGGTCTATGATAAAAGACACGTTCCTAGCCTAGCAGCTACGAGAATCTCGTAGAAGTAAAAGACACGCCTCAGTTCTCTAGCTAACACTAAACATCAGCAAAGCCTGAAGCAGTTCTTCCACCACTGCTTCTTCCATTTGGAACTGACTACCAGGCACTGAGCAAGAGATCGGTGACATTTTAAAACCTTTATGTTGAAATGTACAGTTTTTTTGCTGCCAACACCTCTGCATCAGTAGAACTCAAACTGTTATACTAAACAATTAGCTTTGTTACTGTCATCACTAAACCCTGTAATGATATGCAGCACACAAGCAAAGCATAAATTAGATGCATCGATCAATTTATGAAATATAAACAACATCAGACACTACAACTAGTTAAACCTAAGCCTGCAGTACTATGATAAAACAGGAAGTGTAACAAAATGCTATGTGCATTCCACCGAGCAATTTAACAAATATTACACTAGTGAGGCCACCAGTTTGGCTTCTAGGCCAGCTCAATGACTGCTTACAAATCGGTTACACCCACACACCTCTGTCACCAAACAGAACAGATATACGACGAGCAAAGTACACTTTGTTGTTTTATCACAATGAACTATGAACAAACCTGAGGTGGTATGTTGGATATTTTCAGCCAAGGTAAAGTGCCACTGGACTTAGCTACAGCAATCACACATTTCAACAAGTTAACATCAAAATGTGCACAGATCACGTACAACTGCTTGGTTGGTTAAGTTTTAACATCATTTTCATGCAAAAACGGCTATATCATGCCTGCCCGAAAAAGTTTAAGGTTTATTAGTGAGGCCAATGGTATGTATAAAAAATTATTCGTTTAGAATCATTATGGAAGATTTTTCAGATTAGAAGCTGTATACAGATTTTGGCGAATGATGTCAAAATCGACACAACTAAACAGTGTATGTTCTACAGTTAACAAAGAATTACAACGTACACATATTGGGGGATGTTCATCCTTTAACAGGTATGAGTGAACTAGATATGTGTGACCTAGTCTGAGATGATTATAAAGTGTTTGTTCTCGGCAATTTAACTTCAGGGGCTTTAGAATGCTTAATACTTATAGAGAGAAGAAGGCTAGAAGTTATGGAGTTTATTACTAGTTAAATTGTGCCAAACATGTTGCCGCCTGGCAAATAAATGTTTTTAAATAGGCATACTGATACATAATATTTTTATATCTGGTATCATATCGAAATTAAGATACTGACATCAACCCAAATCTGTTTCATCATAAAAATCATTAAAGTGAACAGTTACTTTACTAAAATCCAATGACAAAATGATCTTCAAAATGGCAGATATACCTTGAACAACAATTTAACAAATAATTTGACATATGTGAGCCACATTTGTATGTGATTGAGCAACATGACGATATTTCAATGATACAGAAAAACTATTTTCAATAAAGTTGTAGCACACCAACTCAATGTACAAAGTGGTCCCTGGTGTTGACTTGAGTGATCAGTCGCATCATGACATCAAGACAGTTATGGTGTGCCAAAACAACAGCAAATTTTGTCAATTAATGAAAACTAAAGAACTGATCAAACAAGATGATAATATCCAAATGATAATTTTTCATGACCAGCATTAACGAAATACGATGACAATGAGACCTGACTGCCTACGAAATATATCGAATCAATGATCTATCGGCCACGGTAACCATACCGGACTGTAAAAGTAATGATAAATAATGTTACCACTGACCTCCAGTGGCATCTGGTTTCTCGGACACTGGCATTCGAGGTCCACCGGAGTACTGTGGGCTCCACACTGCTGATCGACCGCCTCCACTGCCGTTGCCACCGAACTGCTGTGCTGCCGTTCCACTGTTGCGGATTCCTCGAGGCATGCCGCCAGGCATCTGTTCCGGCCAACCAACTGCTGCCGGAACACCTGTTTGACCTTGTGCTGCTGCCATTCCCATCCATGATCCAGCAAATGCCTCTGCGCCCGGTGAATTGTGACCTGCTGGGCCGCGGATTCCCGCACCGACGTCACCGCCGGCTGGCAACTGCATGCCCGGAACCATGCCCGCTGCTTCGGGCTCCAGTCGAAGGCGGTTTAACAATGCACTGACGTCACCGAAAGCCATCGGATCTGCAGGCATGCCACTCAGCGGTGGCATCGGAACGCCCTGCAACTGGTCCATCTGTCGCTTGATGGCATCGATCATTGGATTCAGCCGCTCCAGCGCCTGTCTACGCTGCAGCTGTGTTAGCGTCTTGCTCTGCTGGATCGCTGAGCGCTCGTTGAGCAGCGGCTGCAGCACGGCCTGTAGCTCCAGCATCTTCTGTAGTGCAGCCGGACTCAACTGAGGCCCAGCGGCTGGCGGCTGTGAGTAAGCACCCGGCCAACCCCCACCACCTGACGGCTGCTTACGATGTGCCGGCGGAGGAACTGCACTGTTAAACACCGGCTGAAATGCTGAAGTGCGGCCGGATTGCATTCCACTCTCGGGAAAGACGAAACCAGTGCCAACACCAGCATCGCTCGGGTTCTGACCACGCAACATTCGACCTCTCTGAGGCTGTGAAAACTGCATCACATCTTCTTTCTGGTGACAATAAAACCACAACCGAAACTTAATCTTGACATCTAATAACAGACGAGCGTAAAATTACTGCAAAAAATATCCTCTGGTACTAATAACTTTCTGATACAATTATTAAAATGGAGATAGTTTGAATGTGTACCTTTACACCACCAGCCATTTGTGGAAACTGATGCTGGTAAGCAGGCATCTACAAAACACACCAGTTACATGATACTGTAGACATGCCACAATCCACACAATGTCATTACTCAATAGTCCACTAATCGGCTTTCCCTTCTGTGCTTTTACGCTTTTATGAGACAACAGGAACGACATTCATGCTGTAAACCTGCTGCATAAATCCTACAAATTCATTCTCCATTCTAGTTTGAAGCAACTCAATAAAATAAATAAAACAATTGTAGTAACATTACCAGTTAATAGGCCTACTTCAAAATATAAATAAATAATACAAACCAAAATAATATAACTTAACAAAAAGATGTCATACAATCTCTCCACTTGGCAGCTCAGATGCGCTCACTCACTAACAAGTGACACTAGCACCATATGGCAGCTAATTTGACCAGATGAATTCATGACTCCATCTAGGACTCACAATTCTTAGTGAAAATCAAACAGGGTTTTAAGTGGACATGAGTGAGCCGGACATCTTGTTAAATATAATCAAAAATGAATTAAAATTACATTTAATCACTAAGCTACATAATGATAACTGATTCACAATTGCAACTGTTAATTTGTGAACTGAAACTTTGATAACCTTTCACTTGTTGCTTTGTTTGCATTGCACATTTGGTTGCTTCTGTAATATTGTATTGCATTCACATACTTTATGTTAATAACTATAGACAGCGAGCGCTGATGATTTGGTGATTTTCTGGATGCCTGGTTTACGCTGTTACAATTGTGCATAATTCTGTTCTCAAAATAAAATATGATAAATGACGATCTTGATTCTTGACCACCAACTGGGTGATGGCACTAAGTAATGAAATAAACTTACAGCAGGCGGCGGCTGGTTCCATAGACCTTGTCCTGGAATTGCTCCATACTGAGGATCACTCCAACTGTCAATCTTCTGCAAAGAAGAAGGCGGTGAGATATGATCGCGGCCGGTTACTGCTCCACTGCTGCCATCAACTGCGGCGTTCTGTCGGTTTGGATCAAGCATATGACTCCAACCAGCATCTACAGATCCACGCGGCAGACCGTCGCGTGTTCCAGTCAGCTCCCTCTGCATGACGTCGATGAAACTGGCCGGTACGCCAGGACAGCTGCTTGTCTCCAGCAGGTGTGATGCCAGGCCAAGAGAAGGAACAGACCCCAAAGGTGGTGGTGGTCCAGCTAATACCGCAGCTGGATCAGTCAGACCAAGAGATGTCATACCAGGCCATCCACCATCCTTAGGTAAACCGGTCCACAGTGCCGAACTACCACCCTCTGGTGGACCATTCCACATACTAATATCATTGTCACCATAGTCAACGTTACTGGTAGCCCGAGCCGGAATGCTACCCCAGTACAAGCCGGCATTAGACATCTCAGCTGGACCACCAACAGCGGCGGCTTTCAAGCCATCTTGACCAGCTTCCGTCATGTCAGTGGCTGGGACAGAGTCAGGTCCATCATCCACGACCCACGGTGTGTCTTGTCGAACTGGTCGTTTGCCCCATCCTTCATTACTGTTGATCATCTTTTCAATAATCATGCTGTTATTTGACTCTGTCGACTGAGACGTCGTGGTAGTCGGCTGGCCGAGGCTGACGGTGGAGCCCGTATCCATTGTTGACAGCGACGTTTCTGAAGCAACCACTGTAACAGAACTAGATCGCGAATGTCCTTCTGGCGGCTCGCTGCTTGCAGATGACAACTTTGGAAAGCTATCAGTCTTGCCGCTTGATGGCGTGGAATCCACTGGGCCACTGTCGACTGCGTCACTTTTCTTCTCAGAGCTTATAGCATCCCACTTTGGCTTTACTGACTCATTCACAGAGCTGCTGTTGGGAAAATAACTCCAACTGTCGCTGGAAAAAGGAGCAAAATTGCTGTGGTCCATGTTTCCCACCAAACTGTTCCACTGAAGTCCACTTTCAGCTGCAGAGCTGCTGCCTCCAATGTCACCAACTGCCTTTGTAGCATTCAGATGTGCACTCCACGGAAGCGATGCCATGCCCTCGTCAGCTATGCCACGCATCATGCTTGTCAGACTGCCTTCAAACCCAAAAAGTGCACTACTGTCGGGCTCAATTCTGGGATGACCCCAGCCACGAGCAGAGTTTGCCACATTGGCTGCATGATCCCAAGAGTCTGCACCGGTTGTAATTGGCCATGAAGAAGTGGGATGAACAGAGGTTGTGACTGCAATTGTCGAGGACGACGATCCGACTGAAGCATCAAACCTCTGATCCATTCCACCACACATCACCTGCCACACCTCTCTGTCTGCTGAACCAGAATCAGTTGACATTGTTGCCGAAAGAAATGAAAACGTTGTAGAACTGATTCTATAATATGAACAAACACATGCACAAATTCAAGTTTAATTTCAGGTAAGTAAGAAAACAGGCAACAAGTATAGCATAAACAAAATTCACACAACTAACAGCTTTATTGCATTACGACCTTGGGAATTTTGGGATGAATTAAGCCTTTACAAAGCCCATCTAAAACTTCAAATTCAATGTCTGCTGGCCTTAACAAAGCTAACATTTTCCAGATGTTTTGACACAAATTTCACAATGTTAGCACAGAGCAGCAGTGCAGCATATGGAACATTTTTATAGTACAGCAATAGAATATACAGGCTGAACTATATATGCTGATATTGCACAAATTAGTTAGTTAGATGGTAGGGCTGAACATCCCATTTGACACATTAACAGGTCATTTCGCAGACGATCTTCCCAGCCAATTTCTTGACTGGTTCACAAGATATTTTTTAAATTTTGAATCATTTTCCGAGAATATGTGGTCCAATTACGGCATCAGTGTGCAATGTTTTCATGCTAAGTGGCTCAATAGAAAATACTCAAAATCTGGTAAAATTAGACTTTCAAGCACTGAAGCTTTTGGTCATCAAAACTGTCAACCTCCCATAGATTTAGGCTCGTCCATTACTTTTCACTGCACCCGTTTGTTTACCTACCATCATAATTACATTGTGTCGCATGCACTGCACGCACAGTTTAGCATAACCCTTAAATATGGTAATCGAATATGGCGCGGCAAGCGAGCGGCGTTAGTTTATATTTGAGTTTCAGTATGATCGGTCAATAACCCTGTAACCTTGTGGGGGGGGGGTCTCATCTCATCGCTTATACAATAGCTTGTTGCTACCACACAAGCCGTGATTATCAGTCCGGTCCAGTCTGATGCCCAGACTGAAACTCTCAGTCATCTTTTTTGCCGACGACGGCGGAGAGTATGCTGAATAAGCCAAAATTATTGACTAGCACTAACCCTAAGCTTTTCTGCTAACCCCGTATGGACACCCATAACCGCGTGCCTAACCCTAACCAACCCACAAGGAAAGTTTTAAATCAAATGCCATTTTTGGCTTACGGTCAATCCGCCCCATAGTCATCCGCGGGGATCCGTCCAGGGTCGATCCGCCCCACATCCGCTCCAAATGTAGCCGTTCTGCCCCCGGGTTCTGGGACGTTCCGCCCTGGTGCTGGGTCAATCCACACCAACACCCATATCTTATGTATAAGTTACATTGTTGTGCAGCAGACATCACGAAAACACATTGAGTTTGTAAAAGAATGTAGTTTAATCATATTTAATTTAATTTTTATTTAATTTTACACAGTTTAATCATATAAACATGACTTGAATAAACAATACTTAAAATTTAATACCGGCAGTCTGTAATAGAGTATAGTCACTAGTCATGCAAAACACAGTTCAATTATCGAAAAAACAGAGTTAACAGTAAGTGAAGAGCTACTTCAACAGTCATGTAAAAACTTCTTTACGATTCATAACATGTTCGCATTGGTATCTGTAATTCAGAGCGCTTGAATCATCGTTGTTAGTAGTCCATGGCTCGAAATGACAAACACGCTGTTTTTGTTTGGAGACAAGAAAAAAAGTACAGCAGTTGCGTTCAAGCCATAAATGTAATAAACAATGGCAAAAAATCAAAGCCGTAAAAATGCATGACGATGCCATATGGCAGCAAGTACTTTGAATTTGGCATTATTCTGCTAAATCCATTTCATGGTGTTTGTTGATGTCAGTGAGTTGAACTGTTAACACCCGTCTCGGTATTGCTTCCGACACTGAGTCGACTTCACTGCTGTGTTGACGGAGCGGTCGGCGCAAAGCATCGACGACGGATATCTTCACAAGTCTGACTCTGCTCACTCTTGACATTCAGTTTCATAACTTCGATTACCTATTCATCCTACCACTATTCATCCTGTCGCGTGTCGCCATTCTTGCGATCCATATATAACATGCATCGGCGCACATCGACGCTTTTTTCCATGCAGATTGAATACTGGATTAAACTTATAAAGTATAAGAACCAATGCCAGCAATTTCAGCTTATTCAGCCATATTTCTGCCATCGTCAACTGCCATAAGACATAGCGTAGCTAACCACCAAGCGCCTCTGTATGTGCTAATGTGTCGATGTGCGCTGATGTGTGTTTTATATAGACCCCCATTCTTGTCTTTTTCAGCTGAAATGTAGTTCAGTTAAACTAAACGTTTGTTAGCGAGGCCTACATTACAACTGCGTGGAACGACCCAGCACAAGGGGCGGTGCTGAACAACTGCTGTTGGAGCGGACGTGGGGCGAATCAAGTCTGTGCCGGATCGACCGGTACCCCATTTTTTGCTCGGAACTGGGTAACAACACGAAACAGTACAGCATACCATGCAGCCAACTACTTACAAGAGAGTGAGGAGGACCCGGATTGATAATAAAATGTACAACACATACTAGTTTCTGCACCTCGCTGTTAAAAATATTTATCCAGATGATGTTTAACATAACACAGCTTTATATAGCCTACCGCCGTTGCGGTTTCTAGGTTTCAACGCTACTCTGGAAGGGGAGGTTTGCCCATTTTACGATACGCATGGCTGTGCCCACGATATCCTGTGAACGTGCCTCAGCCATGGACCTCTAAATAAAGACTCTAGAGGGTTGTGCCTCAGCGCCATCTAGCGGGTAGCACATGTGCGACAGTCACGACAGTCACTGACAGTCACGTAAATGTCCAACAGATAGCCGTCATGCGGGTCAAGGGTCATGCCGCATGGGTGCATGGGTTATAAGACAGACCATTAAACTGATCACAGGACACGTGGGCCTAGTATAGAGTTGCCAAGTGTGATGGGTGACGTGTTGCTGCAGCAGTAATTACTGCCAGATGTGCTA
>Ga0056114_1001043_pt1 | contig 11680 bp, 6 predicted proteins | sample WorMetHERISLAND1_FD_77005 | JGI IMG/M metagenome (GOLD analysis project Ga0056114, IMG submission 77005) | Marine gutless worms symbiont microbial communities from Max Planck institute for Marine Microbiology, Germany - Olavius loisae HERON... ...
AATCTCTCACTGGATGAGGCGATAACTGTGGCTCAGAATCGTCCACTCTGGAGACTGATGTCTGCGTTTGGCGCTACGCACCCCTAGTGGTGCATGCCACACAAGAAGAAGAAGAAGAAGATAGTACCTGGCTTTATAACATCAACGTAACCTTGCAAAACTTGGGAAGTATAAAAATTGATCCCGTATCTGTGGTCTTATATATCAAGGCGACATTCGCAAGAATAGTTACGTTGGTATGAACAGTTCTTCAACATACAATCTCCGCAGTGTCTAAAAATCCTAGAAAGTGTACATTTCAGCATCTGCTTACGATCGTGATGGAAATGGCGGCGGTGGGCTGACGTCATTAAAACGTGAGCAGTATCGCTCAATGAATTGTCGCAGTGAACTGAACGTTGCCTCCTGTAAGTCAACGCAGAACGGCCGATGCCACGTCCTGTACAGCCTGTACACAAACGAGGACAATATTAAGGATAATAGCCATCCATTGTAACTATACCACTACCACACCATTTCCAACGAACGGTGATTTACTGATAAAAAATCAGATTTTTATACTGCACAACCACTTAATGCCCCCATTAAGGTGTTACTGTCAAAATTTTGTAACGATGTTCAGTTGCTGGAAATAAAGGATGATGGGAGTATCGGGTGGTAAAGGAATATTGATGGCAGGTTAAGATGTTTTGATACAACAATAGATTGTGACAGACAGACAGACAGACTCCACTGCGCTATGCACAGCAACAGGCGGGTTATAAACACTAAGTCAGGACATTTGTTCTTGTGAAAATCAGAACGCCAGCTATTCAATCAGTCAATCAATCAATCAATCAATCAATCAATCAAATCTAATATTTTTAAAGTGCCGCTTAAACAGAAGTTCGCAGAGGTGCCTCCTGCGAGTAGGACTGCACAAAGAGAAGAGCCAAGTCTTAATGCCCAATTTGAACTCACGGCTAATGTTTCTATAGCAAACAGATCACATATCTGCAGGTGCAGTCCACTGTCCCCTGCCAGTTGTGTCGTAACCACACTCAAATCCACTCAAGTGATCGACAGAACTTGGTCGAGTGATGTTATAATACCATTTGTCATGTGAGGTAAAACCAGGCAATAAATTTTGACGTGTTTAGCCATTATGCCACAATGCCAGAGTGTTTCAGACGGAGAGACAGACAGAACTGCTTCAACAATTCTGCATCTTGGCTTCGCATGTGGAGTGTGGACCTGTCATAAAAATGAGCTATATGACCTCACTACACCGCGTCCCAGATAAAAAGGGGCCACTTTATTTTTCGTCATAACTTTTACAGTTGTCAACAATAAAATTGGACAATTTTAAACATTTTGCTGAAACAATTCAACAATATAATGCCTAAATAAAGCACGATAATTTGTTCAACACACAATCTAACATGTTTAGAAGGCTTGCTCAAAGTGTCCTCCATCAGCTGTCTCACAGGCCCTAAGACGTCGACGCCACTGACTGATCGCTGATGCAATGATTTCGAGATCCAGTTTTGCCCATCCTCAAAGAAGTTTGCACTTCAGTTCATCCATGTTCGCGAATCAAGTTCCGTGCACTTTCTCCTTCAGAATACTCCAAACACAATAGTCAACTGGATTTAGGTCGGGTGAGTTCGGTGGCCACAAATCAGGCGTGTGCTGAACAAATTATGCCTTATTTAGGCATGATATTGTTGAATTGTTTCAGCAAAATGTCTAAAATTGTCCAATTTTATTGTTATAGGTTTCGCACGGTAAAGTGGTCACATAGTTAAGGTGTGGTGGACAATTGCTGTACATCAGTAGATGCAGAAAAATGTGCGAAGTTGCGAGCTTCAAAAATTTTGAGAATAACTTAACAACTGTAAATGTTCTGATGAAAAATAAAGTGGCCCCTTTTTATCTGGGACACGGTGTATATGAGCTTACCAGGATCTTGAGCTCAAACTTCAAAACATGTCAAGTTCATTAGCTGATTGATTGTCGAGATTCTTCAACCTTAATTCTGTTTAGATTCCTACAAATGAACCCAATTCCGGATCTCCGTCGGACCATCGGTAGGTTGTTCCACGGCCGCAGTACGGCTACAAAGAAACTCCTATCGCCAATCGCGGCACTTACAAAGTTCTCAAGTTAAGACACTAACCAACTGGAATGCCTTACAGACATGTGGATGCTACCGGAATACATCAATGCCTTCATGAAAAACAGAAAGTTTCAAGATCATATTGACTAGCAGACCTGTCCGAAGGAATGGCAGTCCACGCTAGACTGTGTGAAGTGCCGGCCGAGATCTGCTGTACGCGACCACCACACAACGCTGTCACCAGTTTGGGACTGGTAACTGGTCCCTGGGAGTGACCCAGCCCGCACTGGCCCATTGCATTGTTCCCCCATGCATACACCTCACAGTCTGTCACACAACAAACAATAGCAAATAGCAAGTTATTATTGCAATTTCTGACACGTGTGTCAATGGCATTATCATTACAGCTGTTGATAACTGTGCTACTGAAACTGTGTCTCTACTGACAACGTAATTGATGCAGCTGAAATCTAAGACAGCTCGTCGTTAAAAGAAACAGGACCACAGAAGCTCTCAGAGGCACATGCTGAGAGAAGCCACAGAACATATCATATACACGATACACCAAAAAAGTGGAAAAATTCTATATCTCTGGAATTGTAGCAGATATATTCACCAAATTTGCACAGTTTACTGACGAGGATTCAATCCTGCAAATTTTATTAAAATAACAAATGTGATTCAATAGATACAACAGTTTAAACTTTTAAGTTCACTTTTTCAAGTGAACATGCAGTCGCATCTTCAATATTCAGTAATGTTACTTAATAACGAATCAACAACTTTGCACAACTTTTTCATCAACACTTGAAACGTTTCAGTAATGAATGTCAACTGCTCTCTCGGTATTTAAACTGAGTGTTCAAAGTGTCCGCCAGCTGCAGCAACACAGAATCAAAGTCTCTTTCGAAATGACAGAATTGCTTTATCAGTGAACTCCTGTGGCAAATCATTCCATATTAATAGCAAGGCAGTCTTCAGCTCAGCAGTGTTGGTTGGTTTGGCATATATAGCGTCCCAGTATCAAACCCAACGTGATAATCCAATTGATTGAGATCTGGCGACTTAATTATCAGCGAGGTTATTTTAAAGTCAGAATCACAGTTTAATTACTTGTTCACTTTGAAAAATGTACCTTTAAGGTCAAATAGCTATAAGTTTTGAATGCAACCAAATATTTCAATGACATTTGCAGAATATGTGGTATGGATCCTCTGCTGTAAACTATGTAAATTTGATGAAAAAATTTACTACAATTCCAGAGATATCAAATTTTCCTAGGGGTAACTTTTTTGGCATGCCCTGTACTGCAGACCACCACAGTCTTACTGGTCTCAGAGCAGAGTTGAATTCAACTCTGCACACAAAAAGTCATTTCAGAGACTATCTTTCCAGCCAATCTCCTGACTGGTGCAAAATGTTCAAAACTAATGAAGAAAAGATCATCATGACTAGTGTCATTCTGGGTGAGCACATGTAATGTACATTGTACAATGTACATTGCCATGTCTCGCATGTATGTCAGAGTTGCAATCCATTTAACAACTCTCGACAAAGTACAAATTTAGTTCGCAAACTCTTGACATGTAACTCACAGCTTGTTCAGGAGATGAGTACTGTTATAGAAAGACCTTTCCATAGTCGGCAAAGTCTACAACTTTCACTAGTAGAAATAGTTAAACTGGCAGCTATACGTAACAGTTTCACTGAAGCACATGAAGAAACACCGACCGACAGTTAGTGCCAAGCAGTGACTGTCGCCACAGACGATGTCACTGACGTTGATGGACTGAAGCTCCTCAAGAAGACGAGGCCGCAGCTCAACAGCATCCGGACCACAGCCAAGACACGGTCCACTACCCCACACGTATACCTACCGTCACACAACACATAACTGTCAGCGGCAATGCCGTTTTAACAGTCTCAAGTCATCAGAATATCTCCCAGACAAACACACACACACACACTAATTCAACGGTCTACAGGAAGATCTTGGTGAACCAGTTTCTTCAGTTGTTTTCCTTCTCGAATTGTTCCCAGACTTGTGTATCCTCTGAACCTAGCTAAACTGTTCTCATGCTCTTAACCCTTCGATACCCACTGTTGCCATATGGGTACAGCTATAACGCATCCTATGTGAGATCGGGTTAAGCCGTCATTTATAATGTTTTGACATCCGGGCACTCTGACGCTCAGCCCTGAGCGTCAGTGTCCGGATGTCAAAAATTACAAATGACACTTAACCCAGTCTAGTATATAATGCTTTACACAGTGCTCGTGTTAGCTTTAAGAACAAATACAAGATGAACAACTGAACTATTGCTACCTACAAGTCCAAAATATACTCCGTCACTTACTCCGTCACTCCGTCTTCCAGTTTAAACATTCTGTTAGAAGGATGTCGCCACCTGTAGTCTTTGGGTCGCAGTCAACTAGGCGTACATCAATAGACGCGAGTTTGGCTATGCAGGACCAAAAGCGTGGAACGGACTAGTTGAGATGCAGTATCTTAGTCTAGCACATCTAGTACATTAGAGGTTGTTTTAGATGATAGTGATAAGTTGACATTTATTATTAGTACAATTATTATTACCATTATTAGTGGTTACATTAGTCTATTTGTTCACTGCCTTCCAGTATGCTGTAATGTTTCACAGCACATTGATCTGACAATATCAACGACATCTTCGAGGTAAACACGATAATATTTGTATTATTTCTATGATGACCAATCTATGCTAAAACCAGAGAGTGTTACCTGTCCAGTGAAACTCAAAGCCGTTGACGACTGGCCACTGCAGACCACCTTACGAATGTGCGTCCCAGCAACAGCTTCAATCACTTTTGGTTTGTAAATACGACTCGTGTCGCCGTGACCGAGCTTACCTGCACCAGCCGAAATGATACAGGTCACTTCACCGAGCGAACCAATACAATCCACTCGGGGTAAGTGAGTAGATTCTTAATGGCACATCAGCACAATTAGGCTATACAGTGCCATTCACGTTAGTTCACGCTGGAAAATCAGGACAAAAGAAATTAAAAACACAGAAACTAAACACAGCCCAGAAAAAACAAACAACGCAAAATACAGCAAAACAAATCTACTCTGGTTCAGTCGCCTTTTACGACACTCGGCCAGGAAACGAGGTGGGCTTATTCTACAACGCTGCCGAGCCTATACATGAGGCACTAATCCACTCTAGTCACAGCAACTACACTGGTATAGCCACATCCCATCCGTGAGCATCTCGGCACTCCTACCACTGCACTACACACATCTTTTTTGGCATTGACCTGTGTTGTATAATGCTGAATTAGCTGGCTGTAAATTCATGTAAAATGTTTGAGTATAATACTCGTGACAAAAGGCCATACAGAAAAACTGTCACCTTCATAGCAGTATTCACAAGTATCTACCATCAAAACTGGCGAACATCAACTGTGGAACAGCATAAGACTCTTGTACATGCCAACAACACCAAAAACTGTTTTGTACATATTGCTATGTGTCAGGGTTGTAGTTTCCGCCTCGAACGTCTCGGTCTTGTCTCGTCACTCAAACGTCTCGGTTTCGTCTCCATCGCAAAACTAGCGTCTCGGTATTGTCTTGGTCACGGCATCATATGACTCATTTACAATGCTGTTGTGTCATCACTGATGCCCCTGCTACATTTGGTTTTTGTTTACATGGCCTAACTTGGCCGCTATTAAAAATCCAGTTTCCCAGAAGCAAATGAGATGAGATGGGTGTAACGTCCCACTCAACACAAAAGCAAACCTTTGTGATTTCTCAATGACTTTGTTTACATACCACAGACGACCTACCAGTCAGTCAGCCATAAGCATACAATCACTAAACGTCTGCTAGGGCGACCTGTGGTGTGTTTGTGTCAGAAATAATCACAGTATTCACTCACCGCCGTCTCCGTCACCAAATGACCAGACAGTCCAACCATCGGCCGACAGCACCAGAGTGTGTAAGCTTCCACACGACACTTGCCCGACCAGACCAATGTCCTTCACCACTGTCGGAACACTGCGTCCATTGCTGTCTCCGAGGCCTGCATTAACAGCACAGAATGACAGTTGTTTACTTAAACATGTGGACACCGCGAGACGACAGTGTCTCGTCTTTGCATGGCTCCATAGAAAAAATGATGACGACCAACTGTCGCAGCATTTACAGAATAATCAGAGGAAATAGTTTAAACACATAAGAAAACCAACACAAAGTCTGTAACACAATACAGAACAAACTATATTAGAAAGTCTCCCAAGCTCAAGAGGAGTCGGTCGACCCATTAATTGAAGAAAAATGAAAGGCAGAACTCACCAAGACGGCCGTGATCACCTTCGCCCCATGTGAACAGCTGACCGTCCTCAGTGACAGCGGCACTGTGTCGATATCCCGCCGACACACACCTCACCGTCTAACAGCACAGCACATTCAACACATCCGACACTGTGCCGACACATCCGGCACTGTGCCGATATCCCATTGATACACACCTCACCGTCTAACAGCACAGCAACACTTAGGACTGGTTGCACCTGTACCCACGGCCCCTATTAGAAATGGTGCAGTCGTAGCAGAATTACTTTGCATAAAACTATGATGATGGTACTATCAGGTGGCTGAGCAAACTTCACAATATGTTCAGCCTTTTTGACACGATACCGGATTATGACCAGACAGACATGTAAAAAACTAGCAACACTGTTATTGATTGCTTGTTATTACTGCATTCACTTACCATAATAACGCAAAACATATGTCGAGTGAACATACATCATAGACAAAGTGTGCTCAACAATATCAAATATTACAATAGTATACGAGAGAATTTTTCGGTACACTAAATGTTTGTCGGTAGGCTGAATGCACACTAGCACTAAGCAGCCAGAGCATTCAGACAGACTAAGTGACCGATATTTGCCTTCAAGCTAGTGAGAAAATGATTTTTTATTGCTTTGGTGTCTATCCATAATTTACGTTTGCACTCGATGACCCTGTATCCTTGATGTTTGAATTTTAGAAACCAAAATCAACAGACTTCAAGGTATTGCTGAAGAATGTGCCAAGTTAAAAGTCATACTGATTACAGGTTTCTGTTTCGTGCGTTATCATGAATATTTCTACAGACAAACAGACAGACAAAAGCATCAGCACATTCTCCTCTTGTATAGTCAGCATGGACAAAAATATTTCAACCCATTACAATGTCAAATAACATTGCTATTAGTGTGAAAGGATTAAACTGTATCAGTTAATGTACTTAACTGAGAGGATAATATCACTGGCTATAAAACAACTGCACTAAGACAGACCGGCTGACAGAGACACTGACCTTGGCAGTGAATGGTCCGAGTATTAATCTAGGCAGTTTCTGGGTCACACTGTTGCCGTGACCAAGTTTGCCATAGTCACCTGACATCAGCAAAAAAACACAGCCTTTATCGCAACAACAATAGCAGACTCTATTTTCTCAAAACGGTCTGTTCAGTAAGCTGGAAACAGACAGTCAGTAGGTGCATGGGTAGGCGGTTGCTGCGACATGCGGCTGTCCCAGATGATTACAGACAAATATCACAGAAACAAAACACTTCCGCTAGTGAAATGTATTCGACGATATGTGCAGAATGGGCCGTTGATCGTTTTGGTCTTGGTTTGATGTAAATCGATCGACCTTTGGCGAAGATATGCGTGAAAAACAATTTTAACATTTTCACACCCAGTGACCTTGACCTTTAGACCTTAAATTTGCTTCCCTAGTTGCTCGTGTGCAGCACTATGTTTGTACTAAATTAGAAGTTTCTATGGCTTTTGTATTTTGAGAAAATTGGAACTCACGTGATGGATGTATGCATGGAGCCATAGAGGGACAGATGATGAACAGATACAGGGATGAAGTGCATCCCCCAGGGAGAGCTGCATAATAAACAGAAGAGAAAGGAATGAGATACTGAAGCTTCATGGCACATGTACATATTATCCACAGTCCTACTCATGGCATGCCATACTCTAACGCCCTTTTCTTTGCCGGTCTCACTAGCCTCTTGAGCACGCAGAGAACAAGTGGCACGCAACTTTTTTGAGTCTACGACCCAACCAACTTCGTGCCTACATCATCTACTCCCACCTCCACTTGACCCTGAACTCCTCTCACGATTGAGAGCACCTTCTAAATATCCTCGTACCAGCAATAGGACAAAAAAGTACCAGTCGTTTATTTCATTCGCAATTACTAAATATCAGAGTAGCTAGATTTTTAGTATTGTCTAATTTGTGACTCTATACCTGTGCATAGCTTTCTTGTGTTGTGTTTTGTTTTTAATTGTATGCTTGTGCTATTTGGCTATAATGAAATAAACATAGATACATACAAATGAAAAGACAGATGAGACAAGCACTGGTTGGTTTGTAGAGCTGAGCTTACCATCGCCCCAGCTGTAGACACGGCCGTCGACAGTCAGCGCAAGTGTATGACCATCAGAACCCTTTGATGATGAGACGTGTCGGAAGGTCCGACACTGGTCGAAGGTGAGTCTTGAAGGAACGGGTTGACTGCTGGAGGTACCGAGACCAAGACGTCCATAGCTGCCCTTGCCACACGCACTAACTGATCCATCTCGGTGAATGACAAACGTACAGTACTGCCCAGCTTCCATCTGCCAATCAGCACATCACACTAATTCCTTCCACAAGATCATTTTTTGTTGTAAAGTGCAGAAGAAGCTCTCGATATCAAACTTATATCGAAATCACTAAAAGCTGAAATTTGCTCTTTCCTATTAGTTTAGGCGACATCGCTCATAAGTGATTGTGCCTATTGCTACGGCAAGTCGTCTGTCCGTCTGTCTGTCCGTAACGTCGAGGTATTGTGATCACATAGGTTGGAATTCTTTGCAAATAATTTCACGGTTAGTTAGCCTGGGTGTTCACTCTCTGCAGACCCCAACAACACGGGTCTCCTCCAAAGGGAAGACCCCAAATTTTTGACCCAAAGTGACCCACCCTGTTCCTACATCATGGCAGAACTCAGGGGCTCAGCTCGAGCCCCACTGACTGATTACAAGTACATTAAATGACCTTTCCTTTTGAAAGAGCATTTATATTACATGTAGAAAAACTGTCTTCAACTAGTTTTGACTACGCTGTGGCTCAAAAAGCTAAGCAAAATTATTTTTGTCATATCTTCGTCAAATTTCCACCAATGATAATGTTTGGCACAAAGATGGCAAACAGACTGAAATTGTATGAGGTGCACCACAAAAATACAGGAATTTACACGACTAACAAAAATTACAGGAAATACAGTAATAACTGCAGACCTCAACGACATCTAGAAATGCTGATGTCTGCTTTGGTGATGCGAGTTTCTCCTGCGTTCCCTCGGCCAGTTGATGACTGCTGTTACTGCCCCACACGTAAACATCACAGCTTCTGTTTCCAACAATCGGACCGTCACTAGTCGCCTCGTCACTGCGACACTCGGCAGTGGAAGACGCACAGGAGCTCACATAATCCGACGCCATCTGTGACAGCTGCGACAATACACAAAACCAGCTTATCATAATCCTCATTATCTCAATTTATTAATGACTGTTTTCCAGGTACAATTTGTTGAGTTCATTAGGGTATAGCATTCTACTCGACACACCATAGATCATGTCAGAGATGATCTTCCCAGCCAAACAAACAACCAGCGTTCTCAACCAATCGCTGACAAAAAATATACAAATTGAGATTATTTTATAGTACGTGCTAAAGCTACTGTACTAACTATACCGCATTTAGCTTAATCTAATGCACTAAAAAAGTTAAGCCGTTAAATTGGTCCAGTCCGAATACTCCCTTCTGTACCCCCAGTTGGTGGGAGCTGAGAAGACTGGGGAAGCAATGTGAGTAAACAACTTACCGAAGGTTGCTACCCAGTAGAATAGTAACATGGCCGGGATGCGAACCCCGGACCTCTCGGCCCGAAAGCCAGAGCGTTAACCACTACGCCACTGACCCCATACCAAACTAAACGTAACTACAGCCAAGAACAAAAAACCAAACAATTATGCAAGATAACTCCCGACATATGCAAAAACTGAAGCAAATGAAACTAAAGCCTAAAGCCTAGTTGAGAGGTGTTTTTTATGCCACACAGCCAGACAGCACTTCTCCACATCCCACGGCTCTTAGGAGGTACGATTGGTTCAACTGGTATTGAAACTGCTGCAAATCACAGGTTCACCAGGTTGGACATTTACTAAACTTGCTGATACACAAAACCCACCAACCTAGCAGCCAGTCTACCAACCTCTCACTGTTAGCCAATATTGCTGTTATGAATCTGTGTGTCTGTCTGTCTGTCAGTTACACAAGCAGTCATGCTTGTCTCAATTGCAATTCATCAGCAAACATGCATATGCACACAACCACTATCAACTACAGGCATCTTTTCAACACTATATTTAAGGACTAAGTATGGAATTGGTTTTTCTGAGCTTGTATGTGCAATTCCTCACGTTTCAAAGCATCAAAACCAGAAACGTCGACTAACAACGCTGCATGACACGGCTGTTTTACCTCTTCCATAAGACTGACGGCGGCCTGATACAGAGGAAACTGTCCTACGTTGTCACAACCCAACTTGGTCTGCAATCCACCGGGGTGGTCCTGGTTACCCTGACAACAAGCAACCAATCACACAAGGAGGAATTAGTTCACAGTGACATGATATCATGCCAACATGCCAAATTCTTTCGTACAGAAAAAAAAACATAGTTCGGGAATGTCAAATAATGTTTCAGTTCCAGTTGCCCAGTGAACTACTTGGAAAGCGGACGAAAAAATTCATACATGACTATGATACATTTGCTGCTCCATTGATCTACTCTGATGTTCATTGTGGTTAATGTTACTGCTGAATTCTGATCAATTGTTCTGTTGTGCTTGTTTGATTTTCTACCATATTCATTCACTGTGAATAAAAGATGTATATATATATATGGCATGTATGGTTCAGTACATATTCTTCTATGAGATCTCTGTTTAATTACTTGGTTACTAATCAGTATTTGCACTGTAACACAAGCAGCAGACTCTTTATTCATTAAGTAAGTACATAGGCAAAATCCTTTAATAACAAATGACAAACGCACATGCTACACTAAGACTAGATAATTATGCCTTCGCAACAAAATCATTTTTTGTTGCAAGGTGTACAGGAAGTTCTGGATATCAACTTTTATCAAAATCACTAAAAGCTGAAATTTGCTTTTTCCTATCAGTTTTGCTCTTAGCTTATAAAACAGTCCCAAATCAATCAATCAATCAATCAAAACACATTTCTATAGTGCCATGTGTCATGAGCGAATCAGAGGCACAAGATGACAGAAACTAGTCTGAGTGTTCACAGTCACACTGCACAAGACGCTATCACTGTCTAAAAGTAAGACTATAACTAAAATTCCAATGCTCGTCATTAGGGCTGCCGCGGGTACCCGGCCCGGGTACCCGACGGGTACCCGGGTAATAAATTACCCGGGTAATTTTTTACTACCCGCCGCTACCCGGGTACCCGAACA
>Ga0056114_1001044_pt1 | contig 11678 bp, 8 predicted proteins | sample WorMetHERISLAND1_FD_77005 | JGI IMG/M metagenome (GOLD analysis project Ga0056114, IMG submission 77005) | Marine gutless worms symbiont microbial communities from Max Planck institute for Marine Microbiology, Germany - Olavius loisae HERON... ...
GCCTAGTTGACTGGCCTGGTCATTCACCCCCTTTGTTCCTCCCCCACTCCCTCCCTCCCTCTCTCTCTCTCTCTCTCTCGTAGCAGTATCAATCATTGAGTGGCTACTACATATACTGTATAGCGGCTGTTACAGTCTGTTGGAAGGACAAATAATAATGATCGGGAGGCCTGGTGGTCCTGTGTTGATGCAGGGTGGTCTGACTGTGACTGTGAGTAATCACCGGGTGAGACCGGAGATGTACGTGTGCCCGACGGGTTACTTTGGTACCTTCCTAATTCCTTTAATTCCTTTGATACAGGTCGGGGTAAAGTTACCAGGCCCTTGAACCACATCTCTTAGTTAGTCTGCCGCCACGTTGAAATGCAATTTTTGAAATCCAGGAGGACTCGAAAGATGATCATTCAGGATTGCAAATTGTAACTCAAATTGGTGCGGAATTTCACCCAGAAAGACAGACCGACACGCCTTCTCCCACATTTTCTGCCCCGGCCGCTGTCGACTTAACCTTTTGACGCCCGCTGTTGTCATGTGGGTACAGGTATAGAGCATCCGGTGTCGGACCTGGTTAAGGCCGCAACCCACAGACGCGAAGTAGTTGGAAACTAGTTCGCAACCCGGGTGGCCATTCCAACTAGTTTCCAACTAGTTCGCCTCTGTGGGTTGCGGCCTTTAAGCCGTAATTTGTAGTTTTTGACATCCGGGCACTCTGACGCTCTGAGCGTCAGAGTGCCCGGATGTCAAAAACTACAAATTACGGCTTAACCCGGTCTGGCACAGAATGCTTTATAAATAGCTGTAGCATACCATACGGCAATAGTGGGCGTCAAAGGGTTAATAGTTGCTTCAGATCCAGTTCGTCCCGCTACAGGACACGGCCGCGGTACCAGCACGGTGTGGTGGCTGATGGCTGAGGGATGGACGTCTAGTACTAGGGGTCCATGGCTGAGGGATTGATTGATAGGTGGAATCGATCACTGGCTGACGCTGTACAGTGTCCAGTGTTGTCGCCGGTCGACGTGACTGATGTGACGATGAGATGTACTGGCGCCACCTAGCGAATGAATGATGTCAACCTGCTGCTGCTGCTGCTGATGATGATGATGATGAAATCCTCATCACCGTGTGTTTGTCAGTTGTGACTACGTCACATATAAGTAAGTAAGTAAGTAGTTTCTTTATTCAAGACTGACAAACGCAGCCAATGACAACGGCTTGAATAATTCTATGCAGGGTTGGAATTGCCGGGGGTGGGGTGGGGGGTTGAACCCCTTCGGTTCATGTCTACAGACGCTCATTTTTGAGTGAAAATAGGTTTTAAATTTCTCAGTCAATCTCTGGGCAAAATTTCAAACATTTCGACATCTGACCCCCCAGTTTTTTTAGGTCAGTTCCAACTCTGATTCTATATAAAAATGCTATGGAATACACAACGTTCAGTATATAATATAAATAAACACTGATCTGACGCTGACGTGTATATGCAAACCGATAACAATCTAATGCTTAGGTGGCATTCAAATCGTTTCTTTCCTGTTGCAGTTAAAGGTTTAAACATAAGTTTTTTCGTCAGAGATTTTCATAGTACTTTGTGCACTATGGCTGTGATGATGATGAAAGGATCCGTATGGACCAGTAGGCCTACCAGTGTGCACTGTTGACGTCTGGATATCACGTGCATATCTACACGCTCGGCCGTCGATCTAAGGCGTATGCAGACCGACGCGGCGGCGGCAACGATTTATCGACTCGTTAAAGGCTGTGTTACAACTGACGGGCTTTCTCCCGTCGTCTGTCAGTCGATACTTCAGCGCGCGGTGGATGCCGGGAAGCGTGACGCCCGCCATATTGACTGTGTTTGCCGAACCGTTTTACAGGCCATTTCAGACCGGCGTTACGTTACGTTATGTTATGTTCGCTCTCGAGGGGTCTGAGCCGTCTGACTGCACTGCCTGGCTGCAGCCGCGCGAAAAGCAATTCGAGGCCGGTGGAAGTGATTATAGCTAGTCGATTACGATGCGGAGCGCTCCACTCGGGGACAGGTTCTTCTGCAAACAACGAGCCATCTCAATGATAGGCATTTATATTTGGCACACTTTCTACATTGGCACGCTTTGGTGTCCACGTTGTTCTGGTAATTAGGCTGCTAGTTGACATTAATCATCATTGAGACTTGAGAGGTTTAGCGTGGCCTAAGTAACAAGGACCACGAAAACAATTATCAGGTATTCGAAAGGACAATAACACATCAGTTTCATATTAGTTAATAGCCCTGTTTTACATTCGTCTTTTTATCATTCTGTTCTCAGTCTTTGTGCTATTTAATGGAACTAAGTGGCCTTTTGTGTGCTGGTGTGCCATTAACCCTTTAACGCCCACTGTTGCCATATCGATACAGCTATAAACCATCTTGTGCCAGACCGGGTAAGCCGTTATTTGTAATTTTTGACATCCGGGTACTCTGACGCTCAGCCTTGAGCGTCAGAGTGTCCGGATGTCAAAAATTACAAATGACGGCTTAACCCGGTCTCGCACAGCATGCTGCAAAGCTGTACCTATATGGCAGCAGTAGGCATCAAAGGGTTAATCCAGTTAGTGTTATCTCTATAATAGAGGATGAAGTCGTAAACATGGAGCTGCTGTTGAAGTGACAATACACTATATACACGAATGAATTGGTTTCTCTGCGGTCCTGGTTTACGTAACTTACGAGCAATTTCGTATTTGTTGACTCTGTTGATTAGTGACGACTCGAGTTCGACCGTAAAACAGATGACGTAAATAGTCATGATGAGGGCGAGAGGGGCACCTGCGGTCACGTGACCTCTCTGATTTATCTCCGTGTTTGCGTCAAACCAACCAACGCACAGCGGCAAAGACTTGTTTGCTATAAAAATCGCCGTCGACTTCGGCCGTCCGCTGCCGTGGCGGAATATAGCCGGACGGAGGGACCGCCGACGGACTCGGATCATTAGTGATGTACAGACTGCATGTTTCCGGTAGCTACCGTTCAGATCAGCAAGCGTGCATTAACGCTTCGACGCCTATGTTGCCATATAGGTACAGCTATAAAGCATCCTATGTCAGACCGTGTTAAGCCGTCGTTTGTAATTTTTGACATCCGCAGTCTCACTCAATCAGAAACATGTTCAGAAACTGTCTACACTGTCCTATTTCAACGTGTGGCTGGTGCATCTCCACTGGTAAACTGTACCACAGCCGCGGACCAGCAGCCGAAAAGCTCCTGTCCCGGTAGGAGCGTTCTTTTATGTGGGACAATACAATGTGTCGATGTCCGCAGATCACAGTCAGCGTTGACCTGCGTTTGAGACGAGCAACTTCTGACTACTATTCAGTGATAGTTACTCAAGTTTTGATTCATGATCTGCTTTTGTCGTCTCTCTGTCAGCACAGCCTCTAAGTAAGTAAGTAACAAATTTATAACGCGCGAAAGACCTGGTAAGGGTATCAGAGGCGCGGACAGCTGACCGGCTACAAATGTCTTGCGAACATGTAAGTCTTGAGCTGAGAATCAGCAGTGTGTACAAATAAGGGAAGACTGTTCCAAACGGTGAGGGCGCAGCATGAGAACCGACGAGCAGCAATGTTTGTCGATGAAGAATGTGTTGACAGTAGGTCTGGCGTAGATGACCTCAGAACACGTGAGTTAACCACAGTACTTAATGCAAAATATGTCGTCCAAGGACAAGTCTATAGCTTTTGTGTTTGAAATCCGATCATCCGCGCAGCCCTACGGTCCTCAGATAGTCCACGAGGAGAGGACGGCGTGGTCGTGGTAAGACGCTCTCCGGCCGACATCGTCTGTTGTTGTATTGTCTCGCTTCCACTCGATATTAATGGCGGCGATTTGCCGACGACGTGCAATGCGTAGGAAGTAGGTCCCGACTGTGTTGTTGCGCGGTGACCTCGTGACCGCCGCCACTCTCGCACTGTCACGTCGGTGCTCCTCCGCTGCTCGGCATAGTTCCCCTCCCCCACCCTCCTCTTCGCATAATCTACTTTCATTCATTCATTCATACTGTCGCTTGCACCGGTGGCCCTTCCATTCGCTCTGTCTTGTCTATTCGAACACGGTATACTATAATAACGGGGAGCAGACGAGCAGTATTTTTGAGAAACAGCGTTTGCAGTCTCGATGGCTGACACGATATAGGACAGACGTTTCTGTAATTTAACGATTGCGTTCATTCGTCAAGGTCTCATGCCTTTAACTTCTGAGTTCTGATAGTTTGACTGCTTAAACATATATTTTGTTTTTAATGTCTTTATGCTCAGATTAACGCAAGGGATGATTTAGACAAACGGACGGACGGACGGACAATATGCAATGCCGTAGAGTGGCCTTCTAAGGGTGGGTCACGAGATATTACTGCGATTAAGACGTGAGAGAGTCGGATATGATTTGAATCGCTTCCATCTCACCAGTATATATGTTAGCAGTGATTATAGACGGGTGCTTGAAAGCGTGTACAGAGGCAAGACACTCAGCTGTTAAACCGCGCGATGTCTGTATTGGACGGTGTCGCTGTTTCTGGATAACACGGTTATTGCAATGCGGCATTATCAAGGGGGGGGCATTAAGTGTTACACGCTGTCTGTCCGTCTCGTGCCTCCGATTTTCTGCATACAGGAAAACCATCGATGGACCAGAGTAACTAGGAGAGCAAATTTGAGGTGTAAAGGTCAAAGGTCAAGGTCACTGGGAACGAAAATGTAAAAATCGTTTCTCACGCATATCTTGGTCGAAAGTGGATCGATTTATGTCAAACCGAGACCAAAATGATCAACGGTCCATTCTACACATATGATATCGTCGAATGCATTTCGTCAGAGGAAATGGTTCGTGTTTCTGATGATCTGTGATCAGTGAGTATCCTGGAGAGCGGCGTGTCACAGCGGCCACGTGTCCATCACGTGCTTGTTTATATATGTGTGAGTACTTGTCCGAATGTGAAATTTGCATCTTTTTGCAGCGTGTGTAATTGTCAGGCCAGAGAGGTCAAGGTCACACGCTAGCATTAGTTTGATATACTCGTATAGGCTATTAGTGAAGAGTGGTTGTTTGCGTGTGTTGTAGAAACTCGGACAAGGATCTTCATAGCGTCTGTTTGACAATATATGAACGACTAGTCGAAAATGGAAGTCTGCTGGCGGTCTTGGAGGCCGTCAGTTGGATATGTTCTGGCCAGTCTGGTGATGTTGGTCCGTGGAACTGTTCCGACGCTGGAGGAGCTGAGTGTAGGACTGTTCGACAGCGTGTCTTTCAACGTGAGTCATTTGACACTGGACGCGGCCACTGGGAGGCTGTACGTTGGGGCGGTCAACAGACTGTACGAGTTGTCTTCGTCGCTTGATCCACTGCGAGAGGTCATGACCGGCCCCCACCCCGACAACCCCATGTGTCCGCCGCCGCCGGAGCCTTGTCGGTGCACGGTCATCAGCTGTCGGGACTCCGAGAGGAGTAGGACTCCGACGGACGGGGTCACCAAGACGCTACTGATAGACCGCAGTGCCAGGCAGCTGATTCACTGCACCAACCTCTTCCAGGTACGGCTAGTGACATTCTCAAAACTTCGTAGGAAAATCTTAGGAATATTTCTTCTTATCTTAGTAGGAAAATCATCTAGGAAAATGTTTAGCAAAGCACTAGTCTCGAATTAGGTAACAATATAGCAGTAATATTTTTTGTAATTAACACTTTTTTATTTTTGCGTCGTGTTGGACGTTATTACGTGACGTTGTTGTTAAATTGTGAATTAGTAAGTAGAGCGAACTGGTTAGTGTTCTCCAGATTTTCCCCAGTTTTTAAAGATCGTCCTAAGATAAGAAATCTTCTTAAGAAGTTTCGAGAACGTGGCCGCTGTGTTCTACCCGGGGTACCATGTCCACGCTGTTGGGGTTTGGGCAGCACCGAAGATTGTGTAACGTTGTGGCTTCTGACGACCATATACGGCATGGTCTGGTAGACAAGACGTGAGACGGTACGTGCAGGCATTCGCGCGCCATCTGTCGGTAGAATTCTGATCTCTGTGTCCTGTCCCGAATTATTAAGAGTGCGTTTTTAAGGTACGATCATACGATACGTTGATATGATAGAAGAGTTTTAACGTGGACTGAAAAGCTGAGTGTGATCAGCTTTATCTAGCACACGTAGACAGAAACAAACGCCAGTGCACACTTAGTACAGTACATGATCCGTGAAGGCAGTCCAGACGAGTAATGATAAGCCTATAGGTCTGGCTAAAAATAATGATAGTATACTGTTATTGTATAGCTTTCATAAAGAGCACAAAGCAAATTAAAATGTAACTAACGCCAACATTTGAATGAGATACGTACGACAAAATGACATTGGGCGTATATGCTTACACGTCCCCCGCCGACACCGGAAAACTGCTACACAATCTTTTTCTTATAATGTAATGGCACGAAAGCTGGTGGTAGCTGCAATTGACCGGGTGTGAACGTGATATCGTCGAGCTAAAATAATAGTGAGGTATTACAGCGTTGAGTATACTAGTCACACTGGAGACTAATAGGAACGCACCTGATCGAACGCTAGGTTGTTTAACCCTTGTAAACAGTCGCAGCTGTCCCAAGTTGCTGCGCGTGGCGTACACATAGCCTTCAGGGTGCTTAAGGTGAAGAAAATGCATAATTTTCTTGATGTATGTTTGATTGTAATGATGGAGGCAGGTAAAGTCACTGAACGTTTATGTTTGGCATGGCACATGTAGTGGAAATTTGAGGTCATAGGTCAAGGATAAACTGCTGAAGGCCAGGTTACAAAGGTGAGCTGTCGCCGCAAGTGATTACGTCAACAAACTTATCACAGTTGAAAGGTCAACCGCGAAGGTCATGTTGAGGTCACGTGACATCTCATTGAGCTCATGCAGCGTTTACTGATGACTTGGCGGCCTGTGGCTGGCTGCTGTACATAGAGGGTTAAGGCGGTCACGCTCGGGGACACTACCTGGCCGAGCGGCCTCTGTATTTTGACGTCGTTGGGTGCTGAGTGAACTGACGTTGACGTAACGCTATACACCTTGTGTTGATACGGCTGTTTATCGCCCGAGCGTCGGTCGGTCCAGTGCAAATATTCGCCAATTAACGGCACAGCTGTGCCATATTGTATGACTCTTGGAACCTAACCTGACCGGCATGCAGCATGCAACTCCCCACGGAGTCCGTTCTGTCGCTTTCTCCTCGGTGACAAAACCATGACGCACTTTAGGTCTGAGGATGATTGAAGCCTATAACGGGTGATTGATTGGAGTGGACTTCACTGGAATGTGGCTGGCGTTGGGGGATTCACCTCCGAGAGTGGAGGGGCGACAGAAAACTATTTTACTATACTATACTAAAGCATCCTGTGTCGGACCGGGTTAAGCCATCATTTGTTATTTTTGACACCCCGGGCACTCTGATGCTGGCAACAGTGGGCGACAAAGGGTTAAAAGTTCCTAGCGTAGCGAACGATGATCGGTTGCTGCGAACGAAGTTAAAAACTGTCGTGTCAGAACTTCGTTCCGGTGGGTGGTCCGCTTCCTGACCCTTTCCTTGGGCCAGCGTCATGGTCACGTGACTGATGAGACCGAACTCTCACAGGTGCGCGGCGCAGGAATATTATTGACAAGTCCGATGTGCTTTGCGTCCGGATTGGACAGTCTATTTGCCGAATGCTGCCATGCAGAATAACGTAACACAACAGGTGTGCTGTGCGAATGTTCGAAATTTCTAATCGAATCGAATAGTTACTGCAGTATTCGATTCGTTTCGAAACGAGCACAATTATTCGAAATACACAAGGAGTTTAAGAGAATGATGTCTCAGTAAAAATGTGTATGTGTACGGTGCTGTTGTTAACAATGGTCCAAGTACTGTATCTCCTTGAAGTCTTTATATTGGCCCATTATGGCCCACCAAGTACTGAAACTCCTACAACAGAAACCACAACAGTGCGGTTCCATAAAAACAGTTGAATTTATTTAACAAGTACTTACTACTGGTGACTTTTGAGACCGACAATATTCGATTAGATTCGAAATGAAAAAAAAACTATTCGCACAGCACTAACAACAGGTAGTCCTAGTACTCAAAATGACGTATAATCAACAGTAATGTATGCCACAGTGTTGTACACGACGAGATGAAATGGTTGGTATCCAAGGCCTTTGTTGGTGCCTGCCTAGCAATCGAATCTTCTAAATAATTATGAAAATCTCTGCGTCAGTTTGTGTGTGTCCATATCGACTCAACTGATGTACTGTCGTAAAATTGGCAAGTGACCCTGTCTGTCTTGGGAAGGAAAACTCCGTAAAGGTGTTTAGGGACTTAAGCGTGTCGCACATTCTGAATGTGAAACAAAGATTTATGCAAAACATGCCGCGTGTGTGCAGGGAAACTGTAGCAAGTACGACTTGAGCGACATATCGCGGCCTGGCAACTTGTCGACGTTTTGGAACATGATCGTACCTAACGACGAGACGTCGTCGGTGGTGATGTTCATCGCCCCCGGTCCAGTCTCTTCGTCCCTGTCCCACCCACCGCCGGCCGCTACCACGTCCTCGACGATCATAGGGCCCAACATCCTCTACGTGGCGGCCACTCGGAGCACCAAGGGCCTGCCGGCTTACAAGGACCTGATACCGGCCATCTGTATGAGGAATATCGACGATTTCGACCTGTTCTCGACCGACTTCCTGACGCCGTCGAAGGTCTACATCGAGGCGCAGCAGCGCAAGACGTTCCGCGTCGACTACATCTATGGCTTTTCGTCGCTTCAGTTCAGCTACTTCCTCACGGTCCAGCGGGCGTCGACTGACGCCACGTCGGCGGAGGATCTGGTGACGAGGGTCGTCAGGGTGTGCCAGCGCAACCCGGCCGTCCGATACACGTACGCCGAGATCCCGCTGGAATGCCGCCGAGGGTCGCGGACCTTCAGTGTGCTGCGTGCCGCCACGGTGGTGCGGGTCGGGGCCCGGCTGGCGCGTTCCCTCGGTCTCCCGGATGAGGCGCCGGCCACAGACAACGACGACGTTCTGGTCGGGGTCTTCGCCGACTTGTCGGCCGTGGCTGCGGCCGGCGGAAGTGGCGGCGTCGCGCATGCGCTGTGCGTCTATCCGGTGTTGGCCGTTCGTCGGAAGTTCACGGAGACGATTCAGAAGTGTTTCAACGGCGTCGGTAACACCGGACCGGAACACATCGTAGTGCCAGAGCCCTGCACCAATACGGTATGTTTCGCGCTCTTCGTATAATATAGTCCAAGTGCCACAAAATCCGGGCAGTGACACGATACGATACGATACGATAGGAGAGTTTAACGTGGACTCGAAAGCTGAGTTTTCAGCTTAATCTAGCACACGTAGCCAGAAACTAAAACAAACGCAGCCAGTGCCCCTTTAATTCAGGTTAAGATCAGTGAAGGCAGTCCGGATTTCTGCTTATTTGCGCACGACAGCATATATGCAGAGCCTGCTATATACTGTCACCGTGACCGTCCGTCTGTCTGTCTGTCTGTCTGTCACACGGGTGGATCAGTCAAACTGTTGATTTAGGATTATACATTTTTCGCCGTACAGTAGCCCCGTCGTTCATCGTTGATTTGATTTACTGTAGATTTCTTCGCTATCGGCCTTCGTATATATACGCACTGCTGTCGCGCGCTTACCTTTGCGTCAGCTAGGCTTCGTGTTTTGCCATTTTGCGTTATGTACGTTCGTTAGGTACGATCATGTTCCACGACGTTCAATGCTGATAATGTCGTGGAATGCAGGAATGGCCAGTTTGTTCTCACGGACACAGTAGTTTGGCAATAATATATACGCTTAGTGTTTCCAACTTACAGTATTTGATTTTGATGGCATTTTGTTTCGTTCAGGATTTCTTGTTACTTATTTATTTATCAAATTTTAGGCTTCTAGTTCCGAGCTGGGTAGCCGTCTGCTGTGTAGCGCAGGTCATCTCAATACTATTTCTGTTAGAAAAAAGATCATATTGAGTTCAGGTGACGACGAAGGGTGGCTAGGTTGATACGGGTCCCTTAACAAGTGTGTCGGGACACATGGGTACCTTTGGCTGGTCTCATGAGTAGGACGTTGTCAGTTGCAACAGCACAAAAACTTAACATAAAGTTATGTATAATTCCTATTTAGCAACGATAAACTGGAAAAGTTGTTTTCTAGCTTTATGCGTCAATATCTCAAAAACGGTACAAGATACCTCCAAAGTTACTACTAATGACTAATATAGGAAGTTGCATATGCGCTTTTGATTGGCACTAAGGTTGATGACCTTTGAGTTGGATGACCTTGAACTGCCATAAGTTTGAATTTTCTCGGAATTTCGCATATTTGGGAGGCGACAACGGCTACACAAATGAAGATATAATAGACCCACATTGTCAGCGAGAGAATTGAAACCCACTAAATGTACTTTTCAGCAATGTATAGATTACATTGATATTGGTGGGCGTTCCTCCACTATGGTCTACAATTAGAATACAGTGGACTAAAATGCGATTTTCAACCTCATATACACGAAAATATATCTTAATACGGCCATTGTTACTATTAAATTCTCCATCAATAGGAAGTCGCTTATCGGCTGTCGAATGTCGATTGGTAGCATCGGTGAGCTTAGATTTCTTAATTAGGGGCCTTCGTACTCGCACTGGCGCGCTTAACGTTGCGTCAGCTAGGCTTTCTTGTTCTGTCATTTGGTCAGGGTGTTTGTGCACTGAATTAACTGCCTATACCACTGGGCCAACATTTACTGCCGGATGATCTGATCATCTAACTGTTGACTCCGAACATTTTACGCGGAACTGTGAAACACATCTGACATTTACTGAGCAGTAGCACATCAGAGATGTTTTATCGCATGTTTACATACTTATACGACACGATAGGATACGATAGAAGAGTTTAACGTGGACTCGAAAGCTGAGAATTCAGCTTTATCTAGCACATCTAGCCACGTTGCACTGTTCTGTACTAAAGACTTTGTAAAGTGCCCCTGTAACGGTTTTAATTGTTAAGCGTCACTTAAATCAGTTCCTTTTTAATAATTAATAATAAGTAGCCAGAAAAAGAAACTAAAACAAACAGTGCCCCCTTAATACAGTACAGGTTAAGATCTGTGAAGTCAGTCCGGAAGGAACAAGAGTGACTATGGCGGAAAGGATTTGTGAAAGAGATGAGTTTTAAGTCTGGAGTGAAAGGTCGAGGGAGTGACAGATGGTGAGAACGAAGGTGGTGACTGTGATGAGGTGAAATGCGTAGGATGAGGTGAACCAGGAGGAGAGTGAACACAATGAGGTTGACGGAATGAAGAAGGGAGCTGATTCTACTTGCATTCTTAGCGCTAGTCCGTGTGCTTATGACCGGCTAGTGACATATGTATTGTGTTAAACCCCTATTAATACGATACGATACGATACGATAGAAGAGTTTAACGTGGACTGGAAAGCTGAGTATTCAGCTTTATCTAGCACACGTAGCCAGAAAAAGAAACTAAAACAACCAACGCCAGTGCCCCTATTAAAACCGCAACAAAACCTAAAACTTAAAACAGCTAAAACTGTTGCAGAGCTGTTGTGCATAATAAGGTACATGGACAAAATTATGCATTTTGTTGCAAGTTGCAGCCAATCACGC
>Ga0056114_1001045_pt1 | contig 11677 bp, 6 predicted proteins | sample WorMetHERISLAND1_FD_77005 | JGI IMG/M metagenome (GOLD analysis project Ga0056114, IMG submission 77005) | Marine gutless worms symbiont microbial communities from Max Planck institute for Marine Microbiology, Germany - Olavius loisae HERON... ...
AAACACAAAATACACATGCATACACACAAAATGGTAAGACAAATACAGCATACAATTATAACACAGCAAGTCCCCTAGTCTACAATAATATGGGGTGACTAGGGGACAGCTCCCACAGAGGGCGGGGTTGCCAGGCCTGAACAGCGGTGGGGCTGCCGCTGTGGTACCCCTGAAAACCTAAAGGAATGGTAATATTTTTTGACTCACATTGTAGACATACATTTGACATTTAATGTGGACTGTGTAGGACATTACTTCAATGACAACGAGAGTGTATAAGGGCGAAAAAATGAAAAAAAAACGAAGTTTAAGAGTCTCATTTGTTGTGAACAATTTCTCCAACAAAACAGATAGAACGTTTAATAAAATGTTTTATTATTAAAAATTAAAAATGCCACAATGTTTTTTCTTGACTGTGTTGAGTACAATGAATCCAATAATCCATTTCAGTGAGAATATGGTACATACAGAGAATAGCGTCAGTTATCACAAATGGATTGTGGCTAAGTTATCATAAAGACAAAACGCATATTTCATTGCAAAGCAGGCTGACAGCTGTTGCATAATTAAAATAGTAAAACAAACAACACGTGGAAGAAGGCAAACACTGTCCACGTCCACGTCCACCAGCCAGTTGTTGTTACAGTGAAGGCTGGACTATTGTACAAAGTCTTTTCCAAGGCTGCAAATAGAAACATTGAGTTGTAATGACCCACCCGTAGCAGAGTCCAGTTCTGAGCAAACCTGTCAAATGACAGCAAATTGCCATCACGGGACGCGAGATTAACAGAGCGACTCAAAAAAGAGTCCAGCTGTCCATGCTGGACATTTTTAAAGTTTGATAAGCCAACCAACAGTGTCAAAGCACTGAAGGAGGGTGGTTAGTCATCCAGACAGGCCTCAGTCTAACCAGGCTCACCTCACTGTGTTACAATAAGACAACATGCATGCACATATAATGCAAGACAAAAAAGCCATGCTGTTGGACGGAAACCACTCAATGGTGCGTGCTATTTTTTCCCGCACTTTTTGACTGTACATGCACAGATTTTGCCATATTTCTACTTCTGGTCTACAAACTGATATCACTAAAATGTTCAGCGACCTTGACTTGCTATAAAAAGCGATCATTCTCGCTCTCTGGAGCATTGTGTGCGAAAATTGCCTTGTAATAGTTTACATGACCTCTAATAACCACTCAAGGTCATTCAACGTCATCAATGGTACCAAACGAATGACCATATGCAACTGTATGTAGGCACTAAATCTTTAACTTGTTCTGTTTCAGAGATACTGCCAATTTTCCCATACCCCTCTTGTTCCACCAGGAATATCATGATGATTCCCATGGAGCAGACTGGTGTATCTTTCAACATGGTGGCAAAGACCCTAGGCTAGTATTCATGTAAATACTTTTAAAAATCACACCAACGTCACAGACAGATGGATGGATGAACAGACTTACCACCGCATTAGCGCATTAAAGGTTTTTTTTTACGAGAATGTGCTATATAAATTTACATTTGACATTGACATTTGACATTACCATAGCATAAACGGACTGTGTAACACAAATAAATCTGATATATAATAAATCTGTGCAGTTTGCTCACCATACAGACAGTCATCACCACCAGTCATCTATCATTATGAACTGTGTTGCAATATTCACATACAGATGTGATACTGGTACACATTTAAATGCTGCTGAAATTACAGCTGCAATGTATAAGGATTAGGGCTGAACCGAATATTCTATTCATATGTTATTTGGCCTGAATAGTAAACTGAATAGACTATTTGTATTCCGCCGAATAGTTACGATTAATTTCACCAAATACGAATAGTATAAACTGGGAACTAAGCGGCTTTTGTCTGTTAGTGAACTAACATCAATGTACGTAAGGGCTTAGCAGAACTTTGTCCTACCAGTCAGTCAGTGTATCTGTTATGGTGGCTGACTTGACGCGAGCATGGTCTTCATCGTGCATTAGACAGACACAGCTGATTTGTATTAGTATCAACAATTAACAGTGAACTGCAGATGAATCAGACAGCGTGATGCCACTCGTACCTCATGCCCACGAAACTACAGCTGCAGTGAAATTCACTGGGTGCTTGGAAGCTGCATCCAGTTTCCAGAGTCCTTTGTCCTGGTAGGCATCTGCCACATGTTCGTGACTGCTGCATTTGTCACAATCAGTCGGTCGTTTCATCCAGTGGTCTGGAATATCACTATGGACAGTCAAAGTCCGATATGGAAATATTTCTCGATGTGTAAAAAAAGATGCAAGCAAAGCAGAGTGTATACTGCGTAAAAGTATTACTTAATTTTACATTACTCAGTGGAAAAAGTCCTAGGAACTACTACTGCTTTGAATAATCATCTACAGTACAAACATCCAGATGAAGATCAACAAGAATTTTCACACTAACTATTCAGTATGTGGCCGAATATTACCGGTAAATAATACACCATTAAGTACAGCCTTAATAAGGATTTGTTAGTCCATGCGGGACAATATTCACGTGAATGCTGTCAGCCTATCAGTGTTGAATATTTCAGCAACGTTCAATGTAAGTGTAGTGATGGGTCACAGTCAGAACTCATCGCAGATGAAACACTGAGATGTCAGATGACCCCCACTCACTACTGCTGTGTACAACGTAGAGTTGTGATGTGAGTTCGTTGTAACATAATCGTGCTGGCCCCCACAGCTTGACTTGAGAGTTTCTGTCAATGAGGACGCGTTGTAGTTCTAGTTCACTGCTCAGCAGTAAAATGCGATGATTCAAGCTGTCAGCGACTAACACGCGACCTTCACTGTCCAACGACAAGTGATGAGGCCACCAGACGTCAGTGAATGTTGACAACACTCGACCATTGGCGTCCACTTCACTCACCTACACACACGTACACAAGTGTCGCCACCTGACGAAATGAATAAAAGTATTATATGTTCAACACATACATGTAATCATACTGCAAAACAACGTCTGTGAATAGAAATTAGCAAATTAATTAAATACAATTATGCAGAACAAATTGCTCCTTTATATTATAATTATTAGGAATTTTTATTAGACATAATGTAATACTTAATTTAATTACTGAGCCACAGTAAACATATTGAGTTATTGACTGGCAGATGACCATGGGAAATGGAGTTGACAAAAATAACTAGTTCACTCACTGCATCCTGCCTCCTGCTGTCTGCTGTGCTGCCGTGACCGACGACAAACGTACCACGTGTTGTCTCAACACCGTGGTACAGGTAAATGTACTGTGGCGTTGAGACAACACGTCGTTGTCTGTTGGTCGTGTTGTACTGATGTAGACCCAGTGATGACGTCACCAGCAGTCGACGTGACGTCAGTGACAGCGAGCAGCAGTAGAACTCAGTCGTCAGCCACTTCACGTACGACTGATCATCAACTGATACACGCCAGATACAGTACAAGTCGGCGATGTACAGCTGTCGATCATCACGGCAGACGACGATGTCGCATGGATTGTACATTCCGTCGACGTTGATGACGTTGAGTGGAAACTGTGAGTCTGTGTTGTACAGACGGATTGTGGAGGAAAAATCACTGACAACATATATAATGTTGTCAAGCTGGGTCACTCCACGCACCGTTTCTACAAACAACAATAACGTTGCAAATATTACACTGTTGTAGCTATAAGCAAGCTGTTGTTATGGGTTGCATTTGTCAGTCTTGAATACAGAAACTACTTACAAGTTGCTTACAGAGACAAATATGACATGGTGTACTGCACTGTACTTGTGTAACGTTCATATAGATGACAGGTTGCTAATGCATTCATATAAACATGTATGATGAATAAAAGGAAACAATCAACATTATCCAATAACGCCTAACAGATGTAATCAGCAAATGAAATTACACTCTCATGAAATATGTTCGGGTCACAGTATTATCGACAATATTAATTGCTGTTGCATTCTGATACACCCTTACTATCATTAAAAGCACTTTCACATGACAAGTTTCACTTATTTATCGTTCCTAATAACACAAGATTATCTCACCAATATCCGGCGGTGTCCACGCAAGCTTTGGCTGACGTAGAAACGGACGACACACAGCTAATAAACACACATAACATTACAATCTACGTATTATTCACTCCAAAAACACAAAAATAAATAACAAAACAGATTATATTGTTTCTTTTGTTTAATATTACATCGTGCTAGAATCGCTAATTTATCAACTTGTCCAGCTGCCAGTTGTGAATTTATAGCAAGCCAACAGCCAGCCATAAAAATTGTGGCTTAGCCACTAGCCATGAAAAAACTGGATAAGCCACTGAGAAAACAACAGCTAAGCTGCAATCCAATATTTAACTATAACACAACAGATCAGATCGGTTACATGTCAGTAAGTAAGTAATTAACAAATTTATAACGCGCGAAAAACTAGTTTAAAGGTATCAGAGGTGCGGACAGTGGACCGGCTACAAATGTCTTGCGAACATGAGGTCTTGAGCTGAGACCTAAAACTAGTGAAACTGTCAGCAGTGCGTACAAATGAAGGAAGACCGTTCCAAATGGTGGGGGCGCAGCATGAGAACCGACGAGCAGCCATGTTTGTCGATGAAGACAGAAGACTGTGTTGACAGTAGGTATGACGTAGATGACCTCAGAACGCGCGACTGTCTGTATAGCAAGAGTGGACCAGTAAGATACGAAGGATGTTGCAGTTTGACAACTTTATATCAGAGGACTGCAATCTTGTAGTCGACTCTGCCACGCACCGGTAACCATGGAGATCCTGAAGAAGGTCGGCTGAGTGATGATGGTGTCGTGGAGCTTGGCAAACAATTCGTGCAGCAACATTCTGCACTCTCTGCAACCTCTGAAAGTTCGTGTTTGACATGCCGTAATACAGAGAGTTGCAGTAATCCAGCTGCAATCCGACGATGGCACAAGCAACGCTCTGTGCGACATAACGAGGCAAAGAGCATTTAAAGTAAAAAAAGTAAAGTAAAAGATACATTTAAAGTAAAATTATACAGTTGCTTCAAATCTTCAACGCTGGTCAAACCTGATTAAATTGTGAATGCCAATGTCAATATTAATTTATATTGTGCACAATTGCATAGCAATTCTAATTTGCTCAATGCACTGAATAATACTGAAATAAAAACGCCTTCAAGGTGTGTTGAAATATCATGATGGTGACGGCAGGATCTCATAGATCGTCAGACAGCAAGTTCCAAGTTGTACGTCAGAGCAGCCATGGTAAAGGTTCAATGGTCGGTTGGTCGTACATGTCCAGCTGAAACCATTGCACAATGATGAAGAACTCCTGGCCAACCTTGTAGAATTTGTAGCCAGAAGGCTGCCGACCCGGTAACAACATCAAATCTGCAACTATCTGAAGTTGCAAAGAGCTGCCATAACATATCAATAAGGTGGTATAATATTATAAGTTCTGAATTTACCAGACAGTGCAGACTACAGAACAATTTAAGTTAACTTTTGCAAATATGCAAGAAATTCACAACTTACGGTTTGCTGCCGGGACATGACTAATGACATCAAAGAGAATCTCCAGAACTAGATAACAAAATACATAAATTTTCAATGTTCACCAGAATTACACTGCAAATTATTGTGTTAATTACAGACCAGAAGATACGTAAAATGGAAACAATAATTACAGTAGTTTTGTCTGTTCATACATTACACCAGTTACTGTGATAACTAATAGCACATTGCATAACTCGCTGACTGTCGGATTTTACACTTTTCTAATGCACTATTTTAACAAAGTAATGTGGTTAATTTTTAAAGTTACAATTAAACACAATAAATATAATTCAAAAATTACGTACATCCCAAGATTAGTTTTTTTCTAACAGATGCAAAAGTTAACAAGCAACAATGGTTATGGCAGTACGCAATAATAGCAAAAAATACTAACGCAAAATTCACATGACAGCTTTGCTAGGGCCATCAACACATTAAATACAATCCAATGGTGTCTTGGTGGCGCAGCAGTTAGCGCGTCAGACTTTCGATCAAGCGGTCGTGGGTTCGATTCCTGGCCCGGGCATAATCAAGTCACCTAGGTCAACTCAGCCTTCCATCCCTCTGGGGTAAGTAAATAGAGTACCGGCCTTACTGGGTGGGGTTAAGGCAAAGTGCATTCGCTTGTGTCTGGTAGCAAGTAACATTGTGTGATCCTATATGGCAAGCGACACCCTGTAGTTCTGAGATGGATTTCCCATGAAAAACTTAACACGCTTTTATCAACACAACAGAATTTCAGAAGATTATAGCAATGATGATGTTGCGGGCAAAATTAACTTAAAAGATAATAATTTTGGTTAATGTGTCTGCAGTTGATTATGCTTACCATCAAACGTTGGTCTTTCATCAGGACTCTCATGCCAGCAAACAGGAATCAACTTTACGGCAAACGACACCAATTCAGCAGGTCCCTTCATAGCAGCCAACGGTGGTCGATTATTATGGTATGCAACGGCTGCTTTTATTTGTTCATCGTTGATTGCTGATAAAGACATCCACCATACAGCATGATATGTAACACTTGTCAGATGCATAAAATTTCCTCCAATATATTAACACAAAATATAACAGAATTGTCTAAAAATGTCTTTTCTATCATCAATATCATACAACGAACAGTTAGAGATAATGCTGGCAAATTGGCAACACAGGGAATTTGATACTGCATGAGAAATGCTGTGTTCAACATTCCATACTCATAACTGGTCACTTCATTGCATGATTAGCAATTGAGTACCATTATTTGATGATGTGTGTAAGCAAACTGCAAAATTTACATATCCTCGACCTCGCGGCAGTGTTAATATCTCTTTCACACAGCTTTTTATCTAAATTTCACAGACAGTGAGTGACTACAAGCTGAACTCTGTTGTGTTGCATGTGATGCAGTGTCATTTGTGCTATTTTAGCTTTATTTTATTCTAAGTGTATGATTTCTGTATTATATACAAATAGAAATAAATATATAAACAAACAAAAAAAACAAATAAGTAACTAAATGAACAAATATATAAAGAGACAAACAAAGAAACATTAACTTACCATGTTCAAATGGCTTCTGTCCGGATAACAGTTCCCACAGAAGAACGCCAAAACCATAAACATCATATCTGGTATTTCGAGACACGCCAGGATCTTTGAACACTTCTGGTGCCATGTAAGCGATGGTTCCACGTCGGTGTCCAGTAGTTGTCTGGGTGGCAGCCTGTTGCTTCCACTTTGCCAGCCCAAAATCACATATCTATAAAACAAACTTTAAATGTATATTAAAAACTAGACAATTGAGAGTAAGTAAGTAAGTAAATGGAGGTTGTTATGCCCTCCCTACTCGGCACCGGACCGGGAATGCATTACAAAAGTTTGTAAAACAGTTAATCAGTCATTAAAACACAAAGTAAACAGATGTGTTTTGAGCTTGCGCCTAAACGAATGCAAGCTGTCAGCTTCACTGGTAGACTGTTCCATACAACTGGGCCGGCCACAGAGAAGGCTCTGTCGCCAAGTCTCGTTCTTGTCCGTGGAACAGTGTAGTCGCTGCTGGACGCCGATCGGAGACGAGTCCGTGCCGGATCACTGTTGTACGCCTGCACAGAATCGGTGAGGTAGTCTGGGCAGCGGCGTGTGTGGATTGTGAACATCACCAGTGCCACCTTGAACTGGATTCTGTACACGATGGGCAGCCAGTGTAGCTCCTTCAGGGCTGGCCGTATGTGGTCATCGCCGAAGTTCACCTGATCATGAGCATCACTTTGAGTATGGTTTATCATCCCCATTATAAGTCACTTCTAAGATAACCTTCAGGAAACAGACCAGGCTTATTATACAGCACTGGGCATGGTCGTAAATGTAGGAATGTTGGCAGAGTTGTAGCAGCGCGTGTATGGCTTTATGTTTGAGTGTAAAAACTGTCAAGCTATGCTGCTGTGTGCGACTCTTGTTTAGTTCAGATCATGTCACCTGTACAAATAGTACTATCATTGTACTAAAGTCTATCCAGCGAAACACAGACAGCTTCATTGAAAAAAATTAAATACCATATATACAAAAACATTTCCAACAGAAATCACTATCAGTGGATTCATATTATGAAAGCTTCAGCATTGTTCAAGGTACTGACAAGGTACAACATAGCTACACACTGAGAAATAAACTCACCTTAGCGACAAATTTGTCACTGACAAGGATGTTTTCAGTCTTCAGGTCACTGTGTATAACTGGTGGCCGCAGTGAGTGTAGATACTTCATACCACAGACAATACCATGAGCAAACGACAGCTTCAACGGCCAGTCAACCTGCAGACAGCAGTTTGTCACAGACCTCAGTGCCAGCATGTGTAAGGTACACGGATGGACAGATGGTTAGGTGGTTAGGGTTTTACGGCATTCTAAGCACACAAAAGATGATGATGATGATAAGTCAGAAAGTTCTGTTCGCCCACTCTTACAGCTAGAAACAGTCATGAGCGTGCTAGTGATACGCTCTGATAAACAGTCCAGTTTTCAGATCACGACGGAACGAGGATGTACAATGGCAGCAGCATAGCGGTGCTGGAAGAGAATTCCAGGTGGACAGTCCTGCCACGGCGAAGCTGTGAGGACCATATCGAAGCGTCCTTGTGGCTGGAACAGCAAGGTCGCCACGTGCTGCTGAGCGTAGGTGACGACGACCAGCGTTATCAGCGATACATAACATAACGCAGCAGATGTTATGGGCGTGAGCCTAAACAGGCTGCTGTGCCCGCATCAAAGATAGAAAATAAAATTAGAACCAAACTGACTTAACCGATGTATGTAACTTCTACTCCCGGTTCCTAAAAGTTCAGATTCCGAATTATACTTTATTTCTTGTTGCAGGTAATGTCTGTCAAGTCTATTTTTAAAAGAATTTAATTTCGTAGCTCTCATTTGAACTTTTTCCAAAGCCTTGTTAAACTGTATTTGTGTTCCATACTGAATTAGCATATTCAAGGTGAAATCTAACTGAAGATTCACATAACATAACAAAAGTAACTTCATTTAAATGTCTGAAGTTTCTTTTTATAACGTCAAGTATGCTATTAGCTTAGCTTATCTTCTGAGTCAATTCCATGAACATACATCATACGTGTAAATGAATTCATCAAGTGCTCCATGAAGAACGTACTCCATCACAATACCGTAATGACCGATCTCAAATATTACGGCAAGTAACGTAACAATATTGATGTGCTGCAGAAAGCACATGCGAGCTTCCTTCTTCAGCTCATCACAAACTCTACAAAACAACAATAAAACTCTTAATGTAAGTCCATAACATCAGTCTCAGCATCAAAGATCCATCCATGGGATGAATATCACTGATCATGCTTTGCATTTAATTTAACTTCACATAATGAGAAGAAACCACATTACACAGTATCATAAAAGAGCAAACAAATTATTAGTTACCACAAAAACATTTAAGCCACAACAGGATGCATACATTACCATAAAAAATACTTGAGTTAACAACATTAATTGGTGGTGCACTAGTAGCCATGTGGCAGTGCTTGACTTGTGATGATCGCATGGTCCTGGGTTTGAATATCACCTGCGACTGCTGAATACCAACACCAACTCAGCGTTCAGTTAATGAGAATCAGCAAAAGCTGGCAGTAAACGGGCACACCACGTGATGCATTGGCCTGTGGTCTTTCGGCTGGTGTCTGGCTGAGGGCTACAGATACAGCCTTTGAGGCTTAGTAAGAACTTTATTTTATTACTTTACTAGCCTTATATCATGTCATATATTGTTACGGTTTGTATTGCTCTTCATATGCTTCAAAAGGCAATCTTATTAATCGAGAACAACTTGTCAAATACCGATCTCCAAGCTTCTCAGCGTTAAGTTTCTTGTAGACGACAGTGCCAAATCGTTTATGCTTCGCTCGGTAGACAACGCCAAATCCACCTTGACCGAGTGCTTCCAAGTCAGTGAGTTCACTGGACGACGTCTGTGGAATGTCTTCCTGAAAACAGACGATTATCACTTGACTATGCTTATCAAGTAGTAACTTATATGAACCAAGTAAAAAAAACTGTGAAACAGTACTGCATTGTGCCAATTTTGGGACATGTGAATAAGACAGCGTTTCATCACAAATACAACTGGTAAAAAACTAATTACTTAATCATACAACTGGTAATTACTAAACTTTAATCATGTCTAATCCCCATAAACAACTGCATGACATTCCTCATATGCTCCAGGAACTACTCACCAGCAGTTAGGGCAGTACCAGATTTCGGCTCCGGCTCCGGCCAGAATCCGGCACTTTTTCCAAATCCGGCAGAAATCCAGCTCCGGCAAAAATCCACCGGAGCAGATAGTTTTGCCGCATATGAAAAGTGGATTTTTCCCAGACATTCGATATTCTCGGCCTAATTGATTTTTTCCCTATCAAAGTGCATGTAAATGATGTAACGGTAACTGCTGCACAAAAAAATAATCAAAAACTCAAATCACTCGTACGTTTATAATGTTTTACACATTCCAAATCTGGCAAAATCCGGCTCATGCCAAATTGAAAAGAAATAGATCCGGTACAGCCCTAAAAGCAGCTAAACTGAACGAGTCAATTGTCAATTGAAGACATTCACACAAATGCCAAAAAGTCACCCTGCTCTTTTGCCTGTTTGTGTCGGCCATGTCACGGCTGGACACACATCGATGTAATTGTGTCTTGTCCCCCACTGGGCAGCAGTGACAGCATGTAGCAGCTGATACAGCAGGAGACAACAGTGCACCTGTCAGTCAGTCACAGCCTCACTGTCTACTAGTGCAATGCACACTCAGTCCTTCACACCGACTTTAGTGCAATCACATTGCAGGCTGACCGTCAAGTCAGTGTCAGTCACTTTTAGCAGAATGGCAACAGCTGACGACAATATTGACCACGCACTCAATAGGCCACCAGCTATGTCTTTCACATCCACACATTTTCCACCCAACCGCTGTATCCAAACTTTGAAAAATGTACAAATTTTATGATTTGAACTTCTATTACGAAAATAAACGAAATATAAAATGCCGATCAGTAATTCACAGTGCAAAATACTCATCTGTAACTTATCATTTGCAATAACCAAGTACGGTTACCTCTGAAACTGATGCCATCTTCACTTATGTGATGTTGTTTTCTTCTAAAAGTTGAAAAATTCTCTCACCTGAAGCAACAACACAACACAGCAGAATGAGCAGATGATCTATAATTACTGACCAATCAACATGCACCTTGCAATACACCCGAAGCTTCATAATAACAAAGACATCAATAGGAAGTTCAGCAAAAAGCTATGAAACTAGTACAGGACATTTGTCACTTGAGATATGATAATAGAATCGAATAACTGGTCTATTTTGTTTGGACAGAAGAATTAGTGGGAACTTAATTGAAAACAACAAAATTTGAATAGTTTTTACCCGCGCGACGCTATGCTAGCGCGGGTTATAGAGATCGCAACGTGTCTGTCTGTCCGTCTGTCCGTCCGTCCGTCTGTCACGCGCCGGTATTGTGTCAAAACGAAGAAAGCTAGCGGCATGATTTCTTCACCATCTGATAGCCCCAAGACTCTAGTTTTCTGACGCCAAA
>Ga0056114_1001046_pt1 | contig 11675 bp, 3 predicted proteins | sample WorMetHERISLAND1_FD_77005 | JGI IMG/M metagenome (GOLD analysis project Ga0056114, IMG submission 77005) | Marine gutless worms symbiont microbial communities from Max Planck institute for Marine Microbiology, Germany - Olavius loisae HERON... ...
CAATAAACACAAAACACAGCAAATCCCCTAGTCTACAATAATATGGGGTGACTAGGGGATAGCTCCCACAGAGGGCAGGGTCGCTAGGCCTGACGGCGGTGGGGCTGCCGCCGCGGTACCCCCTTTATGTAGAACTAGGACCAAACGTTATGCAGCAGGCAATGCATTTTCACTGAAATTTTTGAATAGGCACCTCGGCTCCCTTGCAAGATGGGCAGACCAATGGTTAGGGTTTCACAGCATTTTAAGCACACTAGTAGCAGTCAAGTCATGCCTGAACTAGTCTCGTTTAAGATGAATGTTATAGAAGATATCTTTGAGATTAGAAGCTGTCTAGAAGTTTCTGTACCACCCACAAAAGATTAACATAAATGTAAGACAATGTAACATCATACTTTAATTAGCCACATCACGATTATCACTTAAGAAACCACACGATAAGCTAAGAACCTGCTAACCACTGACTTGTAAACATCCATATAAACCCTTTGACGCCCACTGTTGCCATATGGGTGCAACTATAAAGCATCCTATGTCAGATCGGGTTTAGGCATCATATGTAATTTCTGACATTCAGGCACTCTGACGCTCAGCCCTGAGCGTCAGAGTGCCTGGATGTCAAAAATTACAAACGACTGCTTAACTCGGTCTGGCACAGCACGCTTTATGGCAACAGTGGGCGTCAAAAGGTTAATTGACACCAGCTATTACACACAGTGTTTGCATGTTTATTCAAGCAAAATAAAATTAACTCAGATTGCAATAACTACAATCATTCGTTCACAACAGCCATGACAAAAGACAATATACACTCAATATACAATAATTTAATTGGGTGGTAAATACACATATGCAATGCATATGATCGAGGTAGAGTCATTATTTAAAGATTATCCACTACATACACGATGTCTGAAAAATACAAGATACTTAATGTTTCACCATAACTTTAGCAAAATGTGAACCGATTTTCAGAGTTCCTTTACTAGAGGATTTGCAAGGGAACGTTCTACACAGTGTCTAAAAACAAGCAAATTGTTTTTGTCATAACACGGAGAAGTCTCCACCAACTCTGATAATTTTTGGCACAAAGATGGCAAACAGTCCAAAATTACATGAGGTGCACTCATTTTCCACCTCACCTAACGTATCAGAGGTGGTGAAAATTTGACAAAGTTATGACAAAAACAATTTTGCATGTTTTTGAGACACGGTGTATATATAGTGATAAAAACTCCAGCATGAACTGGACGGTGTTGCTACACTACCTTATGAACATATCCCATCACGTGCGGGAAGGGTCTGGTGCGGAATTTTGAAAAATCAGTCCACGAAAAAACATCAGGCGACTTGTGTTTTCTTTGCGACGCAGTTTAAATAAGAAATTTATTGCATGGCGTGTACACACTGACAACGATTATCAAATCAGATCGTACACTGAACCCACTGACCATCACCAACCATTCAGGCACGGTTCACACTGATACAGCTACCATACACTAGTGCAACTAACAATCAATGCCGCGTCACATTTTAACCCTTTGACGCCCAATGTTTCCATATGGGTACAGCTATAAAGCATCCTGTGCCAGACCGGGTTAAGCGGTTATTTGCAATATTTGACATACGGGCACTCTGACGCTCAGTCCTGAGCGTAAGACTGCCCAGATGTCAAAAATTACAAATGACGGCTTAACCCGGTCTGGCACAGGATGCTTTATATCTGTACCCATATGGCAACAGTGGGCATCAAAGGGTTAACACCAAACAACAAGATGAGACACTCAATATGTTGAGCTCAGTTAAATAAAACTGTGAAAATACAATGCTTTAAAAACTCACTCACACATGGTTAACAACTCAACAATAATATACAGAGCTACCTAGGACTACAAGTTATCATGTAAAAGTCAGCCTGATTCAATCACTCTGTCACAATATTGCCTTCAAAATAACATTAAGACGTTAACACATTTAGCATGTTATTAGGCGATGAAACCATGCTATATAAATTAACCCTAGTTACTTATTGCTAATATAAATTCACACATATATCACATTGACTTCCACTTCTGAACACTGATAAGTGTTGCTCTGAGGCCCAAAGTATAAGTGCAAAATTTTAGTGCAAAAATCTTGCCATTAAACTTTGGACAAAATACTTTATAGTAGTTTATTGAGCAGACGGTGTGTCATCAGACTGCATAAAGCTAATAACTGTCGTCAAATTTTGATGCATTCTGAGCAAAATCATCTAAAAAATACGTCAACCAAAAACACCAAACTTGAGCGTAGAAAATAGTGTGAAAACCGACAGTGAGAAAAAAGTATTTAATAAAAGTCGGACTAAAAATAAGTAAAATTACGTTAAAATCGTCTATTAATGCACTTCATACCGACTTGTTCTTTAGTGTAGTAGAATGACAGTGAGTTGCAGTAGTCCAATGTCATATCTACTACATGATCCTTTAGTAAAGCACGAGTTCATTATGTTAGCCATAAGATAATGTCTGCTGAAGCCATTTACAAAATCATTTGTGATATTAACACAATTTATTTGACTAAATAATGTGGGCTAAAAATGGCTTAATTATATACAGTTATCACCAGCAAGATCTGTGGCGTTATTGTTGTTAAATGCTGAATACTGCAAGTACACTCAACAACTGATAAATCTCTGTAAAAAACACAACGACTTATAAAACACAAACAGGACAAACATATATGGTGGCACCTTTAAAATACACTAGCGTTAATTCAGCTACAATGTTTTGAGCCATGGTTGTCAATTGTAAAATTAATACCTTTTTACGTCTTAATTATTCAGCGTGTTAATCTTGAAATTAAATTCTATTAAACTATTTAAAATAATTTTACTTTAATTAAAATTATTTAATTTTATTGTTTTATTAAATGAAATTAATGTGTAAAATGTTACTGTGTTAATTATATTTCATTAGATTAATTGTAATTCTTTTAATAATTACTTCAGCTAGTTAGTTTATTGTGTTTGTTAATTAAATGAGCACACCAATAAATGTTATATTACTGAGACATAAAATGGTCTGTTGTATATATAGTTACGATGAAGTTGCACAGTATAAAAACTACAAACGAATTACAAACACTGCAAGCAAAACCAGGCATCCGCGCAGCACTAAAGCACTGTTGATAAACAAACCCAATAATAAATATGGATAATAAACTCCTCAGCAGTTCATGTGCAAATCACACAGAGGAAGCATATGCTGTTCAGCTGTTGGTGTAAGTTAATACTGGAAACCACGTTAATCTTGGGTGATTTTTGGCACAGCATGCATTTTACACCACAAAAACATTGCGCTCCGCTCGACTTACACAGTTATGTTGATATGCTGTTAATAAGTTATGACACGGACAAAAACCTGCCACAATTACATAATATACAAATGAAAGATAGAGTTTGCATTCAGTGCTCTGTTTTGTGGTCTTGCAGCCCAACTGCAAGATTGTTCTCATGGCCTTTGTAAGTAAGTAGATTTATATAGCACATAATGTGTAATACCTCTAATGCGCTGTGCTAATAATGTGCTAATAATCTTATCCTCTTTGCTTTGCCTTATCCGTTTTTACATGGTTTACAAGCTCTGTGCCCTCCCCTGCAGCACCCACAGCTGCTGGGCGGGGACAGGGCTTGTAAACACTGTACATTAAGATAAGGCAGCGCCCTTAAAAGGTCCTGAACACAGCCCTGTCTGCCATTATCACAATTCAACTCAAATTCATTTGTGATTCACATATCTGCGCTGTGTTAGGTCAGCAGTGAGTTTGCATGCGGTTAGTCTGAGATTACAGATACATGGTGTATGCACAAATTCCACACTGATACAGCACATACTGTGCGCATTCGATCCCTCGAGTTAAACATGTATAATTCCAGCAGTGAACTCAGAGACGCGTTTGGTCCAGATGATATTGCTTCCCTGTTATTAGAAAATTACTAAAGACAGTGTGAACATGTGATAAGTGCGTAACAAAATGTCGATGTTTACAGCAGGATAACACGAGCAACTTTAATGTGATAGCGCTCCGCTATGTCTGGTGAACTTTTCAAGTTCTTTTAGAACAGGACGAGAATCAGTGATGTATGTATGTATGAAAGAGTCAGGACTTAAGACACGAAAGAAAGAATTTGCCGAAAACGACTTAACAGGATCGCATTAGAGCACATCTGACGCACAACGCTGTAATAAACGGAGACAATTAATACGAGACTCACAAGTTGATGGCAGTGACGAAAGTGCTAATTGTCAGCAGTTGATATGTATTTTTGATTGATCTGGTATGGCCCACCCAGATTGTCCTGAAAACAGGGCCATAGAGAGATTTCTTTCGTTGGTGTCGTGACATTTGCACCAAGGAGGACGTTCGGCATGGGAAAAAGCCGACTCCAGCAAACCCCCGAATATTTCCAAGGCAACAAATCTGGAAGACTGAAAGAAACAAATGTGACGATGGATCTGTCAAAAATCCCGAAACATCACACAATATTTACGACGATACGGCAACGGTCCAACGGAAGAATCAGAGCAGGCCTCGGTCTGGTCGTTAGCAATCAAACTCTTGCTGTTGTTGTGTAATTACACTCAGATCTTTCATGAGTCCCTCAAGGTTTGCCATCTCGGCCGACAACTCTTCCGTGCTGTATGCCTACAAGTACGACAAGTGTCATCAATCAGATCCCCCGTCAATTAAATCAACTGAATGCAGCAATTTTATGCTTAACCCTTTGACATCCACTGTTGCCACACTGGTACAGCTATAAAGCATCCTGTGCCAGACCGGGTTAAGTCGTCATTTGTAATTTTTGACATCTGGGCACTCTGACGCTCAGGGCTGAGTGTCAGAGTGCCCAGATGTCAAAAATTACAAATGACAGCTTTAGCCGGCCTGACAAAGAATACTTTATAGCTGTACCCATATGGCAACGTAGGCGTCAAAGGATTAACGTTCAAAACTGTTCCAATATGACTCACTTTACTTCACTGAAGTTTAACCGTCTCTAGTGCAGTGTTTATACAGTGTTTGGGTGGCTGCGGCCTGCTCACAAGACGTTTCTCGCTGTTCTCGGTGCGTCTTTGAACCTCTTCTAAATTACGCTAGACTGAAAGAAACAATGAAGATCAGATCTATCCTGTAACTACTGATACAGTTCATCATAGAGATCAGACCGCGAGCTCTAGGACACATCAGAAAACTACATTTCATGGGTCTTTGTTCTCCAAGTAATATGCATTCATGAAGCGACTTACAAAAACTTGAGAAAGACCATTATATCATATAACAAAGATTAAGTTTACAAATAATAGCCTGTCTGATGCAACTCTTAGTAAGTTTCTTGTAATCACAAGTGCCAAAAACTGGATGCAAACAGCAAAAATATAAATCTCTGGGAAAATATAGAAAATTCTTATAAACTACTTGACTTATAAAAACCTTCCCCTGACACAAGTAGAAAGAAAAAAGGCCAGGAATTAGTAAATCTCTAGAGTATTTTCTAAACTGGACACAAGAATATCGGAACGGAAAACTCACTACTGCCGATATCGTGGAGAGATTCGTGTCAACCGGTGAAGACAGTTTTTCAGTCTGTGGACTGCTGACGGCGCGCGAGTGATCGGAGTTGACAACTGGTCGATGTGCTAGCCAATCACAAGCACAGAAAACACCTGCATTGACTAGACATGCACCAACCGACTGCTAACTCATGCCCATCCCAGTTACTCTTGATTGATGCCCCGGGAGTGTCTTATTCCTGGTGCAACGCTTGCTCTCAGTGAATACAACGCATTCACAGTGAGGCATAAAAAATCCCTGATTTAAGTGAAACTGTGCCACCAAACATTGTATTTGTACTGATCATGAAAGTAAGAAACTTATGAGGTGCAGCTAACAGTTAGTAACAATGTGCTTGAAAGTTGAACTTTAAAGTTTGTAACGTACACAAAGCATCAATATTTATTACGGCCGCTAACTTGTATTACCAGTTATACAATAATTGTAACAGCGTCGCCCACACTGTCTTCAGCATAGGAAACAGGATCAAGTTGTTTCTACAGACACTTGCCCAGAGAGGTGGTAAGTAAGAGATATTGGACTGACCGGCAGTAGGAACGACGTCTACTGTCTGAATGCTTGTGAAGTTCGGTCGCTGACGATGTTTAGAACTACCACTTGTAGATCCTGCATCTATGCACACACAACTGTTTAGTTATAATCTATGCTAACTATGTGCTATTTAGTAATTTGTACTGACTACTGAACAAACGTTCAATGCAGTTCCCTAATCTATTTTGTCATGCATATACGAGCCGCGATTACAATACATAAACATAAAATATGAAACAATAGAGGTAGCTTAATGTAGGAGAGACGCTGTGTTAAGCTTAGTCTTGCACACATAACCATAAGTAAAAAATACAAAAGAAGAAACTAAAAAACAAATGACAGTGTCCAATAATTCCAATACCAGTACAAATTCAGAGAATTCCGCATAAAATACTTTTAAAAACTCATTTTCCACTGAAGGGTATTAGCAATATATCGAAAACTTGTTTCAGTAATTTTAAATGCGACAAATTCACTGTCACCGTTTGTTGTTAGTCCAATAATGCCGTATAAATGGTTTTACAATTAAGATAAAAGCGTTGGATTACCGGAAGAGCCTGGTCGCATGAGCTCGCCGGCATTGACCCGCGGCACACTGCTGTGCAGCAGTGAAGCAGACAAACTGCCGGCTTGTGAACGAGGATAGATCACATGATCAGAACCTGACAACAATAGTTTAACTAGTCAGTCGTCACGTCATAGCAGCAAACGTAACAGATCAGAAAGAGGCAGTAATGCTATGGTCTAGCTAAACACAATATTCCTCATTTCAGAGACAATCTCTTGACTGGTATAAAACACCCATCAGCCTTCTCAATCAACCACTGGCTGATATCGACAAAACTAAACGCAACTACAACGAAAAACAACCATGTAACAAAACTACTAAGGGCAGATTGCAAGAACACAGCTCACATCTTCACTCAGTTGAATGCCAGTCAGCCGAGTGGAGACTCAGTTGAATGCCGGTCAGCCGACCGAGTGGAGGCTCAGTTGGATGCCAGTCAGCCGACCAAGTGGAGGCTCAGTTGAATGCCGGTCGGCCGAGTGGAGACTTCACAGCTCAACATTTGAGTGAACTCATCTTGACTTGAGAGTGCAGGGTTTTGTGTTCTTGCAATGATTTTCACGCTGAGTTACTTAAACTAGCTAGTTAAGCAGACTCAACCACAGAGCAGCAGTTGTACAATATGCCCTAACATACCTATGCATAAATGAAAGTAAAGGTTTAGGGGCCTTTTACGCAGTGCGGCCAGGAAACAGACCTGGACTATTCTATTGCTTTCAGGGCCTGCAAAAGGCTGCAAATGTAGAAACATACGAATCTTGGGTCAGCATTGGTTCAGTGACATACATCACGGAATTCTTCCCTTCAACTAATGTGAATGGGATGACAAGTTAGCCAACAATGCCATCACGGAATTCTTCCCTTCAACTAATGTGAATGGGATGACAAGTTAGCCAACAATGCCACACCCAGATCCAAACAATCATTTCTGAAGACAACTCATGCCGATATGGTTGCTTGAATTTTTTCAATGCTTTTAGAATCACTTCTTGTTTAATCAGCTCAGTGGGTCCCCGAGTCATTTTGTCCTAACACAAAGCAATGCAACCGTAGCGAGCATTTTGCTAGGTCACCAGTTTTTTGTGTACAATTCTGATTGTTAAATTTCAGCGTCAAAGATCGATTTGACTTACTTACTAACTTACTAATTAACTAATGAAAGGCATCGGCTACTAAGTGACAGCTACCGTCACGAGGAATGACGGGTCGATCGACAGGTATCATAACAGGCTTTGAGCAGTGCATGTGACGACATCGATCAACGAAATCACTGTCACCTGCAGCACATGGACAAGCCAGACATGTAGTACTCAAGTACAAAATGAAGTACTCGCACTCAAAGCCGCGGTACTCATACTCGGCATTTTACTCAGTACTCGTACTCGGTGTTTCTCCGAGTACTCGTACCCGTTCTTGAACTGGAAGATATTTCTCTGTTGGCTCTACTTACTTAGTAAATAATCATACATTGCAGTTCCGCTACTACAGTATTTACCAATTAGTTATTCCCGCACATCACTAATGATTTGCTGTTGTCAAAAATAGCCTCTGTTTCCTGTTGACGTAACGATAGAGAGCGAAATTTCAACCCAAAAAGTACTCGGAAAGTACTCAGTAAGAATCTTAAGTACTCGTACTTGTACTCGCCAGCTAAGTACTTGCAACATCTCTGGTACAAGCTACGACATTTGAATAGCAAGTCATTAGCGAACACGCAGGGCAGGACAATAACATTTGAGTTGGTTAAATATGGTCTACATCTCACTCACAAGTAATATTGGAGATGATGTTTTTACAGTGTCAAAGCACTGAAAAAGAGTGGTTAGTCATCCAGATAGCTCTCAATCTCACCAGGCTCACCTCACCATGTTACAATAACACAACGTGCATGCACACATAATACTAGACAATGGAAACATAAACAAATCTAACTCACACAAAGAAATCTAAGCACAGTGAGTGAACACAGTGAGATGAAGCCAAATCTGGTAGACCAAACCTGTGAGCTGCTTAAATGACTGTGCAACTATACAAAGCTACACAGTACAACTTCTACTAGAGAGAGCAGCTCTGGCAATATTCCTTCTTACTCTTTGACTCTTAAGGTATTCTTGAGTAAACTATTCAGTTGTACAATGGACAGAGGTTAGAACAAGTAGTAAACTAATATTAACCTCTTGCTGCTATGGACTATGGAACAGTCTGCCACCTGATATCGTTGCGAGTGACACACTGTCATGGTTCCGCCGTGAACTTAAAACATTTTTATTCTGAGTCATATCCGTCTATTGTGGTTTAGTTTTTCCTTGCGGTTTTTACTTAAGCCACGAAAAATTTTTTGCATATGATGTAATGTAATGTAATGTCTTGTTGCTGACCAAATCACAGCTCAGATGTGGTCAAACAGAGTCCGAGGGGTAGCACTTGGGGTGGTATACAATAGCATGTGCCTATGGAGGAATTATACAAGTGTAGCTGAACAGCCATCCAGCTGGGTAGTCAGCTGTTGTTGGGTTAAAAATGTGTTAACGAGTCAAGTAAAGTAAGTCAAACACTGTGAACCTGGTTTGTGGTCCTCAAAGCTGTCGTGTGAGCACTGAGACATCATTGCCGTTCCCTCGTCAACTTCATCCGACCGATCAAGAGTCCGATGTGCCGCACTGATCCACAAATCCGGAACGTCCAGCCGGACTGCGCTTGGCTTGCCTTTATTAGCAGGCGTGTAGGTCCTGCACGACAAAACTTGCAGTGCAGTTAAATTCTCCAATTTTTCAAAAACCAGACACGTTGTCTAGACTTCATATAAGACACACTTTACGTCTAACCTACACGTGTGTCGTTGAGTGTCTTTTACTGCATGTATACTGATTTTAGTGCATTGTATATTAATTGGATCGAGAGCTCTTAGCTTTAGTGACCCTTATTATCAGTCGACGTGTCTGTCTGTCTGTGGGCTTAACATTCTGTCTATCTGTAATATACACAGTGTTTCAAAATGCTTCTTCTCCAGCAGAATAAGATGAAACTTTAACACAATGTCCTGTGTCTAAGCTGTCATCACTGACAGCTGATCCAGGCCTTATGTGATGTCAGTTGACATCATGAAGGTCAGTTATGACATCATGAAGTTGATATACTGCTGTCCTCTGCTTTACAGCATATAGCACAAAAGGTCTGCTCACATCGGCGACGTTAAATTAGCACGATAAGATATGGTATCATTCGACGATATCTCTAGACCAGGTCGTCCGATCAACTTCGTGTTTCATTCTAGGTTCCTATAGTCAGCAGCAAGCAAACCACACTGCAGTACTGGCTTGTTTTTCGGTACGCTACCTTACAGTGTAACAATAGAATATGCAGTATGAGTGACTAAACACTCAACAAGAGGCCACTTAATCCAACTGAGCCAGCTGGCCAATTAGATATAAACAAACTGTACTGATGGACTGGTAACAGGCCTGTCACAAGTTCTTATTGTAAATTAAGTGTGTTAGAGTGACTGAGTAACTGGAACATACACGTTTTGATGTGACGACTGCTGTTTTTTGATACATTTCCGATAGCACACGACGGCAATGACGAGGCCGACGGCGACGAGTGTAATTCCACCGATAACACTAATAATGATCCATAGAGATATGCTCGATATAGAGGTCAGCGGTAGAGGCGTGCTGCCGTTCCTTGGCCTCAGAACACCTGCAATAACAAACCGGTATGTGTTTAGCCCTTTGACGCTCACTGCTGCCATATGGGTACAGCTATAAAGCATCCTGTGCCAGGCCGGGTCAAGCTGTCATCTGTCATTTTGACATCTGGGCACTCTGACCACCAGGAATGAGCGTCGGCGTCAGAGTGCATGGATGTCAAAAATTATGACGACTTAACCAGGTGGGTATCGAAAAGTTAACGACAGTGTACCTTTTAGTAAACCTACCAGAAAAGCTGCTAATTTGTACAATCACATGTATATCGACCCAATGGGCTGTAACAATAAGCCCGCACCACTAGCAATGTCATGAATACCAGTAGCGCCCTCTGCTGAATGCAAGTAAAGCTGCAGCGCTACAGGTCGTCTATTCTTATATATAGATCTGTGCTGGTGGCAGACATCAGCACTGATTAAAGTGGGCGGGGCTTACAAACATATCACACGCATGCATAAACACACACACAAATTCCAGGTGACTTCGTCTGAACCTGTTGTTACCCAGATTTTCTTTCCCAGTACGGTACACATTGAATCCGTGCATCACTTTGGGACAATTTCCACATCGCTTTGTCTGTTAAATTTCACAAACACTTTGAACACCATTTCACACTTTCGCTGCCACTGACAAGTTATCTCATCACTGACAAGTATACTCATCATTCAGTACATGTAGCACATCAGAGGTTTTCTGATGAGATGCACTATATAAATTTACGTTTTACTTACTTACTTAATTACTAGTACATACTCAGCCATACACTGGCACCAGAGAACAGACTTCCTGCTGGCGTCTGGGCAATACTATATCATAAGTGGTGACGACACCCGGGGAACAACTGTCCTGGGAGGCAAGATGTTAAGCTTATAGAACATCAACAGTAAAGAACATACCTCTGGACGGCTGCCGAGGCCCATAGTCGTCCGGCATATCAACAGGTCCGCCACCAGTACCATCCACTGCCACAGTAACAACAGTCATCTGAGTGAATGCAACAATGCTAACACTAGGAGCTCAAATATTTACTACAACTACTACTTCTTGTTTCTGAATCTGTCCATAAAACGACCCCTTGTACAACATCAGTTCGGCCTGTCGTTTGTGTACTTTGGTTAACTCTTTGACGCCCCTACACCACACAAGGCTCGAGACATCAATAAGGTACCCTACACCACACAAGGCTCGAGACATCAATAAGGTACCCTACACCACACAAGGCTCGAGACATCAATAAGGTACCCTACACCACA
>Ga0056114_1001047_pt1 | contig 11671 bp, 8 predicted proteins | sample WorMetHERISLAND1_FD_77005 | JGI IMG/M metagenome (GOLD analysis project Ga0056114, IMG submission 77005) | Marine gutless worms symbiont microbial communities from Max Planck institute for Marine Microbiology, Germany - Olavius loisae HERON... ...
CCTGACTCCCCTTCCTCCCCTGTTCCCTCGTCCCTCCAGTCTTCCCTCCACCGCTCGTCCTTACCACTATCACTTAAATCCAGCTAGGGGGTCTGGGGAGCGCTGAAGTTCCCTCAGCGGAGCCCGGCTGCCAAACGCTTCTGGTACATTTTCATGCTGAAATCAGCACACCTTTGTAACTCGCATAACGACACATTCGTTTAATTGATACTGTACATTTTGGCTGTGTACAACGGCGATAAATTGACTCATTTTAGCCTACTGTTTAACAAAATTCCTGTGGGGGCCACACTTGGGAGCATCGCCCCTCAACTATTGGCCGTAGGGGCGATCGCCATAGGCGCCTATGGATGCAGCTTAAATCGCATTCACAAGTATATACTGCGGTATGTCGATGAGATTCGATACAGTACGACGCAGTACGAGTACACCGCAAGCAGGATACCAGTAGTAGACAATTTTCATTTTGTTATGAGCAGTAGTACGAAGCTGGCCAGTGAAATCTTAATAGCGTTGACCCCGTACGAGGCCTGCACCCTGGACCCGCCAACTGGTAGGGCGGTTCATTCCATCATGTCAACAATATTTTACCTGAAACTCATGACTTAGATCTAAATGTAGTTGTCTGCAGACTTTTTGCCACACGTTGACATCCTCAAAGTAGGTGTACGCTGAGTGTCAAACATCGTTTTATACCAGTTGATGGATTGCTTTGCTAGCCACTGCCAGAACACAGACACTGATGAATTGTCTTCATGCATATGCATTGGTTAAAACTGCCATGCAGTCGTTTAACGAACAACTAAACAGTGATTCGTTGTGTGTCCTTACCGATGTTCTACTTTGTTGTAGGTTTTTGTACCATTGTTGAGTCTGTTGTTATTTATTCTTGATGAAATTATGCTAAATCTGACGAAGCTTGCTGCATGACCAATCCTGAGACGATTATAAAGCGTCTGCTAGTGGCGCTTAACCAAGGTTCAGAATATTTAATACTTACAACAAAACTGAAACTTCCTAGTTCCTACTGACATTATGCGTAACCAACACAATAAAAGTCGATGTTGAAAATCTTATTTCAATGAGGCTAAAAACACACACGCGCACGCGCTCACAAAGCATTACATACATGAAGGCACACGTGAGAAAACTCCAGACAATCAGCGAAAAATTATTACACGTTAAAGCAACTCTGAAAAACGACACAACAGTTAATGACTACAAAAGCAAACCATTAACTAGAAACTCAACAACTACTTCCACTGTAATTCTGCCTACTATGTCAGCCAGATAAAAACAATGATAATTCAATCATGCAAATAAATATATAAACATTTGATTTAAATAACTGAGTTGTGCCAATTTAGGTACCCTTGTCATATTAAAACACTGGCATTTGTAAGAGAATACTAACTTATTATGATATGGATGACGCATATGCATCATTACGTTGAAACATGATAAACAGTAAACTAATGAATATTGTAACTTACTTACAGCGAGATGACTTGTCTTCGCGATCAGCCTACAAAAGAGATGTAAAGCACGTGCGAGACTTCTTTGGGTCGCGTGTTTTCGTGCGTTACTAGTGAATATGGTGTTTTTCTTTTTGTGTTTTTGTACCTTATTACGTCTTTATTACATCTTAAAGATATATTTGTTTGTTCGACAATTATTGGCCATCAAAAAATATTACTTTCATTATAATGCACAGTGAAAATAGCATTATTTTACTGAAGCTAAAGCCATGTAATGCACTCACAACCAAATGCCAATTGTCAACCAGAATTATCAAATATGAGTGTCGTTTGATACACACCACTGCCATTCAGTTATAAAAAAATAATTATAAAATAATTGAAATAAATAATATAATACAGTAATTAACGCAACAGAATTTTTAATGACGACTGCATCAGTATTGTGGCATTACAAATACTTGGAACACTCGAGTAGTTTTTGTTCCCTACGCGGGAGTTTTGAAAACAGCATTAGAAGTCCAGAGTAAAAACAAACAATGGTGAACAGCCTAGAAGTTAAGCCATTACATACGATTCTTCAATGTATTGTCATAACGTAAGTTCATAACAACGTTGATCCACTCAAATCAAAGTTTCCCAACGAACGGCTGCAATGCAGCATGCTGTTCATTGTAGCAATGCTTTCAGCTGTGGCTATTTTTAGTACAGCTGATGTTGACAATGACCTCAGAGTGACCTATTTACTTAACGACCCACATACAAACAGCAACTCCACACATGACAGCCGCACTATTTAGCAGATCTAATAGACCTACACGGGCCATCTAGATGTTTGAGATCTACTAACTGTCACCTTCTTGCTGTTCCTTCCTGTGCTAAATCTTCTTTTGCCTCTCGAGCTTTTTTGTGTATCGTCGCCTAATAACTGGAATTCTCTCCCTCTGCATATCTGCTCATCTGACAGTCATGCTACTTTCAAATCCCGTCTTAAATCTCACCTTTTCTCTTCTGCCTATCACGTCTAGTCACTCATACGCCAGCGCCTCAGATTCGACCTGTGACTACTGGCGCTATATAAATATTTCATTGACACTGACATTGCACCGTAAGTTTCCTAACATCACATCCACACAATAAATACGACCACTGCTACGTACTACTATATCTGCATTATAAATATTAAACACAACACACACATAAACACAAACAACTAGGAACACTGGGAATATATTGATAACGTGGACTTTTGCTTTCAACAATGCCCAAACTTGGAAGGACTATAAGGTTGTATTAAAACACTGAACATCAACCCTAACACAAACACTATCAAACTCACACCAATATAAAACATACAATTTTATACCAGACCCAACCAATTGTGGTTCAGAGATATAATCTTTTAACAATAGTGCACAGTATCTAAATAATCTCTATTGTATGATAAAAAAGAATGCATTTTTATATTCACGGATGGATGGATAGTTAGGGTTTAACGGCATTTTAAGCACGGAAGTAGCGGATATATTATGCCTGAGGAAGTTTAAAAAGTTTATTAATAAGGCCAATGGCGTGTATAGAAGAGATTATGCGTTTAGGATGAATGTTATGGAAGAGATTTTTGAGATTGGAAGCTGTATAGAAATTTTGGTGAATGATATAAAAGAAACCATACTTCTTCTTGTGTGGCATGCACCACTATGGGTGCGTAGCCATACGGAATACATAAAATATTTTCTTGGTTTAAAAATTCCGATGATGTAGTCAGTTATTTCAACCAAGTAGCAGTGAAGTGTTAGAAACGAAACAGACAAGTTTTAAAAATTCAAAAGTTTCACGCATTTTACTTCTGACTTTTCAGTATCGTGTTAATCAGGGGCAATGTATTCCAGCGAAAATATAACGCTACATGTCTAGAAAGATATGCAACATGTAACAAGTGCATAGACTATTTAATCAAGTTAAAAGTAGATTATACAGCTTCAGCTTGGTTGAGATGGAGATTCTTGACTTCCAGATTTGATTGTCTGGGTTTTGCATAGCCACATGAGTGATGGCATTGCAACCTGAGATATCTCCTCCTGAGATATCAGGAGAACTTAAGTTTTTGAGTTGTAGAGTAAATAAAGGAGCCATATACACACATTCCTCAACTACTGCAACTTCCAAAGCACAGATTGTAAAAATCATTCATTGCATGAATGGTTCTGGTTTTGTATGCGTTAATTACACTGATTGGATTGGATTGTGCAGTGTTTTACGTCCCCGCCAACACAGTATAGGTTATACGGGCGACGGTTTTTACAGGACCCAACCAACAGTATCAAAGTACTGAAGGAGAAAGCTGTAAAGGAAAACAACACAAAAAACAGAAAGAAAACAAAAATTACAAATATGCATGCACACACAAAATAGTAGACAAATACAGCGTACAAGTATAACACAGCAAGTGCCCTAGTCTACAATAATATACTGGGGGACAGCTCCCACAGAGGGCAGGGTTGCCAGGCCTGAACGGCGATGGGGCTGAGGCATCCAGACTAATATTATTTGAAAAATATACGTTTTCAACAACCACACTGCTTGACTTCATATGGCACATGACTACTCACTTTGATGGTTTTAAATACCACAACAATCATGATAATTCATAATATTATGTTAAATGCAACTAGTTACAAACAACACAAACTCAATATTCTAAAAGAAAAAAATGAGTCATGTTACAACAGTACAATAAAGTACAAGGTGTCAGTTAAACAAGTACAATTTTAAAAACATGAACACAAAAACCCAAATATATACAAATTCAAATAATATCAAACAACATCAGGTTAATAGAGATTCAACAGGACAACACAAAACACAACAACTACGTCTTATACTAGTTAGATTAAGGTGGAGACATGCTGACGATTTGCAACAGGAAATGTAGTACAATCATTTTATTTTGTATTTTATTTTTTTTTGTATTTTATTTATTTGTAAGTGCAGTGTAAGACTTTTGAGTTGACCATGTTTGAGTGCCAATCTGCAGTACAACATTTTATTTGTCCAAAATGTATAGTTTTCCATAAAGTTCCTCTCAAAATGTTTAAAAAAATTCCAAAGTTCAGTTGTAAGTTAAGCAAAATAGAAGTCAGATTATTCAGCCAAGATGAGAGAGCACCTAAATTACGCAGAGACTTGGAATGAAGCATCCAACAAGAACATCAGCCGGAATTACGCGAAAATAACAGGACTTTTGACACATCAACAGAATACATCTGTGTTCCATTAGAATGGAAAGAGTCAACTACAAACTTGTACAAAATTAAATTACTACATAATAAAATTAACACAAACTGCCCGTTAAATGTAGCGTTAGCTGTGCTACATTACAGCTAAAACATCATCTCTTTACAGTCGTTAGCTGTGAGAACAAAGCACAAAAAAATTCACAAACACACTGCATACAGGTAACTGAACGTGGCGTCCCCTAGTTGGAGTCAAATGCACCACACGCATGGACAATAAACATAAAGCCGTAAATGGGAGTCAAATGTCTGAGCATGGGGCAAAACGTCCATAAACGCCGCACACACACACTCACACATATACACAAGAACCTGTGCAGTTATTTTTGGTCAGACTGCAAGCAATAAATTAATAATAAAAATCGCTCGACCACGGCAAAGTCAGCTGCACCTCAGCTTTGGATGAGAAGATTTTAACACACGCACAAGATAGCCAAAGCCACTGCAACACACTTTACAAGTCTGTTTCAATCCCCAACATCAGCAAAGCGTTCAACTATCAAGCAAGTAAACGAGTTTTAAAGGTTTTTAAGCTTCTGCCACAAGTATCATTAAAGAGTACAACACACATGAAAAAGCTGCATTTTAGCAAACACTACGACAAAATTCATTTTATACATGTTGCTACTTTGCAAAGCCGACTTTCTGCTAATCTCCGGCATCAATAAAATACATGGCAACAATCGAGACAGGAACTGGGGATCAAAAAAACAAATGTTACACGCAGAGCTAGCACACATGCTGCAGCACACTCGTCAAAACATTCCGTAAAACAACGCACCATCGACGATCAAACGGGACACAGCGTCGTAAATATGGAAACTGAAAAAATACTGAGTATTGCAATATGATCGAACTAAAACTCATTCACGACGACGTCAGCAGTGTGGTGAGTGACGAGACACATAAAGTCGTCCTGTGACCAACGACAGACAGTCACAAGACTCAGTGAGCACATGTTCATTCTCCATCGCAATTTCGAACGAGATAGCACCAGTACTATGTAGTACACCTAGAGTAGACTAGCAGCTGTGGACAAGCTTGTAATGACTGCTGTTTAAGAGCTGTGAGTGACACACGTTGATGACCAGACAACAGACTAATGGGACAAACCAACTGAAAGTACGTATCACCACACGACACCGTGAACTAGTTCTGTCGTAGTTTCAACAACATACAAATACTCTCAGTAACTTGCTTCAGTTTCGCTTTCTGGTTCTATTTTACCACGAGAAACACCATTTTTTTTTTGTTTCAGACAGCATAATTCCAGTACTATTAATTTTACAGCTTATCAGAGCACACTGCGTTGACATTAGGGCCATGCATAACATGCAATTCAGCTGGAACAGCGTGCTCAAATTCTACCAAATAGAAAGTTTATTGAATATGAATAATCACTCCCCAACAGACATGCATTTCTTCTCCCACAACATGCTACCGCAGCTGTTGGGATGTTTTCAATGCGACAGGCAAACGTTTGCTTACATGACACAACAGGTGTGGATATATGCATCAAATCTGATTTAATTGTTCCAACAGCTATAAATAACATATGCATATCAAATGTCAGCAACAAAATTTTCAATATGCTTTATGCCTTGTGTCAGTTTTCATGCTCAATTTGTATCTAACTGAACAGCAGAATTAACCCTTTGACGCCCAGTGGTGCCACATGGGTACAGCTATAAAGCATCCTATGCCAGGCCGGGTTAAGCCATCATTTGTAATTTTTGACATCCGGGCACTCTAACGCTCAGTCCTGAGCGTTAGAGTGCCCGGAAGTCAAAAATTACAAATGATGGCTTAACCCGGCCTGGCATAGGATGCTTTATAGCTGTACCCATGTGGCACCACTGGGCGTCAAAGGGTTAATTACTCTGACCTTACCATACGAGGCAGGCATGTCACCGCCTAATGCTAATGCCTTCAGTGGGCACCGCGCAATGTGTATAGAGATTATTCTGACCTGGATAAAAATATTACAGCTATACTTGATAGTAAACACATGGCGATAGTGGTGCGTGTTTTACGATTATCGTAATTTAACAAACTTATGAAATAGCAAAAATTCCTAGGATAGCACAGATTAGCCCTTTGACACCCACTGTTGCCGTATGATTGGTACAGCTATAAAGCGTCCTGTGCTAGACCAGGTTAAGCCGTCATTTGTAATTTTTGACATCCGGATACTCTGATGCTGAGTGCAGAGCATCAGAGTGACCAGATGTCAAAAATTACAAATGACGACTTGACCCGGTCTGGCACAGGACGCTTTATAGCCGTACCAATCATATGGCAACAGTGGGCGTCAAAGGGTTAGAAAAATTGAGTATTCTGCTTGTAGCGAGTAAGACAGGTAGTCCGTCAGTTGACTCCATTGGAAACAATAAGGCCGACGCTGTTGTCAATCTGTGGTTGCGGCTGCTGAAGATGGTTGGTTGTTGGCTGATGAAAGTTCCACTCCAGCTGCTGGTATGCAATATTCTGTTGCTGCAGCTGCTCTATCAGCTTGTAGGCCAGTTCAAGTTCACGCGTGAGTCTCGCCGCCTCCTTCCCGCGAGCGACGAGCGCGTTCCGCAGCAAGGCGAGTTCGGCCGCGTCTCTGCCGATGCCCGGCCACGCGCCCGCCGATCCTCCGGTGTCGGACAGGTTGGACACAGGCACGGTCGTGCGGACTTCACCGGGTTCCAGCTGTGAGTCGACGGTCATGATGAAATCATTCAGTGAACCGACGGTGGCCAATGTCCCACCGCCGTCAGGGACTGTCTGGCTGACGACCCTCGAGGACTGGGTGTCTCCCGTACACTGCTGCCACAGCCATGATGTGGCGTCGTCGCCAGCTGCAAGTAGCTGGTTCGACATCACGTCGCCGTTTGCAAACAAGTGATTGTCGGCAGGAAAACTGCAACATAACGAATGGCCACTGCACATACAGCGTCACGTAATAATTAACTCAATACATGTCATTTTTAGCCGCTTATACTAACGGTTGCACTTATGCTACAATGTTGCGTCCGTCTGTCGTCTGTGACGTTATGTATTGTGGCTAAACGGTGCGCCCTAGAGCAAAAGTTACTACTGGCAGTCTGTAGGAAGTCGTACGTGAGGAATCAATTGATACTAAAATGAATGACCTTGACGTTTGTTTAGATGTCATTTCAGGCCATAACATCCGACGTTATTATGATAATATTGGTCAAGTCAAGTTTACGTTCATGTTTGATTTCAGTCTGTTTCAGGTCTCCAAAATCAAAAATAAACAAAGTTAGATAAATTGTTACAAATGTAAAAAACTACTTTATGATTATTTAGGCTAAGCAGAATTATGAGTTAGTGAAATAAATTGTAAGAAATAAAGAAAATGAAGTAAACAAATAAATAAACAATTAGCCTGACAAGAGGCGAAATACTATACTGCGATGTTGAACTAATTCCCATGGAGAAATTGACTACAAAGTGGGTGGTGCACTGGATTACAGTTTATGCCAGTGTATTGGTGCTAACTTATCTAGACTGTCCAAGATGAAGTGCCACTGTTTCAATTGAAACAGAGTTATGAATGAGCAAACCTGCACAGCGCCTGCGGCTGAGTAGCGGCAGACTGCTGGGAATTGACGCCGCACACCTGGGCAGGTGTCATCGTCTCTGCAGCAGACCACACCTGAGAGAACGACGGCAGCTGGTCCTCCGTCAGCGACGCGTCGCCGGCCAGGTTCGACAATGCCGCCGCATCGGCACATATTCCCGCCGACTCCAGAATGGTTCGCGCCATCTCCTCAGCCATCTGCTCCGGGGTCAACGTCACCAGCGGCTGTGAGGGCGTGGTACCGGCTGCCGCTGATACGACCGCAGCCTTTTCTTTACTGTCCTTTTTCTTCTTGGACTTCGACAGGTCTGACGCTTGTAGGCCGTTTGCAATTAAATACTGCTGCATCTCGTTGTCATAACGCAACTGTAAAGTTACACCACAAATTCCCAATGTAACATCATAACAGAAAATAGGCCCCATACAGGACTGCCAGTCGACTCCTCATGAGGTGAAATTTGTTTGCCAAAGGTGGAACACCCAAAGTTTGGAGGTCACGTAATGCTAAACGAGGACGAATATCAGAAATCTGTCCAGTTAAATTTAGATATTGTCTTGGTGTATCATAATTCACTGTTAGTCTTTTGATTACATGCATACCGGCGGAGGAGATAAGACTTTGAAATCGGCCATTTTCGCACATTTCAGACCTCCGTGACCTTGACCTTGGATGGGGTCATACAACATGCTATCACTCATCGACCTCTACTTATGTACCAAGTTTCGTTCAGATCGGAAAAACTTTTTCTGGAAGGTTGCCACTGAGGAGTCGACCTAAAAATACACAGTCATAAATCTCCAGAAGTTCAATAATAAACAACAACAACAACAACAAAACAGTAGCTTTATTAAACATTGAATTATAAAGTCATACATTCAGCAAAACCACTGAAACAATTCACAAAATGCTGGAAACTAATATTGACATACCCTGCTTTATTTACTGATTTCCATGATATAAACGATGACCACAAATATCAGTAATACAGTATTTTGTACTGGCAATGAGAATTTGCAAAATGTCCCATCACTAACAACTGAACAGAATAAATAATAAACTAGAACGGCCCATCAACAGACGATCTTCTACCCCGTGGGCCTGACAGGAGTGGGTGAGTCAATCAACCTGAAAAAATACAGAAAAAATACTGCAACTCAATGTGCACATGAATACATTTGGACTGTAGGGGGCGCACCCCTTGGTGGTGGGTAGGGTGAAAACCAAAGTTACCAAACAATGAAGGTCTTCCTGCAAATAATTGTTTGATTTTGCCAACTACTGCACAAAAATCTACGTTTTTTTGGTTTAATTTATTGTTTTTCTTCCGAAGCAACTTTGCACTGTACTGCCAAATGTAATAACCGTCAGAGAACAGTGGTTTCAGTTGCAAATGGTCTGCCATCACCACACAAATGCAGTTTTCAGTCTCAGTTTGAAAACCGGCACATCATAATCGTGCAATACTGTTCAAAACTTGCGTTTGACTGTACTACAGAAAAAACAACAGTAAAGATTTTCGGCTGATTTACAAATAAAATCCTGCACAAGTTGTCTCCTGAAATTCCTAACAGTCTTATGAAAACCATCTCACTGTAAACTTATTTATTATTGCACTGTAGTGTCATTAACGTTACAGATATTATAGTGTCATAACGTCATTAACATGTGAAAAATGTGTGTTGAACTTTGGTCCAGTTTCACCCTGTAATGAACACAGTATTGCAAATTCTCTCTGCTGCCAAGTTTTCGCTGAATATTATATAATCTACCAAAATAAGATGATAACAATGTATCTGACTTTGTCAAGTGCAAAATCGTTGTTGAAATGTTGCTTGTTGGCATCGCTCATCTCGCGCCACATACGGCCGATCGTGGCGCCCACTTCACAGACTGACATGTTTGGGTTTGCCGACTTGACGTTCTGCCATATCTACAGCACGGCAACGTAATAGTCACTCAGTCACACATGAACACAGGTTGTGGACAGGCTTCCTACCAGCTGCCCTTAACTGAGACAATACAGAAGAGAAGGCTGGTTGTGCTTGGTCATATCTCAACAATGCCATGTTCTACAGCCACAGGTGTGTAGTGAGCTGTGTCATTTGACTGGAAGAGACCATCTGGCTGACCCTGCCAAACCTGGCTGGCTGTTCTCTGTGACGATCTCCATAGACTGGGCATTTCATTGAATGGTGTTCCTCCACTCCAATCCAATCCAATCCAATATTCGTTTAATAGAAAATTGACAAAACGCAATTTCTTAACATCTTCAAGAATTGGCGACTGGTGCATGGAGCTACACACCACTATGGTGCATCCTCCTTGAAGAAGAAAAAAGAAATTATAATTGCACTGACCGATGTAAAAGTAAGCAGATTAAAATATCTCACCCCTTTGCTGAACCGCATATAAGGCGACAGCGGCTTTTTTGGCGGAGTGCTAACGTCAATAACACCAGCTGGTCGGAAGTTGCCAAATGATTGAGTTGAAGGCAATACATAACTGTTTGGCATGGTTAACAGGTCTGACGCAGGGTGAGGAGAACTAGTTGGAACCTGTGATGGTAATGTCACGACTGCTGATGGAGTCAACTGCCCATAGCTAGATCCTGAGTCGAGTGTCATCATGCTGTCCGAGTTACACTGGATATAATACTGCGAACAGTCACTCGTCAGATCAGTAGATGGCAAAGACGCATTGATCCCTGCTGAGTTGTCGAGACCAGACTGGATCGATACAAAACGTACGCCCTGACCGCTTGATGCCTCAGAAGAATTGAGCAAGTCATAACTACCAGGTTTTGATGGATCAACTCCACCCATAGCTTCGAGATCATTCGACACGACACCAAGGTCCGCTTCGACGTCGGCGCCGTTAGGAAGCAGTGGCTGAAGGGAGTGCATGAGAGGTGGCGTGGGTGACGGGTTTGTGAGCGAAAGAAACTCCGACACATCGACATCGTTAGTTGAACACGACGGTGTCATTAATCTTACATCCATGTTCTTCCAAGACGAAGTCTAAAAACAAGACAATCCATAACACACAAATTGGCTACTATTTTTCACGAAGAGTGACTAGCAGTTGAGCAAAAAGAAAATTACAAATCAAATCTCATATCAAATCTTCAAACTACACTGGGTGGCGCGGTGCTCTAGTGGTTAGCGCGCTCGACCAGCGGCCGTGAGTTCGAGTCCGCTGGCTGCAGGCTGTCGTGTAGCAACCGTGGGCCAGTTGCTCTTTGCACCCTGGGCCTGGGCTTACTCAACCCTCCATCCTCTCGGGGTCGGTAAATGAGTACCGGCTATAG
>Ga0056114_1001048_pt1 | contig 11671 bp, 8 predicted proteins | sample WorMetHERISLAND1_FD_77005 | JGI IMG/M metagenome (GOLD analysis project Ga0056114, IMG submission 77005) | Marine gutless worms symbiont microbial communities from Max Planck institute for Marine Microbiology, Germany - Olavius loisae HERON... ...
GACATATACTAGACTCTCTACCCTCAACTTTTCACTGACTGATTTTTATAACCATGTATTGTATAGTTTGCGTTTTGTCAAACCTTATTAAACGAATATTGTATTGTATTGTATTGTATTGAATATCTCGGAAACCGTTAGAGATAGAGACTTGGTTCCAAAGAACCACCAATAGGAAATGGCATCTAAGCTATCGAATGGTTACGTGACCGATGACGTCACGTGATCTTGAGAGGTCAAACTCGTGACCTCAATTCGCTTAAAGCGCAATATCTCGAAAACTACTTGAGCGAGAGACTTCAGTTCAAATTTGGTATGCAGCTTTGTATGGGGAATGCCGAGCGGGCGCACAAAAATTTCCCCTTAAAGTGGGCGTGGCCGAAGTCACGTGACCCCTACAATTTTTGGCATACGATCGACCATATCTTTATAACTACTTGAGCTAGAGACTTTAAATTTGATACACGGCTTTGTATGGGCAATGCCGAGTAGGCGCACAAATAAATTTCCCTGAACGTGGGCGTGGCCTATGTCACGTGACCCCTACAATTTTTGGCAGTACGGTCGGCTATCCTAGCGACAGCTTGGCTTCTTGTGTTATTTAGCCACAATCGCTAATTACTACCATAATGCAGTGAGGCAGTACCAGAGAATATATAGGCGGCTACGCAACCTGCGAGTCTGACTGAAGTTTTTACCGCACGAAGCACGCACGTGGGTATGCAAAAATTATCCAAATTTCGGCTGTGGACTGTGGTAAAACTTTTAAATTAAAGAGAAATTTCAGATCTGACAACTTATTGGCTAAAAATTCTTAGATGTAAAATTTCTCAAATTTATCACACAAATACGACGAAATATTCTAAAGGTGGACGCTGTAAAGTGTAACATCGATTGTCTTTCAAATATTTCGATTTTTTCGATATAAATTCGGCTTACCGACCCATGACTAGCGTTGCCTTGCCATGATATAGATAATTAATGCATCAATATTCTATGTAAGCATTAACGTTGTTTATAAATAATATTGTATAATATTATTTAGTCAAGAATGTAATATAAAAATATAAATACATCCGTAGACTAAGAAGCTCATTACACAACTCAAATAATAGTAATTTTTCTCGTACATTTCAAGTGTATTAGCAACGCAGTAGGTAAAGCAGGCTGCAGGACTGTACGAAATAACTAAATAAAAGGCAAAATTTGTATTTATAACCGGAAAGGGATATGCTGGTCCAAGACCCTACGTATAGTAAAACAGACTAACATCACACAAACATTGACATATAAGCTTATTCACTATTGGCGCACATGGTGAATAAGCGAAGAAAAATTGATGTTCGTATGGACGTCACAGTATTCTACCAACTCTAATCCATTAACTTCAGATGTACTTCAGTTTACTGCTTAACATTCCTCATTTGTTCGCCATCTCAAACAGCCTGTCAGTATCCCACTGCAGTTGGCAAAATATCACATTCAAAAGGTGTTCAAACTTGACCTTTATTGGAAACTTTGGAAAGGGACTCTTCAGATGTGGTGTCTTCCCGATTCTCCGAAACCCGATTCACAGAAATTAGGGTTAGGGTTTAGGGTTAGGCTAGGGTTAATAAAGGCTTAGGGTTTAGGTTTAGGGTTTCGGGTTAGGGTTAGGGTTGTGGTTTAGGGTTAGGGTTAGGGTTTCGGCGAATCGGGACTGAACCTCAGATGTATTGTCACTAGTTAGTCAGTCAGCATGTTTAACAGGCATTGCAGCTAGACAGCAGGCTCACTCAGCAGGAGCATAAGTAGGCCATCACGTTAGAGATCAGGACTTCTCTTCCTTAACAGTCCACCCTTTGACAGTATCATTTGTACATACTTTAAAAATGCTGTAAACATGATATTACATCATTTTGCTTCACTTCCCTTTTTGTATGTGTAACAAAACATTTCAACATGGTTGAACCCCACACTGCTATGTCAGGGATGGACCATAGAGAAAGACTTTCCGTTTCCGAGATCAGCGATAATATATTACAACAGCTGAGTTCAGTCTATGGAGTATTACAGATGAACAACACTGTATGTTAACGCAATAACAAGCATGCATTTCATGTGTTTAGCTTGTCTTCTTGCTGAACCATGCCTATTCAATGCACACATGGTGCTTATGACTTTGTCACATAGAATTAGATCGGCAGTTGAGTTGGTTCAGGTTAACTCGAGCGTTCCAAGTCGAGTTGGCTTTGTTCACTTCAGCTGTCAGTTTATTGATTTTAAGTTGGTTTTGTGCCAGGTCGACTTGAAACCAACTTAACATTATTTTTTGCACGTGCATGACACAAATGTACTCACGCATCATCTGTAAATTACAACATTTACACATTTTAGACTTGTGAGTTGTGAGTGAGATTATGAGAGTGTTGAGGTGCAGGGGCAGACATGTACTGCTAGTTCTTTATTACATTATGTTAGGTCTCTAGTCTAATCTTTACTGTAATTAAACTCTGTGGTGCATGCACGAGTGATGTCATGACGTAACTGATGATCTTGTTTAATCTGTTATCAGACTTACTTTGCAACGCAAACAAACAGTATTAGTCTGTCAGTGAGTGTTTTTATTAAGTTCATTAACTAATGCAAGTGCAACTGTGTCAGAGGTGCACTAAACAATAATGTTGACGGACTGCTCTGCAGTTAGAGTAAGTTAGCCCAGCAGTATTGAAAGAGCCATTTAGTTACACTGCATGATAGGTCATGTGGATAGCAAATACAATGTGTAGTAACTCTTACGAGAAAGATCATACAATTATAATAAATATAGACAGTGAACTGTAGCAATGACAGCAAAATATTACGTCTAAAATGGTCAGGGGCACTGTTTGTTTGTTTTAGTTTCTGGCTACGTGTGCTAGATTAAGCTGTATACTCAGCTTTCGAGTCCACGTTAAACTCATCTATCATATTGTCGTATCATTACTTGTTTGTTAGGCAAGTCTACAGAAAGTCGACTTGAAGTTGATTTTAACCCAAGTGGTATCGATTTTACTGACCTCGGTCACTGCCGGGTCTAATGTAGAATGAGCGTGCATGTATGATGGTTATCATTTTATTAAGACATCGGTAGCACTTGATAGACACGTTATCTGCCATCCAGCAACGGCTGATGTCTAGTTTGCAGCTGTGTTGTGTTTCAGTGTGACCGTGCTAACATGACTGCTGTGTTACTGTCGGTCAACGTTATCGTCGTCTTCTGTTTCACGGCTTTCATACACTTTCACTATGGTAGCTGGCGAAAGCACCACATCCTTGTTATGCTGACCACGTTTGTGTCCTGGTACTTTCCGTTCATGATAGTCTTTGTCATGCCAGTTGATGTTTCAAATGTAAGTACAACTCCATTGTAGGAGATTGTTTTTGATCTGTTTCTCTCTCTGTCTGTTGATTTGCTGAAACATGAATAATATTGAGATTGACATTTGATCATCAGTTAAGTAATTACAGCTGTTAAATAATCCTAATTTATGCCTCTGTGACGTTGCAGTTTAATTTTTCATTAAACATTAGTGACAGCTGATGATGTTCCTGATGCTTTCGATACAGATAGAACATTCTTGCTAAATGCTGTAGGAATATATATGTATTACGTTTGTTAGACTGTTTACCGCCAGTGTGTCAGTGATCATCAAGAAATCCCAACAGTTTCACCAGTAGTGCCGTATAACATTACACCTATTTGTTCAACGAACTCAACTGATACTGTTACTCCAACGATCTCTGGATTCACAAAGAAGATCTCTTCGTCAACGGCGGAATCTGTGAACTCTTCTCACAGTTCATGCACAAAACCTGAAAGCTACGTTTCGGAGACGACATTAGCCGGACTGTGGCACATTGTCTACTGGACGTGCCAGGCTCTCACATGGTCGGTATTGTGGCAGAATACTGGTGAGATTTGTCCATTGTATGATTTGTTGCTAATTCACTATGTGACATGAACATCACTCCATGTCCACATCCTGCTGTCCTGTAGTTTCTCCATCAAGGCTTCTTAAAATCCAGAATTGTGTACTGTATATATAAAGGAAAATAGAAACTGTTTCTAGAGCTTTTTTAAGTTCATCTGTGCCATTTCGACTGTTACTGGCACTATAGCCCAGAGGTAGATGAGAGAGTAGCAAGCTGGGAAAGATAGGTCTCGCTACTGTATAGCTATGCAGAATTTAAGGACAGGGTTATGGTGTGTTGGTTTAATGTTTATCGTATTTCTGGTGTCATCTTGCCCGCATTTTTTTCTGAAATAGTTTTTGTTTATTTCTTTTTTGAACGAAAACAAATGTGTTTAGTTTTCATTGATAGGTCCGTGTGTTGCTGATGTCACATACAGGCTTGTTCTGCCAATGATGCAGTCCTATGCATCGGCTGGTGACTTCACTGTCTGCGGCAGATTGAAATCGGCATTGTTTGAAAATGCCATTATCTATGGAAGCTACCTGCTAATTTTGCTTGTTTGCATTATCTATGTTGCCATCAAACCAAACTTACATTTTGGCATGTAAGTGGCTGTTTTAACTTTTTGGTGTATCCTCAAGCAAGAAGTTTGTGAATTTGTTTGGAGCTGATTTTGTTTATATAAAGCTATTTAGCTTCTGGTACTGAATTTTTAAACTTAATTTTCATCGATGTATTAGCCTTATTGCATTGTTAAGGCTGATAGCATTGTCTGTAAAAACACTGCTGCAGCTTAATTGTATTCTGAACCACCTTACGTTACCTTACCATATATGTCAGGCATATTACTGCCTAACGCTGAGAATTCCAGTGAGCCGAGTGTGGATCCCCGCATTAACCATAGGTTAAAACACTTCTCAGGAGTTTCAAACACTAAGACTAAGTACCATGTATTGTAATGTATTAATTTCTCTTAACTTACCCAAAGATAACCATATACCTAATAATTTAGCAAATTTGCAGTGCTTCATAGAAGTTAAAAATCTTTAAAGGAGAAGAAAATGTAAAAGAGAAGAAAATATATTGAGTTTGCAAGGAGCTAAGAAATAGCCTTAGAGGTTAATATATAATATCATCATATCCAGTCACAAGACCGACTATGGCTGTGAAATACATTTACATTTTTTGTAGGTGATATATTGACAACAAAGTGGTACAGTGTATAAGCCGCTTTGCTTAGCTTTTAACCAGCAGTTTCACCTCTTGTTCAGTTTCAACCAAGAAAGGAAATCGTGTCAGCAGTCTCCAGTAGACCAGAGTCTTCAGCTACTGGCTATAACTTTGTGTCTAGATCAAGGCAGACATTTCACACCGCAGCTGTCACTGCTGTATTGTCAACCTGCACTGGTGCAGACTGAGGCATAACTGCCAATATGAAGTAAAATAGCGCCGCAAGACGCCTTGTGTCGGAACATCTTGGGCAACTGGAGAAATCGTAGCTCCTCTCCTCCAGCTTCGCTCTCTCCTTCAGATCACACAACCACATCAAGGCAGTCCTCCGTAGTGGAGGGCGAACCACCACAAAACTCAAACATTACACAGAAATCTGTCAGTCTGTGGCCTACTTGTGTTTTCTTCGTGAGAATTTTGCAAGGTAGCCGCATTAAGTGTTGCACCCCGTCCATCCGTCTGTCAGCCCGTCCATCCTGTGCCTCTGATCTTCTTGAAATAAGAAAGCGATAGAAACTTCTAATTTAGTGGAAACATAGAGCATAGAGCTAGACAAAGTAAATCGGGGAGCAAATTCGAGGTCAAATGTCAAGGTCGCTACGAACGAAAATGAAAAAATCGTTTTTTTTGCGCATATCTTTGTCAAAAGTGGGCCGATTTATGTCAAACCAAGACCCAAAATGATCATTGGAACATTGTACGTATATCGTTGAATGCATATCACGGTTCCACCAGCAGAAATGTTTCATTTTTGCGATAATCTGTAGTCTGTAATTTTCTGGGAGCGCTGCAGATTGACGTGACCACCGGGCCGTACACCTACTTTTCTGGGAGATACTGAAGTCAGTGTCAATGGATGTTTTTTTCTGAACACAGTGTAGATGAATGTTAAGGAGATGTTCTGTGATGGTAGAGATGAGATGAAAGTGTTGGCGGTGACGGCGAGCAATACGTGGGGTCTGTCGCTACTGGTCCTGCTGCTTGGCTATGGTTTGATTGATGTTCCTCGCTCGTGTTGGCATAACGCACGTCTGCGTCAGCGCCTCACACACACCTACTTCAGTCTGGCCAAGATGAGCCTTGAGAAGGCCGACGCCGAGGAGACTCTGGAGGACGTTCTCGACGTTAGTCTTTCTGTTGTCGTCGCATAAGTTTGACGGAGATTTTCTGTGTGTCATGACTGGAATGGTTGGTCCGTCGTGCAGGTGCTGTCATAGTGAAGTGTAAATGGTTTATTTTAAATGGTCTCAAGCAGTTTCTAATAAATCGACGCATGCCACGTGCTCTAAGATGTCATGAGCAGTGACTCGACATGACATGTCTCGTCGACTAGTTCTCAGGCACCCCTCCCGCTGCAAAGTCCAGCATCTATATATATCGTTCTCGCAAGGTCATTCCTAGTCGAGTAGCACACCGACGGCGGCCAGGTCACCCAGGTGGACAGGTCACCTGCCCATAGACCGTGATCTGGCTGAGTGCCGGGCCGAACACAGTAGCAAAAGGAAAACGCTGGCAGACCGTGACACTGTGATTTTGTTATTTTGACGTATTTGCACTGTCAAATCATGTCTGTTGATTGTGTTATTGTAAATTGTTAGAAGTCTGTGTTTGAATGTTATTTTGTTTTGGCTATGTTTGCTGTACTGGTAGCCATGTGGTGGACTGCGATCATGCGGCTACTGTGTATCAATGGTAATTCTGGAGTCAGTTAATGAGTAGCAGTTAAAGCTGAGGAGTAAACGGGCACACCACGCGGTGCATTGGCCCTATATCCGTGGTCTTTTTTGGAGCTTTGGCTGGTGTCCAGCTGATGGCTAATGAAACAGAGATCTGTGCGGCCATATGGGCCAACGGCGCTCGGGGAGGACTTTGTTTATTTATTCCTTGAAAGAAGTGTTGTGTTGTTTGGTTTGTTTTAGGATGTGAAGAAAACGTCGGAGCAGATAGGTCGTGGCCATGCCTATCGACAGTACATCGACACCATTCTTCTAAAGGTTTGGTGTTCATCATGCCAGCAGCCCATTTGTCATGCTAGTATTTCAGTGCCGAATGTTCCATTGAAAGTTGAAGATCAGTTAGTGTATGCTTACTAATTAACCCTTTGATGCACAATGTTGCCATTTGGGTACAGCTATGAAGCACAGTGAAACACAAACACATACATGTTTTTGCTTGACCATAAAGTTTTATGAAATTACTAATATTCGCAAACATAAAAATGTTTAACCTTTTGATGCCCACTATTGCCGTATGGGTACAGCTGCAAAGTATCCTGTGCCAGACCGGGTTAAGCAGTCATTTGTAATTTTTGACATCCGAGCACTCTGACGCTCAGGGCTGACCGTCAGAGTGCTCGGATGTCAAAAATTACAAATAATGGCTTAACCCAGTCTGGCACAGGATGCGTTACAGCTGTACCCATATGGGCAACAGTGCACATCTAAGGGTTAAGTTGTTTAACCTACTGAAAACACACCTTGACTTACTACATGTTCAGTGTCCGGAGTCTCTGCAGCAGTCCGCAGCAAGTGACCGCGATGCGTCACGACCGACGGACGTCGTGACGTGTCGGTCTCTGGTGCGTCTTCATCGCCGTGTTATCACGGCAACTCAGCGTCACAGCTGTGCCGTGCTGCAGTGGCGCTGTCTGGTGGACAATGCTCTCGACATGGAGGACGTATCACTGTGTGATCTCTCACGTCACGTCTTCATCCCGCGCGTCGCTGCTACTCGCGCCGTCGTCTGGCGCTGGATCAACAACCCAACAATCGGCAAGTTTGCGTTAGATGTTACAGGGTCTGCGGCATTTCGGGAATACCGTGTGAAATTTTGAAGATTAATGGAGAAATGTAGGGATGGCATGCTGAGTTGGCGTTGGTACACCGCAGCCATGGGCGGGATTCGAACCCACGACCTTGGGATCGCAACCCCGGCAGCTTATCACTCGGCCACTGCACACCATCAGTTATGCTAGAGATGAAGTTGCTGTGGTGCCTTGTATCCCTATCAGACTATCTGAAACTCTGTCTACCTGATCCGTCCATCAGTTTTGAACGTTTTGGGCACCAATGAAAGAAGTTCAAACTACCAGTGCATTTAGCGCATTAGGGAGTCTTCGACGATGAGATACGATACAAGAGTTTAACGTGGACTCGAAAGCTGAGTGTAGTCAGCTTAATCTAGCAAGTTCTTCTTCTTCTTTTGTGGCATTCACCACTAGGAGTGCATAGCGCCAAACGTAGACATTAGTCTCCTGACTGAACAATTCTGAGCTGCGTCAGTTGCTTCATTCATGGAGAGATTTTTGAAGGACACGTAACCAAAAAAAAAACAAAAAAATATGTACATAGAGAAGAAACTAAAACTTAAACAAACAAAAGCAAGTGCCCATTAAGTCCCGTCCAAGTTTATGTTCCATGAAGGCAGTCCAAATGGAACCAGAAAGACTATGGAGGAATGGATTTGTGATGCACTCTACAAATCAAGTTAATTACATACTTAGATGTATGCTTGTGTGTTTAGAATGGTACTGGAAGAGCTGGGGATACCAGATGTGTCTTGGTCTGTCGGCTGTCATCATGGGAGTGTTGTCGGCAATGGTCGTCTGGTCCGAGTGTCTCTTCTTCGTTCGATCTCCAACACTGTCTCTCTTTGCAGTGCTCGTCAGTGTTGCCAAGTCGGGCTACAGCTACCGCACTATTGAGGTAAGATCATGGCGGCGTTCTGACCACAGTCACAACCGGGCTCAGTGTGCTGAAACAATAAGCATATTATGCATTAACATTTTTTACTTTTTACTTTTACATTTTATTTTTATCGCGACTCCGATTCTCCTGACCTTGATTCTCTGTTCTCAGATTCAGATGAACAACTTTTTGACAGAATCAACCTCAGTAGTCACGACATATTACAGCAGTATTTACCAGACTGTCCTGATTTGAGCTCCGGTCTCCACAGCCGATACCACAACAAGACACTTATATGTAAGACTTCTGAAATGAATGACAGAGATTTTATTAATAGGCAAGGGTCTGAATCTGTTTAGCCGGTGCATTGTCATACGTGTGGATAAATGTGTCCAAATAAAGCTAGATGCCGTGCCTGGATAATTTCTGTTGGTTGGTCTGGCATCGAACTTCAGCAATGTAGATGAAGTGATATCGCTTAGAGCCAAGTAACCTATGGGGATGTGTAGATCAAGCAAAACTAAATGCAGTAAGTTGACATTGGTCAAAGAAAAATATTAAATCTACTGATGTATTAGCTCGATGGTGTTTGTTTGTGGCTTGAAGTTTGTCTGCGTCGTGACGATCATGTACCTTTGTCTGTGTGCCTACTACACAATCTTCAAGATTCGTATCTTTAGCTTCTACTACCTGGTGCGCAACCATCTCACTGACGAAAGCAGTCTGATATTCTGTGGCATGTGAGTTGCGGCAGCTTCACACTTCATTTTGTTTGCATCAAATAAGTAGGTAGGTAAGTTTGTTCAGTCGACTTCTCTGAGTTCACCTAATAAAGTTGGTCTCAATATCCGTCTGCCCATGTTCGTCCATCCATCCACAAATAGTTTTTCTGATTTCAACTAAATTTAGTATGTAGGTAGAGTGATACATGTATGACCTGATTCAAGGTCAAGGTCATGGAGGTCTGAAAGTTGCAAAAATGGCCGATTTCAAAGTCTATCTCCTCTGCCGGTATGCATTTAATCAAAAGATTTATGAATTATGTACCAAGACAATATCTAAATTTTAACCAGACAGATTTTTTATTTAATTCGTCTTCATTCAGCATCGCATGACCTTCAAACTTAGGGTGTTCTGCCTTTGGCAAACGAATTTTGCATCTTACGAGGAGTCGACCGAGAGTCCTACATGGGGCTTATTCAGTATTTTTGTGCAAATGACATATGCACATGCTTATAATAACATAACACAGGAGTATTGCAGCTAGTGTACACAAAACATGGTCGCAATTTCACAGTTCAGTAAAACATGTTAATATCACATCAGTGTCACAAACAATGAACAGTGCAATGAAAAAATAATGTGAACATCATGAAACAAAAAAATAAGGGTTTCCACACATCCTGGAAAGTACTGGATTATTCCCTGGATTTTAGGCTCTAGAAAGTGCTGGAAAGTCAGTTTGGTCCCGGAAAGTCATAGAAATTAAAGATTAAGGTCCTGGAAATTACTGGAAAATGAAGATCCTGGATGGTTCGTGAATTTACTGGCTTAGTTAAATACAATCCACGATTCTTTATATTTAAACTTTGGCAGGCTGTGAGAATGTCCCTGCTAAAACGTTTTGGAAGTTCTGCAAAGTCCTGGATTTTTTTCAGAAAAAGTGTGGCGAATCAGCTATGGACTTTCACTAAAATTGAACTTAAATTTAGGTATAGTGAACGGTTGCCCCAGTTACTGTTGCATTGCATCACATGGTCACATGGCTTGTCATTGAGCGTGTGTGGCTGATTTCTACAATGATTTTAACTAGTTAAAAACTGTTTAGTATAATACCGTTAACTGTTAATTCGCTTACTGCTTGTAGGAACAGCTGTTCACACTAATTACAACTTGCCGATTTATTAACAGTTTTTTTATCTGTCTTATATTATATACAGTGTGTCCCAAAAAATGTGATCCCCTAAACGTTTGAGTAGTTTTAGAGTCGTACGATTGTGTGATTTTGTCTACAGTTTGATTTCTGAGTAATGCTAAGATGCATTTTCCAGAAACTTTACATTATTGTTTGCAATACACATTGGTATGTCACGTGTTCATAAAATTACGTTTGATTTGGTAAACTTTATTGCATGTTATTAAGAAATCTGCTAGGGGTCACTTTTATTGGGACACAGTGTACAGTGGAGTGTGCTAATATTACTATTTGTTATTAATAGTATTTAATTGCGAGTTAAGTACAGGTTGATGGAAGGCTTGGCGCCTCCTCTAACAGTCTGACTTGGTCACCTCACAGAAGTGTTTACATCACCACTTCGAGACAGACAGACAGACAGACGCTCCTGCAGTGTTTTGGTGTAGTGTGCGTCAGCTACTCAGCTTGTGCGTGAAGATGATGACGGCGGATCAGCTGTGTCAGCAGCACTCCTCTTCCCCTACTTTTTGACAACTTGCACTCTGCATAAAACTCTTAGGCCCGGTTGCACCAACCTCGGTTAATTCGTCGGTTTACAAACCTCAGTTATTATTAACCTAAAGTTAAAATACGTGTCGCGTTGCACCACCATAATTTAACTTCGGTTTGCTAACCTGGCAATCACTTGTAACAGCATGTTCTATTGGCTAGTTAGGGTCACGTGACGACGTGTGCTGAGTGTAAAAATTGTAAACACAGCAATGGCAGACGACAGCGTCTGGCCCTGGCAGCATGCGCGCGCGCGCCATGCAGCCAGCCAGGACAGGCAGGCAGTGAACGCTACCGGCCGCTATTCAGAGCCGGTAATGGCGAAGTTATGAATGAAATAGCAAGTTTTATAGAC
>Ga0056114_1001049_pt1 | contig 11667 bp, 4 predicted proteins | sample WorMetHERISLAND1_FD_77005 | JGI IMG/M metagenome (GOLD analysis project Ga0056114, IMG submission 77005) | Marine gutless worms symbiont microbial communities from Max Planck institute for Marine Microbiology, Germany - Olavius loisae HERON... ...
CGATCCAATGCTTCAATGGAAAAATCGTTTGACGGGATGCACGAAAATTACGATTTCAATTCGATTCGATTTTCAGTTAAAAAAGCGATTTCGATTTCGATTTCGATGATCGTAACATCAGTAGATAGTACTGGTACTGGTAGCCATTAGTAGTCACTATTTTGTGAGGTATTTTGTCCTTTATTGTTTATCATCACCTATGACTTTCAGCAATCCTTAAGATTGGTTACTGTAGCTAAAATTGTTGAAATTATCAGTATAAACTAGTTTCTTCTTAGTCACAAATGTCAGTGAGTTTATTGTATTTTAAGATGTGCTGTATTTTTTCGATATATTGGATTTAAAATAGCAGAAATAAGTTTAAGAGGTGCTAAATCTCATTGATTTGATAATTTAATATGACTTTTTGCTTTGTAGTTTGTCGTTTGCACTATGTCTCTGTTAGGCTGGATTTTAAGATAGTGATAAATATTTGATGATGATGTAAATATACTGTGTACTTTTTGTGGATCAATTTTTGTGATGAATGTATTTGTAGCCCATCAGACGTTATGCATAACTGGGTTCAACTTTGAAACAGAGTCATTGGTGGTGTGTATTTGCAATTTACTGTGAATTTGTTTCATAGGTTTTTTTTCAATGATTTGTAAGGTTAGTTAGTTTATAATTTATCATTCAAAATTGCGACTGTTTTAAAGCATAGCTGTGTTGAAAATGTCGAACCAGAAGTACTGTAAGCAGGCGCTTGGTAGTTAATCAGCCACATAATGAGTTTCAAACTGTGCATGAAAACTGCCGATTGATGAGGCCTGTCTGACTGACAGCACTTGGTAAACCTTTCCAGATTTTTGCTCTGCAGCCTGATGTGCAAAAATTCCTAATACCAGTAATGAACTCAGAAGTCCAGACTGACTTTTTTATATTTTTACATAATTTGTTGAGTATCCTTTTAAAATTTTTCTTAATTTGTATTACTACTGAGTGCTCACTGTTGTTGAGAAGAAAGAATTGCACGGAGCATATCGTAAAATTCTTTAAGCTTAACTTTGAATTTTGAGCAAGTCTTGAGCTTATTGACTCTTGATGTTAGATCCATCACAGAATTGTTGCTGTTGTGTTGAAGGGTTATGTGGAACTTGTAATTCATCCACTTACTCCGAATCTACAAAGGGTTTGCATCAACAGCAAGCAGTGTCGTATCTTTTATGATTATGTTTTAGTGATTGTCATTATGTTGGCATTAGCCTATCAGTCCCTGTATTTTGTCCTTTATTGTTTATCATCACCTATGACTTTCAGCAATCCTTAAGATTGGTTACTGTAGCTAAAATTGTTGAAATTATAAGTATAAACTAGTTTCTTCTTAGTCACAAATGTCAGTGAGTTTATTGTATTTTAAGATGTGCTGTATTTTTTCGATACTTAGCAGTCACAAAAGGTTTCATTTGGGAGATGTTTTGAAGAGAAATTTAGAAAATAATCTCAGTAAAACGAGAAGTAACAGTGGTATCAGATGTAGTGTCTTGATTGTTCACCTGACAAAAGAACAACAGGTATTTACCGCGTGGCAGTGAATGACAACTGGGAGGCATCGTTCACCTACAATGATCCAACACTGGAAGTCTGCCAGGGCGAATCTAAGCAGTTTGTATTATTTCTAAACTTGTATTGCAGTTATGATTTAAGTACAAGCATGTTTGTTTCGGATGTGTATGACTGAAGCAGATAGTCGTGGTTGCTTTTGGTTTAGTTTTCATTTTTTTCCATGCAATGGATTCAGGTCAAATTATTCAGGTCATTACTCTGTGCTGACCTTACAACATTTTATGTCAATTTTTGTTGGTATATTTTATTAGTTTTCTGTGTCAGGGCATAATTTACTTCTAATGACAACAGTTAATGGATGAAAGGCTCTGTCAGCTGTCACCGTATGATACTGTAATCATACTATGTTCAACCAGACGTATGAAGATGAAGTGTCATTAAAGAGCTAAATGTTGTGAGATTTTTTACCAGGTAGAGTTGCAACAAATTACTCAGTTCTCATGCTTTAACAATGCGAATGTGTGCTGTAGTCGGAATCTGGACTATTTTGAGCACTGCCACACCAAGGCAGTCACCTCGGTTGACTCGGATCTCGGCAATGGTGAACTTTGTGTCACTCTCCCACCAGAAGTTATTCCCATTGTGCAAGGTTTGTATTGATTGTTAACTACTCAGCATTGCAGAAGTAATACAGTTTAACTGCAGTTCATCTCATAGTTGGTGCAAACCATCATGCATGACCACCGATGATGACTGTTGCTCACTGCCTAGCCCCCACATTACGACACACCTTTTCCATTTTTCTGTTAACCCATCCATGATGTTATACAGTACGATTATAGCTGATGACAACGGCAGATTATGCCTATAGTGTCAATGACGTTTCTATTACCATCATCTGATGTTGTCAGCAAAGCGCTGATACGTCTAAAAACGGTGTAAAGGCCTTCACTGGTTAACGTACTTTATGCTTTTCACTTGAGTATTATCATCAGTTTGCCGTAAAGGTATGATTGTGTCACAGATTTACCACTTTCACTGGTGGCCATCAGTAGTTGGGATTAATGTTGACGTGGTGGAGTGTGCCTCACCAGTAGACAGATGGGCCCATCTCATGAGTCACTGATTGGCAGATGCACCAGCCTCTCCAACTGAATCATTTAAGTAAGTAAGTAAGTAAGAACATTTCTAAAGCGTTAATTACAAAAAGTCAGTAGACGCTGTGGTCCCATAACTTAAACAAATGGGTCTTTAATCACCATTTAAACTGTCCTAGACTGTCAGATTGTCTTAGTTCGGTTGGCAAAGAGTTCCACAGTCACTCGTGGGCCGGCAACGGCAAAATTTAATATATACGCCATCACTGCCGATGACTGGGGTACATCAGCTGTGGCCGGCCTTCGTACGCTCGCATAGCATTGACATGCCAGGTAGGTGGCTGATATTAACAGGTAAACAGTGTGTTGCTTTGTTGGCATCAGTGTGAATGCGAAGTGATGAGGATGACCAGAACATATCCAATCCAACGGAATGTGAACAATTCAAATTCCAATATTTTTTCCAAACTTCAAAAATTCGAACCTTGTTTAACATGCTCAATGAACAGTTCTCATTTTGTCTTGAGAGGACTTTGCTCTGGAAGAGATGGAGAAGAAAAAATAAATGAGTCGACTGGTGATTCATTCGACGTGGCAAATGGCTGTTCTAGATGTGTGTGTGTATGTCTTCTGAGAATCAATCCACAAAGTATTCGACAGGGTTAGATAATATTAAATTGAGTAGCATTATTTGTTTTTTTTTCGTGTTGCAGATATGAAGTCATTTCGCATCTGCATTGAGTTCTCTCTGGACCATCCAAAAGGTGGTATTAAGTTTGTGGTTCCGGATGCAGATGGTACCATGCTCGATCGCGGTGCACATCTCTTTACGTACGGCAATGAAAATTCATCAAGGTGCTGTGTCTTAAAGATAGCTTCAACAACTCTGTTATATTAGTTTTATTTTTACTTATTAGATTATGTTGTATTAATCTGTCATTGCTTGACACTTTTGATCATGTGATGTTATGGTATGTGACTGAGGTGTTATATGATTCTAATGTGTGAAAGTCTACTGGGAATTATCCAAAGAGCTTAGAAGTTGACAAATGAAGGCTGAAAGCTGTGATGATTTTCATTCACTGGACTGTCCCTGTGTCATGACTACTTTCGGTTTCTGTTTAGCAAGGCTGCTATTCTGTAGTTGCTCAGGAACATGTCCATTCCAAATCAAGTCTTTGAGCCAATTTTCTTAAGTGCTCCATGACTGGATGGCTCTGCAGACACTGGATCGCTCGCACCGTCTCATTCAAGTGTTGTTCCCACTTAACTTTGGTCAAATGGTGACATTGCAGGTCATCAGTGCTGTGTATGTTCAGATTATGACCGAATGCACAAAAGGATCTTTATGTAATAAGTCGTGTTTTTGTGAAAATTGGTGTGTGTAATGTACATTATATAATGCATGACAAAATGCGTATAAATTACTTGGTTAATAATCACTGATCACATCGTCATCATTTGCTTTAATAAAAGTTGTCATACACAACTTAACAATAAAAGTTAAAACGGTAAAATTTAGACAGTGAGTAGTAGCAGTCTTTATAGACTATTCTAATTAGAAAGTCTCGCTCTGTAAGATCAACAGTCTTTGTTATCAATGATCGATTGTGAGTACGTTCTCTGGGGTTATATGACAGTTCAAGTTTCTCGGGTAAGAACGGTTGTAGCATCAGTTGTATTGTCAGTGTCGCAGCATTTTGTTTCACTCAGGGACACTGTGCAGCTGTGGAGCCCTCCTAAGTTATAATTAGTCACATCTGAGGTTAGGCTGGATCTGCGGATTTATGTCATAGAAAGCAGAAAGTGTTGGTTGGAGCACTGAAGATGTTTTGCTGCTCGGTTGAACTGCATGCAGTTGTATTTGCTGTGTACACTGCATGACGCCCGACCTGTCATCACTGCTTGAGGCTCAGTTTGCATGTCTGTGATGGTTTACACTGTATTGTTGCTGAAGGTTAAACTGCACAGTTACATGCGATGGTATCACTGCTTCATGCAGAATTTCCCTATGCGATTATTACACAGTTTGATTGATAATGGAATGGCAGTCAGCTGAAGAAGTATCAGTACTTTACGATTACAACTGTAGTCACTTGACGCTGGAAAAAGTTTGCTATTGAGAGTAGGCGTAACGTCTGTAATGTGAACTGTTGTGTCATCTGTGTTATGACACTGTGTTAAACTGTGCTGACGACACAGTGCCGTGCGTGTGCGTATAACAGGTTGTGGTTTCCATGCATCGACTCATACTCCGAAGTCTGCACATGGAAACTGGAGTTCACCGTGAACATGTACATGACAGCGGTGTCCGTTGGCGACCTTGTAGAGACAGTTTACACCTCCGACCTCCGCAAGAAGATATACCATTATTACATGGCGACACCTACAGCTGCTCCAAACATTGCGCTGGCTGTTGGGTCGGTTTTTCTCGTTAGTTCACTGTGTGATTATGAGCTAAGAAGCTATAATATGACCAGTATTACTACATGCAGGACTTTTGGTACAAACCTGCATGCTTGCTTGCAGTTACTAACCTCTCATTATGCCTTGCATCAGCACGCACTGAGTAGGGTCAGGGAAGTGTTAGAACCACCAGATGCCAGGAACTGAGAGCCATTTTGATCAAGAGAATCCTGGTTTACTCCTTGCCCTCAGATCAGGTCAAATGATCAATGATAATTTGGGTCTCCAGAGCGCCCCACCGCGACGTCAACATTGTATCTCATTGGTGGGATGTGACCCATGATGTTTGTTGTCAACATTGCAGCTATTTGTTCCTTCAGTACTTTGATACTGTTGGTTGGGTCTTTTGACCTGTAAAAACCGTCTCCCATATAACCTATACTGTGTTGGCGTTGACGTAAAACACTGCATAATCCAATCCAATTCAACATTGCAGCAATTGAACTCTGCTAATAGCACAGAGTATTGTACTTTATTTGCACTACGATACATTCATGCGTCCTGTAGTGTGTATAGTGGTCCTTCCTGCCTCTCATGTCAAACACTTTTTACTTTTTGTTACGTCATTTCATTGCCAGATAATATCATTTAAGTGTCGATCGTGAATAAACATAACATGTGTTGTATAAGTAAATTAATTAATTCTTTTGGCGGTTGTGTGCGTTCTCTGATTGTCTTCTGTCATGCGATGCTGTAGGCCATTTGAAGTGCTGGTTGATTCTCATATGCATGAAGTCACGTACTTTTGTCTGCCACACCTGATGCCCATTCTCAGACACACCACTGCATTTCTTCACGAGGTTACTACATTGTCTGCATAGGCCAGTTATGTGTGTTGCATGACAAACAACCAAAGATCAAACCGAATTAATAGTGAGAGAAAAACATTTTTCTTACAGTACGTTTGTAGTATTTGAATGTATATTATATCACTTGAGCTGAATAATAGGTTTTGAGTTTATAATTAATGTGTTATCAAATGTGTTGGTCTGGGTTTATTTGTATTGTACAACAAATTGTCCTGGACCGTGCATTAACATGTACTGTAAAACTCTAATTTTTTGCGTGCATCTAATTTTCACAAATTTCATGAGTACCGGTAGTATAAAATCGTGCAATTAAATACTCTCAAAATTTCGGACTTACAGTAGCACATTGTGGTTGCTTTCATTGTAACCTAGCTGCAGAGTACAGTAATGTTGGCAATACTAGTCCTGGCAGTTGTTAATGTAACTGGTCTCTGTCTTGTTACTGCCTCCAAGAAGTCTAGTTCTTCTCGTCAGACAGTAATGCACAATTCTGTTCTCGTTGGCTAAAGTCACTGAGAACTTTATACATTGCAAAGTACACCCTGAAGAAAACGCCAAAATAAAATGCAGTGGAATTTCTACATTCCGAAAAATCGCCAAATTAGCATGCAACTAAAATATAGTGTTCTACAGTGTACGTAGTGCTTGATTTTCTAAACATGGGTGCAATTTTCCATTGCAAGTGTATTTTAAAACCTTTGTAGTTAACATCTGCTGGTGCTATTGCTCTCATCTGCCAGATTGGTGACATGTCTTGTGTTTGTGCCGAAGGTGTTTGAGTTCTATGAAGAACTACTGTCCAGTCGGTTTCCTTACACGTGCTACAAACAAGTATTTGTTGACATGGCCTACAAAGACATATCTCCTTATGCCACGCTCACTATATGCAGGTCTGGCATTTTATCGTCAGTATTATTTGTTCGTCTTTGTAAGTGAAACTTTGCTTTGTAACCACTCTGTTGGTTGTCGTATTGCACTGTGAATTAACCAGTCACGTAAATTGCTATTTTGCACGGACTTCATCAGAATGTCTTGTTTATTTTGCCGACACACGTGATTAATATTATATTAGTTTTGTTTTGCGACAAACAGCACAAATTTGCTTCATGGCAAGAAGATCATTGACCAGACAATGATGACGCGGCATCTCCTGGCTCAAGCTGTTGCCCAGCAGTTCTTCGGCTGTTACATCTCTATGAACTGCTGGTTTGTACTTCAGTGCAATCGCATTTGTAGTTTCACATGTTGTTATTATTATACGAAAGAGTGGAAGTGTCAGTATGTTCTCTTGTGATCAAGATGTTGGTTCAACTTTTATCTTCCATGAAGACCTCAGGAGCTGTAGAATAGCTGCAATCAATTTCCTGGTCCTTAAACCCGGCTTCAGTTTCATTTTTTTGTAGTGTGTGAATATGTTGGTAGTTTTCTTGTATTGTTGTTTACGTTTTTGTGTTGTTTTTGCTTGTCGTTGTGTTAGTGTCAGCTAAGTGATTGGTTGAGAAGGCTGATTGTTTTGCAAAATTAGAGATTGGCTGGGAAGAACATCTCCGAAATGACCTATAGAGTGTCGAGCAGGATGTTAACTCACTTCATGTTATACATATAAGTGTCCATTCCAGCACACATTATATGGCAAAGTGCAATGACACTCAGCATTGAAAATGTCTTGTAGATCTAATGTCGCTTCTCATTGTATACTTGGACTGTTTACGGAGGTTTGGAGCAATTCTGGTCAATAATTATTAATTTGTGCACAGCTTATAACTGTAGTAACCTTATCTGTTGTAGCACTATTCAGAAATCAATTGATTTACAGCACTGACTGTCTATTTGTCATCCTGTGTAAGTCAGTCTCAGTTCATAGTGCACGTCACAGTTGCAGCTCTGTGCTCTTTGTATCTGTGGAGCCTGTGCTGTTTGTATCTGCTAGGTATGATGCGTGGTTGCCAAAAGGTCTAGCCACATATCTCTGCAGCATGTACAGAAGAAAGGCTTTCGGTGTCAATGATTACCGCTACAAAATAGCTCAGGTAAATAAACCAAATTGTTTTTGTGTACTGGATGTAAGTTGCTTGTTATGTGATGAAAGCCATAGTTTTGTTACCCAGTATCTGTATTTTATGTCTGCACGGTGTCTTAAAAATGTCTTAAGTTTATTCGTTAACGGCACAGACAAATTGCTGTCATTTAAATTTAATATTTGGTACATATCATTAGTAATGTTCAACTTGCAGCGATGTGATAGTTGATTCATCTGCTATTAAACTGCCGTGAAAAGCTTAGATTGAATGCGTGTGTTTAAGTTAATGCCTAACAGCTTTGTAATAGGTATTTTGTTTAACTCTTTCATGGTGGCAGGCGATTATAGTCGCTGCCCAGATGTCCTGAAACTAAAAAATGACGTTTATTAACAAGAATTGTCACTAAAAGCTTATTCAGCAGAAGTCAGCTGTGGTTATTTTCTGTGTGAAACGTGAAGCAGGTTGTCGACGGATACAGAAAACAGTTTGAAAAACAACTGTCAGATGAAAATGTTTTGATCAGCTTGTTGATGAGGGAGAGGACCATTGCTAGTGATGTGCCATTAGTTGGATTTGTATGACTAAGAACCTTGTTGCAGTTTGGTGTAACGTGGGAGAGTGCCTTATTTCATTTACAAAACCCAGAATAGTGACCGTCGATAGCTGTGTGACGTGTGCATGGTACAACGGGGCAGTTTTGACCACAGCAAGTTTTGTGGAAGCAGTTGCGATGTGTTTTTACTTTCGTTATCAGAGCATGTTTCTTGCAATATATCCATCGTTTTGAAGTGAGTCAGTCCCAGTTGATAGTGGAGATGGCCCATTACAGTGGTGATGTGTGGCTAGGACATGCGTCGAGTCTGTGACTATGAGCACACTGTTGGTCCCGTGGTGCTGGATGCGTCGTTGATCGTTCACAGCAGCTTGTACTTCAATACATCACAGCCACACACTGTGTCTCCGTCGTACACTGCCGTCTACGACATGAAGTCACATCTCATTATGCGCATGATGGAGATACATCTCGGCCGTGAACTGATGATCCAGGTGATGTGTTTACCTGTGACACAGGTGAGGTGATTGCCTCATGATGCAGGTGACATGGTTACCTGATGATTCAGGTGTTACGATTGTCTGATAATACAGGTAATGTGTGATTATCTGATGATTGTTGGCTGGCGTCATTACCTGTGATTTATGTAATCTGATTACTCAGTACTAATAATAATCCTTTTAAGAAGTGTATATACAGTATCTTTGAATATACTCATTGGTTGAACAATAAACTAATTCAGAATGAAATTCATTAAAAAAACTACCTTTTATTGATTATTGTTGACGTTTCGGCTTCGACTGAAGCCTTCGTCGGAGCGGTCTGTCTAATCGCCGTGCACATCTACGACGCCCACGTCTACGACAACCTGTTCGCCCCAGAACTGAGCGGCGAACGGCGATTAGACAGACCGTTCCGACGAAGGCTTCAGTCGAAGCCAAAATGTCAACAATAATCAATAAAAGGTTGTTTTTTAATGAATTTCAGGAGCTGTTCAATAGGCCCAGTTCTAATCTAGTTTATGAGTCCTTGAGATGGCTGCTACTGACTACATTCTCTGCCCATTGTCTTTATTAAACCAGCATGAACTTTGATCAATGTTTTACTGTCTCACAGAGAGTTTGTTCTTCTAGTAACTGCAGTAAGTGTCCACAGCTTTTGTTCACAAATGTGTATTTTCTAATGAAACAGATGTCAAGAAGATCTTAACAGCTTCCCCTTGAAGAACTGGACGCCTCTGACCACTTGGCGCCCTTGTTCTACATGGATGAAGACTATTCAGCATTACCTAAATTCCGATAACTTTTCCCAGAATGAAGCAAGTGATGTGGTTCAGAATCGTTTAGTCTGGACACTGCTGTCTGTTTGGCGCTACGCACTCCTAGTGGTGCATGCCAGAAATGAATAAATGACTGCTGGGATTACTCTGTTTTGTCTTACATTGTGTCGTCCCACATCGTTGTCTCGACTTATATGCATTCCATGGTAATTGTGAGCCCTTGGTGCCATAACACGTTGGTAATGTTGTTGCAGGTATTGAACAAGCTGCTGGCTTTGGCAACAACTGCTTCACAGCAGAAGTTTGCATCAAACACGTGGTCCAATATGCTGATCTCTACAAACTCGGTTCAATGACTTCATTTTTCTCTGTATTCTTAGCTATTCCGTGTAACTTGCTGTGTGTGTTTAACCTTCTGATCAGTCAAGATAAGCTTATGACAAGGTCCACTTTCATGACACACAGAAGTCAGTCAAACCAGATGACGATGTACTGATGTGAGTGGGTAAAAAGAAAAGCCTTAAGTAGTTGTGTTTAATGTCCTCACGGTTTAAGGCCTTATCTCATGTGACATCAACACCAATTGGGTTGGTGTCGATGTCACATGAGATAAGGTCTTTTGAAATGATGTCTGTTGAAGCGGGCTCACTGCAAACAATAGTGCGGTGAACCAGAGTGGACAAGGTGGTCAGTTCCGGCATAGATGACTTGGAAGATCAGTCATGAATATGGTAATTAAGTAATTAAGTAAGTAAGGACATTTCTACAGTGCACCAAGGTCATGGAGTCACTAGGTTCTGTCGAGTCTCAGAATCTTGATAAGTCAAACAAAAACGTTTATAACTCTCGGCGGAATTGCATTACAGTAAGATGCGATACGCAAAGGAAGACAGTTCCATAGACGTAGTCCAGAGACAGAAAATGCCCGATTATGAGACAAGTATAGCTATGAGGAATGACACTGACGATCGCAGCTGGCTTTTGCATGAGTGATGATGTAACTCATCAGATGTGTTTAGACAGCTGTTTTGTAGCCTGTTGCTTTGGCACACAGCTCATCCCCAAACTCAGATTCAGTTATGTTTCAACCACACATATTAGCAGAGCTTTGGACCTATACTGATTTAATAACTGGCTTATAAGATGTATTAATGTAAATGATGACATGTGGTTTGGTTTCTTGTTACTTCCTGTGCAGTTCCTGAAGTGCATCTCGACTGTCACTGGCAAAGACGTTCATACGTTCATGGAGCAGTGGGTGTATCTTTTTTCAGTCGTTCTACATCAATAGCCTCAACTACTGGTTTTGTTTGCATTTGTGGCATGTTTTTGTAATGTACAGTTAATTGAGTGACTTGTATATTTAACTGTATTTGTCTTGATGATTACGGTAATATTTTCTTTTATGCACATCAAACGTTTCTGCTTTCTTTGTTTCACCACCAACAGGAAAGCCATTTAGATTTAAGAATTCTACACCTTTCATTTATTCATTTTATTATATAAAAACAACATGAAAAATGAACGTACTAAAAGTGTTCCGTAGGACAGAAAGGCCAGTGGCACTAACAACTGCCCGTACAGATGCACACATGCACAAACACAAAATACAAGCTAAAAGAAACACAAAGCAAATGAGCAAAGCAAATAATGAGTTAATAGTTTAATTAAGTAGTCTAAAATCTTCAGACATAAGAATCCTTTTATCACTTGATTATATCCTTAAGTAGTATACACATCTGTAATAGTGTTCGAGTTTGCTGCTACTGGAAAGAGTTATCAGGAGTGTTTTGTGACCGAAAAATGCCCACTGGTGTTAAAGGAAAAGTATATAGAACAATGGTAAGGCCAGTACTGATCTATGGTTCAGAGGCATGGACATTGAGAAGGCGGGAAG
>Ga0056114_1001050_pt1 | contig 11666 bp, 7 predicted proteins | sample WorMetHERISLAND1_FD_77005 | JGI IMG/M metagenome (GOLD analysis project Ga0056114, IMG submission 77005) | Marine gutless worms symbiont microbial communities from Max Planck institute for Marine Microbiology, Germany - Olavius loisae HERON... ...
GCGAATGACAAAGCAGAATGGCGTCGACGTGTGGCCAAATGCAGCCATCTGGATGCGGGATGAACTAAGGTCTAAGGTAAGGTCATGAAGAGCCATCTATTTGCAATGTTTATGTGAAATTTCACGGCAACTAGCCTGTCCATTGCTGAGATATTGCTTTTTTTTATAAAAAAGATGGTAGAAAATTGCCATCTCCAACATTGCCAACCACTTGATGGAGCAGCTGATAGAGGAGTGGTGCGACTTGGATCGCATCGTCTATGCGGCAGTGAATCAGTGGCGTACTCTTCTGTGAGCCTGTGTGCGTGCTGATGGAGAGCACTTTGAACATCAGTTGTAACAGCAGCAGCAACAGTAACAGATTTATCATTTGAACTGATACCAATGGTGTTCATTGTGTTGGAAACTTGCGTTTTCAGTGTTAGTTCTAAAAGATAAAAAATATCACAACACAGGAAATGCAGTTTATTCAAATTTTACACACAGTGCCTAAATGAGTGTTAGATAATGCTGTGTAAGTGTTACTGGATTGTGTTATATACTGTGCATGTTACAGCATTTTATTTAGGGGGGACGTTTTTTCCGGACATGGTGTGTATGTCTTTAGTTTGCTGGAAGTTATAGTGTCATATATTTGTACATGACCTGCTACTGTTACTTAAAATAACTCTATGTTAAATAAACTGATCAAATAGTGAGCACTGTCAAAACTGATCAAGGGCAGTCTGTGCTCTGTAATGGAGGCCACCCTTAGCATGCCGTACAAATGTTTAGAACAAGTCACTGTTGAGCTTCCAAAACAAAATTAGATTTTGGGCAACTCATCTCTGAGAAATGGGTGTAAAATTTCTGTTAAAAAATCAAGCCATATCAATTACCGGTACAAAATTCAGCACTGCAACACACATGGTCACGGGAAGGTTTTAATGCATGACCCCCAGGTGGTAGAGGGGGCACTCAACAGCTCGAGGTTTTTCCACACCAGTAATATCAGTGCTGAAACTGTTGGACCTACAACTTGTATATTTGTCCTGATGACTTGTCAGGACCAACCCATGAATGCCACATGTCAGTCATGGCGTTATGCAAGCAGTGATGCTCTTCAGTCTGAAATTAGTTTATAGTACCCATGACTCAAATTGTTTGTCCTGGGCCTATCAAATTTGGTTGACTCTATCCATTGACACCTGGGGTATACATTGTAACCATAATGAGTTTTCTTGTGGTTTTAACAGTATTTGACAGTAAAGTAACAATATCTGTGGTCACATTGCTATGAGAATGTTAAGAGCCTGTACGCTGCATTATACATTTTGCACTGATATTTCTCTGTGTAACACATTCAGGCTTGTAAGTCATTCTGTCCACAGATGCAGTACACGTTGAATGTGTCCAGTCGTCAGCCATCTGTTTGTTAGACCGATGATGTCTTGTAGTGTATCGTTTGATGGCACGCGATTTTGTGTTGTCTGTAGGTCGAGTTGAGTTAGAAAATCTTCCGTTGAAGAAAGATGCGTTAAAAAGTCTTGAATTGGCAGTCGAAGTTAAACATGGTCTGTGGCTTTTTCTTGTTGTATGGGAGACATTTTAGTACAGTGAGTCAGTGACATTGACATTGTCGTTCTGTTTAGTTTTGTGTGTATCAGTCAAGTGATTGGCTCTGAAGATCATCACCAAAATGTGTCAAGTGGGACGTTAAACCCTGCTCAACTTTGCTTAACTCAACCCACCATTATTGAGGTCATAAGTATAATATGCAGTGTGTAGATATGCTTGTCAGTTGTAAATTATTATTTATTGAAGCAGCGGTAAAACCAGTAAAATAAATAAGAAACACACTCAAATGCAAAATACAGAAGAAAATCAGACAGCAGATTATTCAAATGCAGAAAACACAGTGAATTTAACATGGTCTGCCAAGATATGCTCAGCACAAATTCCATACTGACTGCAGACAGCAGTATGTTCATTTATAGACAGAACATCAGTGTTGGTGTTTTGATGTCATAATTGTATACTGTAGGATTCATTGGAAAGATTCAGCTTCAGGTGCCACTCAGAAGGTTGAAAAGTGAGCACTGGATCATCACTCTGGAGAAACTAGTTCTCGTTGCTGGACCGTTGACTGATACGGAGGTAGCAGTATTCTTATATATGATCAGTAGTTATTGCAGCTTGGGTCTGTTTGTATGATGGTTTTTGTGACATTGTGTGCAAGAGCATTCTGATTCAGCTGAACAAATGTTTTGTTTGATTTATGTTGCCTATGAGACACGTTCCAGTTCGACTCAGTTTATTTCGACAGTTTGATAAATAGTCAATTCAAGTCACGGATAACCATGCTTTGCTGTGTAGTTGTGTTATTTGAATGTACTTTTGAAAAATTCTACACGTCATTGTTGTTTGTGTTAAGCACTTTTCATTACAATTGTGTTTTGCTGTGTCAGTATGATGAGGTAAAAGAGAAGACATTAGAACGTGATCTCAAGAGGGCGCAGCTGAATGCTCTGGAGGAAAACTGGCTGGTACTTTTAATTTTGCAAATCTTGTTCTGTTGTAGAAGTCTGAAGTTTCTGGTGTGAACACCAGAAAAGTTATAGATAGAGGCATACAGGAGAGAGGCAGAGAGACAGAAAGAATAGGGGATGGGCAGATAGGGGGATCTAAAGGAGGGAAAAGAAGATGCAGTGCAGTATGTCGGGTGTTTGATTTCATTCATTGTTTATCATCAGAGTCAGTAACTGTCTAACTAAGAGAATGAAAATATACTGGTATACTATAGGCCTACTAAGTGTACTGTCAGATTTGTGATGGCATGCACTGTATGTGTAAGCTTGACTATCACCATGCCTCCCAAGATACATCTCTATCAGATAGTCATAGATCGATCCAGTGTTTGTGTATGGTTAAGACACGTGCTGACTGCCAAGTACCTTTGTGCTTATCTTGATGCCTTTGGTATGTGGAACATACACCAGATTCTGCATATTCTATATGCATCATTTGGACACAGCTACACTCAAGATTTGATTATTTGATTTATGCTATGATGATGAAGGAGACGACCCCTAGCTGGTGTGTTTAGTGGAATCTCGGTGTGTCACTGTAGGTATGTCCAAGCTCTCAGCATCGGTTAGTGTTATGTTGCCACAGATTCTATTTTCACAGATTTCTGCAAGTTAATATCAGCTATGAACCCGTCACGTTAATTTTTAGCCCACAAGCTTTTTCAGTGTTGAGTTTGATCGTAAGGCCATGCTCAGCACTGAATTAAATGTAGGAAAAAAGTTTGCTGGCGGTAGACACCAGTGTACTATTTAACAGTTATTAGTGAGCTGTCTTACTGATAGGTTTTATGTCGTGGTTTGATTACTGTGACAGAGAAAACGACAGTTGATTCAGCAGAATGCTGCAGAAGATAGAACAGAATCCTGGTGGTCATATGGAACGTCATTGTTCACAAACATTGTGGAAAACCTGCAAGTATGTAACTGTTTATTTCACCTTTTGAAGAAGTTTCTGTAATTCACAGTCCAACTAAAATACATGTCATTGTTGGTGGACAATCTTCTACTATATACTGCTCATTGATAGTTTGATGCACAATGTGCCATAGTTATCATATTTTTTGCACCGTAAGATGGTCTGGGAGTGTAAACTGTTGACGCAATGTGGTCACTAACTACAATGTCTGCACTGCATAAAGACAACAAAACATGGACAGTGAGCCATTCACTAGAGAGAATGGAGGTTATGCAAGTGAGATCGTGCTTCTGAGGTCGACGTGCATTGTTTATTCACTGCTCATACTTTATCCTCACATCCCACGTTATGCCTGATGCTTAAAGATGCATAAGCATTTCACAGCAGCGCAGTGTCTGCATCGCCAGTGATGAGTGTGAACAGGCAAGATCATGCGTACATGACAGCTGTGACATAGTGATGTGAATTAACTGATGTCGTTGCCTTGGAAACATCAATTGAAAAAAGTTGCTCCATCCGCGCCGTAGTGACTGCAGTTTTACAGATTTTGGAAAAGTCACTACTTGTATTGTGATAAATACGGCAATTAGTATCTCAAGTGCAATCTAAATATTTGAGAACATTAAACCAGAGTTGTCTTCTTTACATGTTAGGATTATGGTGACACACCATTGAGGCCATAATCACACTGTAGAGGGAAGTTTCTGGCAAAACTGATAGAATAGATTGACATTAATGCCAGCATGATAAAGTTGAGAATGTTTTAGTACAGCTAGTGAATTAGTGTTATTATGAAAGACAAACAGATGGTGGTTGATGTAATATTGTGAAATTTACTGTTGTCTGACGTGGTTGAAATATCTGAGGTCTGTACAATATGTTTAAGTTACTGATCTGCTCTGCAGCTTCATGTCAAAGATATTCACTTGCGGTACGAAGATGACACATCGATCCCTGGACGTGCATTTGCTTGTGGCGTCACCATTGACAGTATTTCAGCACAGAGTGCTGATGCTAGCTGGGTAGGTTAATTTTAATTTGGCATATTTACTAAGTACTCACATACTGTTTGTATTGACTAGTAAAGCATGTAGAAAATTCTTATAACATTTTATTATATGTGTTGTTTGACTGTCTGTTTGGTCTCCAATAAACTCTCCACGTCTGTCTGTGACTATCTTTTTTCATCTTTGATCATATATGCTGTACTTAATAGACCTACTGGACACTGATGCTTTGTTTGTTATAGTTTGTTCTTTTATATTTTGTCGTTTTTGGTTGCGTGTGCTATACTAAGATGACCATACATCACTTTTTCAGTCCATGTTAATAGCGTATTGTATGGCAAGTTTCCTGCTACTGTTCTTCATTTAAGTGACAAACAACTTGTGTGGTAGAAGATATGTTGTTGTGCAGCTAGTGGACCTGCTTTGCATTGACTTTGAACTGTTGGTATTGATTTTCAGTTCATGTTGTCATTGATATGCGACTGTGAATGCCATTCAGATATGATTGCTGTTCTACAGACACAACAATACATTCTCATAATGTGTCCATTATTTTCCGTCTTTTTAACTTACATAAACTTATTTTGCTTCATATTTTTTTATTTTTACTGTCATTATAGACTAGCCATTTGACGCTCACCGTTGCCATATGGGTAACGCTATAAAGCATCCTGTGCCAGACCGGGTTAAGCCATTATTTGTAATTTTTGACATCCGGGCACTCTGACACTTAGGGCTGAGCATCAGAGTGCCTGGACGTCAAAAATTACAAATGACGGCTTAACCCAGTCTGGCACAGGATGCTTTGCAGCTATACCCGTATGGCATCAGTGGGTGTTAAAGGACTAGAGTAGACGACCACTTTATGGTTGTAATGCCTTCTATTTGTGTTCGCCAGCATCAGCGTCTATGCAACCCGACCGACACCCATTGTTTAGCAGTAGTTTGCTTTCATGTGACAGTAGTCGATTAGGCAGGCTTTGGCTGGCCCACATTAACCCCATTTCACTCTCTGCCATTGCCTCTGCCAAGCATGGATTGACAGAGAGAGTTCAGGCTCTGTTCATAGTAATAAATTATTTCTTTTTATTGTTATACTGATTGTAATGACAGTATTGTCCAGTGGTGATACGTGTGTTTTCATAGTTGCCCAGGTTTGTAAGCTGCTACGACGGTGATTTGATGAACAAGATTGTGGAAGTGCAAGGGTTCTCAATGTACTGGGATGTCAGTGCTGCAATGGTCAGCACTTGCTCCCGTGCCGAAATTGAGGCAAGTCTCTCGGTTTTCTCATCGTCTAATTGTAGTTGATTTTTTTCTATGTTTTACTGATACTTGCCATTGGAACAATTTGTATGTTAAATCCATACACTTATAATAAATGACACTTCCTATTATTTATGCAGTCACTTAACATTTTTGTATTCTGTGAATGTAGGAGTTTTTGTTGCCGAGCAGTGAAAGTTCATCTACAGAAAGTCCAAGGAGGGTAAACTCACCTGGAATACTATGTTTAAGAGATTTAGTGGTACAGTAATTTTCAGTTTAAAAATGAACAGATTTTACAGTGTGTGGAAAAATAATCTTCTGAAAGTATTCACTGTTTTCTCGGAAACTGATATGTCTACTTGAACATCTTGGTCACACACGGTTTATTTTCAGTATGTGTATGTCAAAATTTAAACTTATTAACCTTAATGTGACTTTCGGTTGTTAAATTAAGAATTACTGTTTTAATTATTACCTGCTATATATATGTATATATTGTAGTAAAATTCATATTGTTGATATTCAGTTCTCTGTAGAAAAGGTTTTCTGTCATTAATTTCTAAGCAGACATTTGCTGTGTGGAATATATCTTTTGTGTAGAAGCATAGCTACATATTGGAGCCAGTTGGAGCACAAGCCAAAATGTCTCGTAAACGTTCATCTCTGCCTCTGAGAAGCATAGAGCGGCCACGGTTCAACATTGATATAACACTCGACGCGCTGCCAGTCCAACTGTCTGATGCTCAGTTTCACGGCTTCGCAACGATGGTTTCCGAACTCGAGCGACAAAATCGCCGTAAACGATTTCGTCATCTCAGACCGAGCTGTAAAGTCACTGCTGAGTAAGGCTTTTGTCTCTACGGCATTGTTACAGCTTATCTTTATTGGCATTGGTGTTTGTGTCACAGTTGAAAAATAACTATGACATTGTTTGATCCACAAATGGCATCTGCTGTGCCAACAATTCTCCTCCAACAAACTGGAAAGATTTTCTGCTGTGGGAAATTGATCTGATGTGGAGTGGTCAAGAATGTGGTCCAACTGGCTATTTCAGCGTTGACGATTTGTTTGGGTGTCTCTGTGACGCAGCGGTTAGGGCGTCGGACTTTCGATCAAGCGGTCGCGGGTTTGATTCCCAGCCGGGGCGTAATCATGTTACCTGTGTCAACTCAGCCTTCCATCCCTCCAGGGTAGGTAAATCGAGTACCAGCTTTACTGGCTGTGCATAAGGCGGGTTGTGTTCGCTTGTGTTGGGTGGCAAGTAACATTGTGTGATCCCATATGGCAAGCGACACCCTGTAGTAATGAGATGGCTTTCCCGTGAAGAAATTTTCTGGCTTTAACTTTTTCAATTAGGCATTTTTGTGATTTATGTAAATGAGCATTTTGCTCATTTGTGTATTTTATGTGCATATGTTTTAGCTGTCGTTGCCGAGATAGTTTGGCATGTTGATCTGTGGTTTTTCAGTGCTCGTCGGTGGTGGAATTTTGCAATAAACAGTCACCTGTCTGTCATTCAAGACCGACGTATGCGCTGTCAGTGGCAGTTTGCAGCAGCCCGTGCACACGACATTGTTCAGTACATCGATGCATATCGCTGCTGTCTGACTGTCGGCTCCAGATACGCCACGCAAGCACAGAAGGTGTTCAACGGCATTTATTCATGTTGTCAGATGTTGTTATTGAAAACGTTTCTTGTACACAACGTTGTTTTTGTTAGCATGTCATTCAGTGGACTCAGGCTGCCGATAGTCGGTTTTAATATTATATACTTAGCTTTTGCGCATGACGTAGTTTTTAATTTCATGTTTGTCCCCCATGTGATTTTTTAACATTTTTTTTGTAATTTTTTCTTGTACCCTCTGAGTACGACAGATAGATATATTTCTTAGATCCTAGTGAACTACTGGTAAGTATATTTAATATCTTCTTCATTAACTTCTAAGAAAGTATTTAACATTATGGGTAATTTGAAGTAACGTTTTCTTAGTACGACTTACTCTTAGCGTTTGAAACTCTTGACAGGTGTTTTAATTTCATTAATTTCTAAGAAGTATTGCAACCTTATTTGGTATATCATTCTCTTTAGGTAACTTAAGAGAAACTAAGTCATTTACGTGATATTGTACTTTTCGGGCATGAAACTCCAGAGAGGTGTTTAGCCTTATGATTAATGTTGATACACATTCGGCCCACTAGAGGCCTCAGTAATGTGTCTGCTAAGGCATCGTAAAATCTCGTGATCTTGACTATGATATATAATTTTTCATATTATTCAACTGTGATATAAGTTGATATTGTGTGCATCATAAGTTTTATTATCGTGCTGTAGTGTGTGAAAATTGTGTTTATTGTGATGTTTCGTGTCAGGATTTCATTGATTGCTTCGAGGAGTCTACATCGTTTGATGAGTTGAAGGTTCTACGTGGTATTGTCTACGATGGACTGCTCACTGCAGAACAGCAGGTAATGTTCCTCGTCGCTGTTATATATGATAAATGTTATCGTTGTTTTAACATCGCTGGTGGTTAGAAAATATAGACCTTCTGCAGCAATCCCTAAATATTCTTTATGGAGAGCTTTACCATGTTTGTTCGTGCCAAGTGTGACAGTATTCACACACTGGATGGGCATCTCACTTCGTTAATTTTTGTGTTTCAGATGATGCACCGTATAAATCAGCATTTCATTACTTCCCGTCTTGCTATGGAAACTGAATGAGTAAATAAGCAGGTGAAAGGTGTGATTTGGTAGTTGCAGTGGGATTAGCAGCAGCTGCAGGAGACAATAGGGATCGCATATTTGATCACAAGTGTCGAAAACAGACGCTTCAAATGTGGGAGCATCGGCAGGAGATTATCACTTTGCAAGACATCGTGGAAATCGTTCGCGTTCTCTTCCGTCTTCAGTAATGACTGTGTGCATTGGGGACACCACTGTGACGCATTGTGTGACAGCTTGGTTTTATACTGTTGACAGCCGACAGCTCCGGCTGACAGTGACACAACTGTGTCAGCAGCTGTCGGCAGACTTGCCGCGCTGAGAGAGTGCCAAAGTTAGAGTGAAATTGTGAGTTCGTCAACAAGCTGTCAATTTAAAACTAATAAGTTTAGCACATTTGGTTGATATTACACGAGTGCTTCTCCATCATGTTTCCAACCTGTGATTAACACTGTAATGCTTTCATTCTGTACTTGGCAAATTCTGTTGTGCTGTATTATATATGAAAGCAGATCTGTTCAGCCACCTACTGTTGGTGCATTATCGAGCTGTACAAGTCAACATTACTTACTCACATACTAGTTAATTGTATCTAAACGGACGTTGTTTGACTCGTTCAGTCGGTGGCTGCTGCTCGGGAACGTTTGAGTACCGAGGACGTGTCGTTGTCAACAAAGACGGCGAGTGTCGGTGGCCGCTGGTGGCTACAAAGCTGGTTCCCAGACTGGTCGGGCTGGTACCGAGCTCCGGAACTAGCGGGTGAACAGCCATCGGACACAGACAGCTCATGTTCTACCACGGACAGTGAGAAAGCTCTCGGTAATAAACCAGTTTTTCCATGCATTTTGTGATGTTTGGATTTGTTTGCAGTACCTTGTGTATCACACATAAGTGAGGGTCTATGGAACTGTAGAATAGTTTACTGACTAAACAGCATAAAAGGCCCCTAAACCAGGCTTTATAGCTTTATTTGGTTTAGTGTGTGCATGTGTTAGTAGTTTTCTTGTGTTATTGTTTAGGCTTTGGTTTTCTTGGTTGTTGTTACATTTCGTTTTGTCAGTATCAGCCAAATGATTGGTTGAGAAGGCTGGGTGTTTTGTAGCAGTCAAGAGATTGATTGGAAAGATTATCTCCGAAATGAGCTGTAATGTGTCGAGCTGGACGTTAAACCATTCTCAACTCAACTCAACTTGGTAACACACTGGATGTCAGTGTGAACTGTGATAATACGAGGGTCGGTCAAAACGTTTTGAGCATATCCTATATACAGAAGAGATAGATTGATGAGCATACATTTATTTTTCAACGTAATCACCGCCTTTGTCAATGCAGAATTTGTAGCGTTGTCGAAGTTTCTCAACGCCTGTGAAATAGAAAAGTTCTGACTGCTCCTTCAACCACTCTTCGGTCGCATACTTGAGCTCATCATCGCTCGAAAATCTCTGTCCACGAAGGTGTTGCTTCAAATTTGGAAACAGATGGTAATCACTCGGTGCCACGTCAGGAGAATATGGTCACTGGATGTCAGTGTGAGCTGTGATAATACCATCTTGTTATGTGCTTCAGCTAGTCCAGTGGAAGGATGTGGTGTGTTTCAGATGAGGAAATTTTGGACGTGTTTTCCGAGTCTGCCGAGAGCAGTACAGTGCTGCGTCAGGACGTTGTCTTTGCACGGTTCAGCTTCAGCCTCCGTAACGGAACCCTCGTCCTGCTTCGCTCCAATCACATGCAGCCGCTACCTTCGCTAGAACGTAGTAGTTTCTTTTTATTATTAAACATTGGTCATTGCATACGTTTGTGATGCTTCGGTAACAGAAGCATTTGACACAACAGCAGCTTATCTTTATGCAGTTGTTAGGACTGAGATTGTGTACTTTTAGCATGTGATCCATTATGTCAAAAACGCTGCTTCTCGGAAACTGGGTTGACGAAATATTGGGCGCCAACCTAATTCATCTTTTACTGACACAAAGAATAAATCACTCCCCATCAGTTCAGTTGAAATTAAACAGAATCTGGTAGACAGTATTGCAGACCAGCAGCTTATGGCAACGTGGCTCACAATAGCATGTGTATGACACAAGCTGAGAAGTTTATTTTGAAGTGGCTATTTTTGTTTATCGACTGATTGATTACCTTAATGCATAGACTGTTGTACTCTCTGTCATATAGGCAATGTACCTAAGCATTTCACACCCTTGTTGAGTGTTTTACCCTTGGCTAGTATCATTATTTTTTCAAAGCAGCATAGGACGGATGACTATACCATTTAGTGTATAGCTTATAGTGTACATGGCTCATTAACATGTAGGTGAATGTGGATGGTATATGAAGGACAAATACTGGAGGAGTGTGACAGCTGTATGATGGAGCTCGAATGTTCATCAATTAACATGAATGTGGAGTTGCGACCGAGGTCCGGTGGCTTCAAGATTGGCATCTCGGTTCAAGATCTCTATCTGCATGACAAGATGACGACTGGCTCCCTTTGTACAACACTGATTGAACCTGTTAAGAAGGTAGTAACAGTTTGTCCTTCTGTTCATATACATTGGTGTATTATACTGCTGTCTTGTTGTCAGAAGCCATGTTGTAGGGCCCTGTGTGAGCACTGGGAGCTGTGGAATAGGCACGATCCATTTCCTAGCTGGATGACATAAAAGACATGTAAACACGGCTTTCCAGTTTCCAAGTGGGGTTGCCCTGTACCGCCTCATAGTCTGCCGATATCTGTCAAATCATTGGTTGAGAAGACTAGTTATTTTGCACTGGTGAAGAGACTGGCAGGGAAGATTTTCTTTGAAATGACGTCTAACGTGTCATGTGGCACGTAAAACGCTACTCAACTCAACTCATGTATGACTAACTATAACAACAACCAAATGAACCAAATGTTACAAACAAAGTGATCAGAACCTTGTCAAACCATGGCTAAGTGTGGTTCTTGTACTTCCCAATATTTTTTTTGGTTTATTCTATGCAAAATCTAGAAGAACAGATCTGGAAGTCAAGAATCACCATTCCCACCAAGCTAAAGTAGTATAACACGTGCATTCTACCTATCTTCCTGTATGGCTCTGAGTGCTGGGCAGTCACCAAGAGAGATGTACTCAAGATCGACGCCCTTGACCAATGGTGTCTGCGAAAGCTGTTAGGAATCAAATGGTACCATCACGTGCGGAATGA
>Ga0056114_1001051_pt1 | contig 11665 bp, 4 predicted proteins | sample WorMetHERISLAND1_FD_77005 | JGI IMG/M metagenome (GOLD analysis project Ga0056114, IMG submission 77005) | Marine gutless worms symbiont microbial communities from Max Planck institute for Marine Microbiology, Germany - Olavius loisae HERON... ...
AGACACAGTATTGTATTGGTTTATTTTGTATAATGCGCAGAATTTTGTTATTTAAAATTATCAACTTATTAAGATGACTTCTAGCAGCACTACCATATATTTCAATTCCATATAACAACTGTGCACAATGCACAACATAGTGCAGTAAAAACACTGTAAGCTGAAGCTCATGTCTGTACTGTCACACAATATGTATAAGTATGAAAAACAACGGTAAATATAAGTATACAACTCAAACTGTTCATACAGAAATATACGCAGAAAATATGTAACAAAAACAACTGTCGCATACACATCATCGATGCATCACTTTTTAATAACAACCTGGGGGGACGACGAGGTATTTTATCCACAAACGAGAACAGTTTATAATCACGAGCTGTTTGCAAATCAATTTTTAAATACACATACATGGGACGTCACGTGATGCCAGAATAGTAATGGTGACATGGCATCACACACATCTTCCTGTTAACGTTCTTGTAACTGTTATCCCATCTTGTATCATTTTAAGATATAGGATGATATTAATTAAAAGTCAATTTCGCAACCTGTATTTAACATTTCCGTTGAAGATGATCCTGTTGTACTTTCGGCTTTCGCTACGGTGCATTGCGAGTATAAAATACCATATGTGACGGCAATCCTAGCCATTTCAACATAATATCGGGGTGCAACAGACAGACGCGTGAACGGACAGACAGGCAGATAGACAGAGAGATTTGCCATATCTCGTTGATATGAAACTTGAAGCTCATCGCATCTCTACAGTGCAGTACGCGGACGCGCGATCTGGAACGGTATAGGCCGATCTATACTCATTGACTTTTATGTTTTAGGTTTTTATAATTTTATTTTCTGTCACCGTATGGCAGATTAAACGAATACTGGATTGGATTGGACTAACAACCATGAACTTTTCAGCGTACGTTAAACTTTCTAAATCCTAGCCCTACGAGTAGATTTACGGACGTTTCGCGGTTTCGCTCATTGGACGTTTTACCTCTCGACGTTTCGCCCCCCTCCGTAAAGGTAGGCCTATAATTTACGTTTCTATGGGTTATGACGACCTCCGTCCTATAACAGGCTCTAGGTGTCAAACAAACAAACGGTTTATTGAATGTTACTATCTAATGGATGGACGACATAGAAGAGTGGAGTGGTTGTAGCTACATTCAGCTGAAGGAGATGTCACAAGACAGGGAACAGTGGAGAAGACAGACAATAGAGTGGTCATCTGCAGTCGCCAACCGTTATCGACGATGGTCGTCTAGTGAGTGAGGAGTGACTATCTAAACTGTAACTATACTCACCGGTAAATTGCGATAATAAACCAAAATGCAAAACTTAAGTTATGTAGATTAGACCGAAGTGGTCATGCCGCTTACAGACATGTTGGCTTGACGCCCAAAGCAGTCTCAATGTACGCAAAGTATTCACAACGTCACTGCGTCTTATATTTTTCACAGTTTGACATACTATGAAACCGGCGCCTACAAACACACCAGCAACACGTAACGACACACGACAAACCGACGGCGACGGCAGCAAATAACGCGGCGAAAATATCGAACATCATAAACTGCAGCGTCGACAACTCGAATGCTCCCGTACGCAGGTGACGGTCGCCATATTTGATCACGTGATTAATCATGGCGGACGCGCGCTGTGCCGGCGAGTCCACTCGATCACGTAAGATGGCCGAGGCCAGACTCACGTTCTGTTTGTAGGTAACGTCGGTCAACAATTTCTCGATATTGGACAACAGCGATTCCGTGCTGAAATCGACAAAGTTCATGCGGATCGCGTATCCTTTGGACTCGGCTAAGCGAGCGTTGGCCGGCTGATCGAGACCTATTGGGAACACGATGAGAGGTTTGGCGTGATACACAGACTCGACGACACTGCTGAATCCACCGTGGCTAATGAACAGCAAGACTCGCGAATCAGCAAGCAAGTCTTTCTGCGGTATCCACTTCGATATGAGTATATTATCGTTGCGACAGAACCCATGCGTGTTCAATTTCCAGATGACGGACAGTCCGAACCGGTGAGTGGCTTCTGTGAACGCCTCACACAGTCGCTCGGTTATCGCCGGCGGAAAAGCGTCGCAAAAACTGCCGAAAGCTGCAATGAGCACTCCACGTTTTGACTTGGAAACAAATTCTTCGATCTCGCCCGTCAGAGGTCGTTCCTTCGCTCCCGCCATGAGATCCCCAACGGCAACTGTATTCGGCATGTGGGGCAACGGGTAATTTGTCGACAAGTCCTCGAGGAAGAACCACAGCGACTGGCGCCATAACATTTCCACCGCGCTGACGCGTGGACGATCCGGAACGTATTTTTCCAAGAAGTACGTGCTGTCGCTGAAGAGACCGGGGTCCATTCTTTCAACGGCGAATATCTTGAGTCGATCCAAGAACGTCGGCGGCTCGTTGAGCGTGAACAGGCTGGGAAACGACGCCAGGCGAGGCACTCGGAAGAGCTCGGCGGTGTAGAATGCTAACGACAACGATGCGTATGGAATTCGGAGCGACAGCGGTATGACATAGTAGCACGAAACAGCCGACGTCGGGTCCATAATTGCAAAGTCGTACCTTTCCTCACGCACCTGACGCATCAGTTCCACGTTGTCTAGCAGCTGCATGCAGTCGTGTTCCATGTGACGCAACACGTCCACGTTATACTGTCGGAACATGATAAGATACTGCAGAGACCACGTGCTCATCGCCATCGCTATCAGTCTCTCGGATATAGCCGGCGAGTTTAGAAAGGGCGTGTCCCTGTCCACCGGATACTTTATGTACGTGAAGTTCGCCACGTTTTCGGACACGAAGTCCGGAAGTCGCGCGCTAGAGGGCGCTAGCAGTGTGGTCACGTGACCCAGCTTGGCCAGGACGATGCCCAGACGACTGAAGTACATCAGATGTGAGTTGCAGTTCATTGGAACGAGCAGAATTTTGGCGGTCTGTGACTCCGTCACAAACAAAGTCGACAGAACGACACTGAGAAGCCGAACGGCCACAGTTCCTTTCATTTTGTCCTGTTTCTGTAAACGTGAACAAAAAATGGCACTGTAGTGTCAGAAAGAACAACAATTGTCGCCGTTGAGGGCGAAAGTGATATATGGTTTTTGCAGAAAATTTCAGAAGTTGTGTCTGCATGGCATGCCGTGTATGTCTTGTACGAAATAGCATTTCAGAATCAGAATCCTATGTAGGGAAGCCTATGTCAAACACAAACTTTCAGAACTTCCGATTATTTGGTAGCCTAACAAGTAGGAAATCATATCCAGACTATCGATACATGACCAATGACCGTTAAAGGTCATTTCCGCTCTGACAGCTTGGCATTGGCTGTAGACTGAGCACAGTCTCCTGTTAACGGCGCTGTTCATAGAGAAACAGCGAGTTGTCAGCGATAGCGGGGCTTTCTTGCTAGTCAATGCATACCATGCATGGTACTAGTGCATTTTACAGCCGCCAGCTCTGTCTGTGTCATTTCCTGCTTATTCAGTAGTCAGTCCCGCTACTCAGTCAACTACAGTTTGCCATCAACAAAATGGTCTGAAACATGCACAACAACACTAATTCTACTGACATCAGTCAGTTTTGAGACCATTTGGGGTGGCGGCTGTAATATGCACTTTTACCCGACTCTGAAATAGGCTTAAGTTATTAGTTTCGTCATGAATATTAACATTCTATAGGCTGTCGCAAACCCGTCGCGCGTCAGCGAGTGAAGTTAATTTCGAGGCATCGAGGGCATCGAGGGTAAGCCATTACCAGTAGGCCTAGATAAAAAGGCACATATTCAAATAGGCCTAGCATATATCACATGCCCACACAAAGTCCAGTTTCATCCTTCCTTCGACGTAGATAGTTTTAAGCTAGATTTAGAAATGGCGTCTTATACTTAGTAATGATAATATATGCTACAATAAAAACCCAAGGATTAAACAAGTAAGCACATTAATTAATGGAAAATAACCGTACCTTCAAAAACCGGTATTAGGCCTACTCAATCGGCAACAACTGCAATACACAATGCTAATGTTTGCCCCAGCGCACTGACCTATTTCGTAGGCCTACAGCTCGATGAGACCCAGTTGCGTATATGTATGGAAAGCCCTTGCGATGCTGTTAGGCTACTATGTGACTGCAGGTTTAATATAGCCTAGGCGTAGACCAGTATATTGACTGATAGGCCTATGTCGTCAAATATTTCGAAGATAGTTCAGCTAGAATTCAATCAATCAATCAATTAGTTTCTATTTCAGGCAGAGCTCATAGCAAGAAAAAAACAAGTCGGTGCACGGCCAGGTGGCCGCTGTGATATCCAGCCCTGCCGGATAATAACAGATTACAGATTATCACAAAACGAAGCAATTTCGCTGATGAAATGTATTCGATGATAAGTGTAGAATGGGCTGATGATCATTTTGGTCTCGGTTCGACGTAAATCGATCCACTTTTGACGAATATATGCGCGAAAAAGCGATTTGACAGCATTTTTTTTCTAATTTTTGTTTTTGTGCCTCTGTGTTGTGTTTTTGTAGTTAAACAATGGCTGAAACTGCTTGTTATAGCTCATAGCTACTTGCTTACTGATTAACGCGAATATGTTACTGAGTGAGTGGTGTAATTTGACACCAGATGTGCTATGCCACGCTGTGAATACAGCTATTATGTAACCTTGCTACCTTGCAACCAGTTATAGGGGGCCACAAGGGCGGGGGGCAGTTTTCACATGAGGGCCTTGGCGTCGTGCCTCCGGCCACCCGTTAGAACCGCCACTGATTGTATGACTTTGTTGTTGTTGTCCTCTTGGAGAAATCTGGGGCCACATTCTCGAAACTTCTTACAATATTTGACAAGATCTGGGAAAACACTAAGCAGACATAATTTCACTCTACTTACTAATTCACGATTTAACAACAACGTCACGTAATAAAAACATCCAACTTGAAGCAAAAAAAAGTGTTCATTACAATTACCTAAGATAAGACATCTTCCTAAGATTTTCCTAAGAAGTTTCGAGAATGTAGCCCCTGGAATCTTTAGCTAATATATACGTTTATTCGCCACAACGGTAGAACAGAGATAGAAGAGACAGACAGGGACAGAAAAACCACAGTCAAACTGAAACATGAAATTGAAAACTAAAGCCGTGATGTAGAAGTTGTATGGATGGGAGAAGAAATCAAGAATAGGCCTATCTCTACTCCTTACCCACTAAAAATAGCACGCCTCGGGCACTCTTCTAAGGACTCGCCGTCAGATACGGGTGTTCCCTTGTGCTCTTCTGCTGTTCCGGGTTATTATGCAGGGATGTTAAGTCCTCGAGCACAAAGTGGCTCTTGACTGCCGGTACATCGGCGGCGTTGATGGCCAGCAAGATTATGTCGTTGAGCACTTGGTATCTTGCAACCCTACCAGGTGCTTTCTTGCAGACCATGGCATGTCGGCCTTGGGCGTCTATGTCTGGCCCGCAATGACATTTGTGGGGGACACACCAGAGTCAGTCCTAGCCGCATGTCAACCACCCGTACTGCCATAGGCGCCGGAACCGTGTAGGACGTGTAGGACAAGTCCTACACGGATTTTGGGGCGTGTATGACGCCTGTGTATTTGTCCTACACGGATTTCATGAATAACGACATCCGTGTAAGACGTTTATTTGTGAGTTAATGCCTTTGCTCTAGCCTAAAATATTGTCAGTATTGATGGTTGTGATGCAAGCTGAAAGACAGTAGTTACTGCCCTATCTTCTACAGTTGTCCACAGTGTACAGTTGGCGATTGGCAAGGCTAGCAGCCAATCCCCACTGTGTGGCGCCACTGAAGCCAAGTAGCATGCCATCTGCGACTGTTCGACCAAAGAAGCTTGGATAGTGGAACGAACCTCCAAAATTCCAGGTTGGTTCCAGAAAGACTGTTTGCTGGGCATTGGGTCTGGCGGTGGCCCGAATAAAGCAGACCACTGTGTGAGGTACGATGTGAAATGTGAGTCGGTTTGACAGGTGCATACATCTAAGATTTTATCCTGGAGGCTTGATAGGGTTCCTGCAGCTGAAGCCAAAAATGCGGGAGTTATTGCGCCCGTCAGCACAAACCTGCAGGCTAAAAATTGTAAGAAAAAATGTACGACTGAGAGACGATCACACTTATGAGTTGGCAAAGGTGGCTTGGAAGTCATTCGTATTATAACTGTAAGTGTGCATAACGAATAAACTTCAATTAGATGCCACAGGAATAATATAAACTTTAATAGTCTTGTACACATTACTTTTATTTTACCATGTTTTGCAGTTGATAGATAGGAAGTAGGCAAATATGTTGTTGCAATGTCATTCATTACTCACATATCACTGTTATATTAATTTCGTCTATTTTGTTTCAGAAATTATATACGAATTATAAAATAGTTCTGATTTTAGTATATCGTACAAAACACACACACACACACAATGCTGTGAATTAATTGACATAAGCGTCTTTTGTCATGATCGACATCCCAAACAAACATCATATCAAAAGATCGGAGCGTCGACCGCTTAACCCTTTGACGCCCGCCGTTGCCATGGGTACAGCTAAAAAGCATCCTGTGCCAGACCGGGTAGTCGTCATTTGTAATTTGTAATTTTTGACATCCGGGCACTCTGACGCTCAGGGCTGAGCGTCAGAGTGCCCGGATGTCAAAAATTACAAATGACAGCTTGACCCGGTCTGGCACAGGATGCTTTATAGCTGTACCCATATGGCAACGGTGGGCGTCAAAGGGTTAACAGAATACATGACCACGCTAACAAACAGAACAGAACGACGAAGAACGCAGGCGTTCCACAGGAAACATGACACAACACACGGGAGATGCTCAAGACTGTCACGTGACGTCACTAATTGGGGATGTTCTGGCGGGCATTGGACCAGAAGGCGGCCAGCATCAGGACCTTGAGAGGTTCGGCGACTGTGATCTGTATGAGGAGCAAGAACAGGGTCGACAAGGTCCAGTAGGTGGCTCGGGCGGTGTCGAGAGACAGTCCGAGGACGACGGTGGAAAACCAGAACAAGAGACCGACGATCATCGTCAAGACGACCATCAATAGGAAGTATCTACATCCACCACAAACATTAGCATCAACTATACGCACGTGTCCGGCCAGTTCGACCATCAAATTATCGCAAAAACTTGTGAAATCTGTTTAAATCAATAGTACTACAGTGTTTTACTTTTCTGTCTATTCTGTTCCTGTGTTTTGTATTAGTCTGTTTTGCGCGTTTCTCTGGGTCTTGTTGCCTGAAATACACGGACCGACCGACGGACGGATCTAGCTAATGTTTGTGTTACTATGTCATATCGTAGCTTGCGTTCATTGTTATTTCTTACTGGTAGCGCGTCGGACTAACAATCGGAAGGTTGTGGGTTCGATGCCTGCTAACGTAGTGTGTTTCACAGTTGACAGGTAACCGCCTGGAGTGAACTGTCCACTGTGGCCGGCCACCACTCCTTTTTCCGAGCTGTAGGAAGTTGGAGTTTAGACTGTCAGCGTTGATGGACTCGGATCTGGCATGGGTAAATGGTAAGAGCGCTAGATAAAGCTGATGCTATGCTGACGCAAGCGCTCTATAATATCGGGAGCCATTTACCATTTTTTACCATTTACCTTTTTCTAATTTTTGCTGCTTCGTGTATGTTATGCCGTCAATAACAGGTGCGATAAGCTAGTTTTTTTCATTTATAGATTTAACAACCGAAACGCGGTCAGTGAGTTATTATGTCGTATCGTAGTCATGTCGTATGTCATTCACTATACGAAGAGTGCAATTCGAAATTCCTGCGTTCAAAAGAACACGCTGCCGGTGTAACGTGCGGGTTTTCTCAGTTCACTTCTCACAGAAGAAAGCGCCAGGGATAAATGGGCGAATCGAAGGGTAGAGATCGGACGAAAGCGGGAGAGGAAGAGTAAGGGGAGGCGATGTGGAGAAGGGAAATGGCAGCGGATGAAGGATGGGAAGAGAGAAGTGGGATATTTTACGTGATCTCGCTGCATAACAAGACGCGGAAATCACTTCGCAAGTTGGTCGCGCTGCAAGCGGACATTTTGTAATTTTCAGCGCGTATATTTTATTACCACTTTAATCCAAAAGGATGATTTTTCTGCAATCTAATGCGAAGCCAGGAGATAATAACGAACAGTGGGCATAGTACAGAAGACCTTCCGGTTTTGCACTGATTTCGAAGCGATGCTTTTGATTTCCAGTTATTTTTAGTTTTTTTTCTTTCGGTTGTTTCTGGCTGCGTTCAGTTGTAGACTAAACTGACTACCAACTGGTGAGGTTTACAATGCATGTTTCATATTTCTGTATCATTATCATTGTGTTGACGTCACATTAGTGTCTTTTTTGATCTAATCACGACGAGCGTAGCTGTATGGTATTACCCCATCTTGGCGGACCGGCGTTGTCGCGCCAGTTCGCAGTCTTCGTCCCAGAGCATCGCCTGCCGGTCATCGTGGATGTCGTTGATCATCGTCAGGCGGAAGCCGCTGTCGTCCCCGACGTCGACGTAGCGACCCTGGTGAACGCCAGTGCACAGACCGCTGTTGGTGTCCGTCTGACACAGACCCGCCAGACAGGCATCTTCGTCGAGAACCCGCGTCAGAGAGCCGTGAACGTCCAGCAGTTCTGACCGTACACGCATGGCACATTACATCAGAGCAGCCTGTCATTCAAATAGCCTGGAGTCTTCGTTACCGAGTGGCAAAGAAGCACAGATCTGCTTCATCTCGAAATTCCAGGCCAGGCGGAATAAGGGTGGGGCAGATAGCACGCGGCATCGCACGGTTTCTTGCGACAGCGAGGCTTTCTTGTTCTACTCGTGACTGGAAGTTTCGTTGGGTTGTGTATTTCCGGTAGTAGTGCACGCCACTCAGTTACTGAATGGATAAATGGCGTGTGTTATATTTTACGTGATCCTGCTGCATAAAGGCCGCAATCCACTAGGCGAACTAGTTGGAAAAAAACTAGTTGTTAACCCAGGTTGCCAACTTGTTCGTATTTGCAATTTCGGGTTGGAAACTAGTTGGCAACTAGTTGGCAATTTGTTGAAGCCTGGTCGTTTTCTACATTCCACTTGTGCAGCAAGTTGCCAATCTGCATGTCATGATAGATCTATCAGGTTGCGAACTTGTTGGCAACACAAAAAAAGTTGCGAACTAGCTGCGAACTAGTTGGCAACTAGTTTTCAACTAGTTCGCCTAGTGGGTTGCGGCCTTAACAAGACGCCGAAGTCACTTCACAAAGTGGTCGCGCCGAGCGGACATTTTGTAATTTTCAGCGCGTATATTCTATTACCATTTTAATCTATGTGATAATAACGAACAGTGGGCATAGTACAGAGAAGATAAGTAAGAAAGTAGTTTCTTAGTTGGTTCTTGTCGGTAGTGCAGATGAAGCTGGATGAATATCACACTAAGCATCTCTCTATGTCGCAAACGGCGGCAAATTAAGAAATAACATTCTCAAGAGGTTCTAATCACCCAACATCGACACTTGGAAACTTCATGAAGACTTTCATTTTTCATACTTGGGCAAGTCTGGACAGAAAGAGCGACAGATAGACCAAAGATCATCATACCATCGACCAGCCTGTTAGTCTGAGGCTCCGCCGTCTCACCGCCAGCATTGACGTTCATGTTCAACGTGCCGTGTTCCTCCGCCTCAGTCTACATAACCACCACCATCATCATCGTCATCATCAGTCTCGGCCCCACTGTTTTTTTTCATCAACACTTCAAACGTTTCAGTAATGAATGCCAGCTGCCCTCTCGGCATTTAAACCGAGTGTTCAAAGTGTCTGCCAGCTGCAGCAACACAGAATCGGAGTCGCTTTCGAAATGACAGAATTGCCTTCAACGAACTCCTGTGGCAAATCATTCCATATCGATAGCAAAGCAGTCTTTGTTGGTCGGTTTGGCGTGTAGCGTCCCAGTATTGCACCCCATACATCATAATCCAATGGATTGATATCTGGCGACGTAAATACCAGCGAGGTTATTTTTAAGTCAGAATCGCCGTTTAATTACTTGTTCACTTTGAAAACGTATATTTAAGTTCAAATAGTTCTAATTTTTGAATGCAACCAAATATTGCTATGAAATTTGCAGAATATGTGGTCTGAATCCTCCTCTGTAAGCTGTCTAAATTTGGTGAAAAAATTTCTACTATTCCAGAGATATTGAATTTTCCTAGGGGATTACTTTTTTATACCACGCCCTGTAGATACCGTACAGAGTGAATGATCCAGGTTAAAAGCTCACGAGTAGCAAGATTATACCTTCGCGACGGAAACAAAGCAGAACAGTATCCAAAGCGAGAATTTCTAGTTCTACGTACGTAAAACGACACATTTTAAAGCACTCGTGTGGCTGACTAAGTTTTACGAGGTAAAACATAACAGTTGGCTACGTACCTGTACCGTGCAATCTTGGGGACTCGAGCATGTCACAGAGACGTTTGTATCGCCAGAATAACTTCTGTTGCTATCTCCAGTGTCATCCTGTTACATCGAACACGAATCTTTTATTTTGCCTTCTTCACACAACTGATCAAACCATTCCCTTCCATTTGTTATTACAGCATTATCAAACTGGTCACCTTGACTGTGGAAACTGCAACTTGCCTGTTGGTAGAGTTCGCGAAAGTTGGCTTGAATCGCCGTCTTCATCAACATCAGTTCGCTGGTCCTGATCGCCTCGTGCCACAAACGTTCCACTCTGACGATCAGTGACACTTGAGCGTCGTAATCTGGAACGTCGTCAAGTGTGGTGGCACCGACTGCGGCGTTCACAGCTCGCTGGAACAGTATCCTGGCAACTCGGTCGACCGTCGATCGGCAGGCGGTGTCAAACGAGGTACGATTCAACAAGGCTCTTCCAGCCGAGACCCACGACCGTGCATTCCGCCCGTGATGATGTGGCAACTGCAGTGAGTCGACAGAGGCCCGACAGCAACTCAACCAGTCGGCGGCCAAGTCCAGTGCCCTGTCAGCGGCCTGCTGGGACCGCAATGTTGACACGAGGTTGTTGACGGTCGTCGACAAATAGTCCTGGAGTCGTTGTTCGTTGTTCAAAGCTGAACCTTGATGTAGCGGCATTGAACCCGGCTGCTTGCCGCCGCTCTTTACTCTGGACACGAGTCCTGTCTTGTCGTCGTCGCTAGCTGTGTCTTGAGTGACTCTGTCTTGACTGATGATGAGACAGTCTCCCCTGTCGTCGTCGTCGTCGTCGTCGTCTAGGCAACGCATCAGATCAACATCATCAGCTGCCGCTGCCGCATCAGTAGCGTAGTTAACGCCGTCGCTGAAGTCACGTTCTTCACCCGAGCGACGCGCACAACTACTACTACTGGTGTAGTTGCACGTGTCGTAGTTTCCGGCGCTGTCGTTCCAACTACTGTTTTTATAGGCGCAACAGCAGACGTGCTCCGGTAACCAGTAGCCATTGAGAAAAACATGCGCAGTCGAATGATGCCGGTTGTCCTCGTTCAAGTCACTGCTAACATCGCCGCAGTGGTTGTTGTTGTTGTTGTGTTTGTTGTGGTTGTTATAAAGACGAACAACAACTACGTCCTCGTCGGCTCGTTGACTCCGACTCATTTCGTTGC
>Ga0056114_1001052_pt1 | contig 11657 bp, 11 predicted proteins | sample WorMetHERISLAND1_FD_77005 | JGI IMG/M metagenome (GOLD analysis project Ga0056114, IMG submission 77005) | Marine gutless worms symbiont microbial communities from Max Planck institute for Marine Microbiology, Germany - Olavius loisae HERON... ...
TTATCAACTGGTGCATAAACCTGATCGTTCTGCGAGTTGAATGGTGGTTCGACGGTAAACACTTTTCATCCCTAAACCATATGAAGTCAAACTGTACCTCTTACAGCAGCTGCTTGCAGCGAGGACAAAAGGTCACGCCAGATTTGCGTTGCATCATTAATTCAAAATTTGCAGACTATGCCCGTGGATTTGCTATACAAATGACATCAATAGTAAAGATAAAAAATAATAATCATTATTACGAATATTATGATGTATTGCAGGATATCTGTATATCGGCATTGAAAGAGAAGGATATTGAGGCCAAGCTGAAGCAGGTGATATCTGAGTGGAGTGCTCAGAACTTGTCCTTTGGGCACTTCAAGACTCGTGGGGAGCTGCTGCTGAAGGGTACTGAGACTGCCGAGATCATTTCACACCTGGAGGACAGCCTAATGGTGCTCAGTTCACTCCTCAGTAACAGGTCTGCTCTTTTGGCCGACTGCATGGCGTTTTCTGATAGCAGTTCTGCAAATTTTAACCTTCTGATTAATCTACAGTTAATATTTAAAAATTTATTTTATTACATAGATCTATATTGTGCTCAAATACCAAGATTAACTGTAATCAGTGGATTAACAGATAAAACTAAAATATCTTGTGACAAGTTTTTACATACTGTGACAGTTTTTAGATTGTTTTGTAGTTGTATCTATCACTTGCTTTATTTTGACATCTTATAAATGACATTAGTATTTTCATTATTACTAATTAATAAACATTGGTTTTTGCAATTTTATGGGAATACTTTTTATCAGATCGATAACATTAATCAGTTATTATAACCGGTAAAATGACTTATATAGCACCATAATCTTAATAACAGTAAAAGGGCATTGAGAAAATATGTTTTATTTGGATAAATACAGTGGCTTTTTAATGTTATGATGTAGGTACAATGTTCCATATCGCAAGTCAATCCAGGACTGGATGTTCAAACTGACGACGACTTCTGATATCATTGAGAAGTGGATGATAGTACAAAACCTCTGGGTTTACCTAGAAGCTGTCTTTGTCGGTGGAGATATCGCCAAGCAGCTTCCAGCGGTGCGTCGTTGACTCATGTTTTAAACGTGCTCAGTTCAACTTCACTACGTGTTAGATTATGCTAGGCTCACATACCAGGATTAACTCACTTTGGTGAAACATGATTAACTTAACTCACGTGATCGTGCATCATTTACTGGACTTGTAGCATAATTTATGTTACAAAAATAGCATTTCGCATTGTTCACTATAATCTTTCATTTTAGAGTATATTTCAGACGTTTTACCGTGACGTTTTCTTGGATTTCTTCTGTTTTCCTGGAAAAAATTAGCAATAAGCAATAAAAACAAGTTTTTCACAGTCGGCTAAAAGCACAGAAACTTCCAGCATAAGCCAAAGTCAGCTGTCGGTGATTCTGAGTAACAGGAAGTAGAATAAAAATTTATTTTGCACAAGAACACCTACCTGCCAGAAAAGCCAAAGCCATCGATACCAGCCACCGATTATGTGGCTCTATAAATGCAAATATGCTTTACACAAAATGAAGCAGAACTAGCTGTGTTCATCTTGTGTGAAATCACATCAGACTTTTGACATTTAATTTTGCTATTAATTAGACATTAACAATAGGGGCAAATTAGTTTAGTTGATGAAGTGGATTAACTTAACATTTGTGCAGGAGGCAAAAAGGTTCCAGGCAATCGATAAAGCATGGCTGCGGATCATGCAGAAAGCACACGACGATCTGAACGTGGTACAGTGCTGTGTCGGTGACGAGACACTTGGTCATCTGCTGCCGCACCTGCTGGAACAGCTTGAAGTCTGCCAGAAGTCTCTCACTGGGTTTGTTGTCATTGGAATCAATATTTCAGCTTCTTTCTATCGCCTTTCCTAATAATTGCCATTTATATTAGTTTGCTCGCGTCACGTTGTACATTGTATTTTTCGCCTAAGCATTTCTCTTATCGTCCACTATTTCTTGACTATTTTACTCCTGGCTCAAATTTCACCTGTTTTCCAATCGTTTCCGTTAAGTATTGACAAAATCCACTGGTTTTCAAGTAATCCTTTATTATCTGCAAATTACGTAGCAACACGATACAATATGATGACGTATGCTTAACTGTTCCAAAAGAGCCTGGCTTTGTGTGTTGTATGTAATGTTAACCAGAACATAAAACTAAAAAAAAATTAAAAATAACATTTCGTGCATTTCGTTCTTTACAGTACAGCCAGCTGCTGTTGTCAGTATGTAAACGTGTTGGCAGCTATCTGGAGAGCAAGCGGCTTGTGTTTCCTCGGTTCTTTTTCGTCTCTGACCCAGCTCTTCTTGAGATACTCGGTCAAGCCAGTGACTGTCACACTATTCAGGCAAGACTTCTGCGACTTATTGTGTCAGACGTATTGGGACTTTTGCCCACTGTTAACGTGTAGTTTGTTGCATAGTTTCCACTACTTTATCTGCAATGTTTATATGTACGATACGATACGATACGATAGGAGAGTTTAACGTGGACTCGAAAGCTTTATCTAGCACACGTAGCCAGAAAAAGAACTAAAACAAGCAACGCCAGTGCCCCTTTAATACAGTACAGGTTAAGATCCATGAAGTCAGTCCAGAAGGAATAAGAGTGACTATGGAGGAAAGGATTTGTGAAAGAGATGAGTTTTAAGTCTGGAGTTATTGTATTATTTACTTTTGCCATCCATTCTGAAGTATTTTAAAGTAGCTTAAAAAGCAGATCATTTAAAGATAAATATGTGATTTTTGTGTTACGCGATATATTGATCTAGGCGTATAATTGCAGTTTTATGCACTACTGGAAACTTTTACTTTGTTCTAAACATTAACTCGAATGATTTATAACTGAGTCGTTGGTTGGGTGGCATAACAGCCTCACCTACTGAGCATTGCTGAAAACATCAACGAAGCCGAGTTCAACTCGAAGGAATATGAACGCATCGACGCCGTCATCTCAAAGGAAGGCGAGAGAATCCAGGTCAGTGTGTGACCTCTGACCCAAATATTTGCGTCATATGATTGGTCATTTGGCTTAACTTAACTTCCAAGTTTTAGAGCAGTAAAGTCGACTTAGATATTTTGTGTCATGTCTAGCTGGAACAACCAGTTCGCTGTATCGGCAACGTCGAAGTTTGGCTTGGCGAGTTACTATCACAGCAGATGAAGGCACTGCACTCGATCATTCGTCACGCGTCGCAGGCTATCAACGACCCAGAGTTTCAGCTACTCGCTTTCATCAACGAATCCATTGCTCAGGTGACTTTGCTGATTTATGCTATTCTATTTACGTTATGTGGGCTCACGAGCATTGTAGAATAAGCCCATCTTGTTTCCTGGCCGATTGTCATAAAGGGCGACTAAACCGGGGTAGTTATGTTTCGCTGCATTGTGTGCTGTTAGCTGTTTTGAGTTGTATTTAGTTTGTGTATTTTTCCGTATTGTTTTGTTTATCAGTATCTCTCAAGTGATTGGTTGTGAAGACCGCCTCCGAAATGACCTAGGTTGTGTCCTGTGGGGTGTTAAACTCTACTTCAACTCCAACTGTAATCTGTTTCACTGTGTTATGCAGTACGCAACTGAAGCAGACTAACAACAAGGTACACACAGAGTCATCCACAATGTGTGTCAGGTTCATGCATGTTGTCGACTGATTTGTGCTACTGGCTTATCATGCTGACGTCGTCTTGGACGATCGCTTGACTGATGACTGATTGTGCTGTAGGCCTATCGACCTGCGCTAATAACCGATCACGTTGCGCTTCAGATGAGACGCAGAACTTACTTCATAAATGTAATGAATTGTGATCACTGCATCATTTTGCCATCAGTTGATTGTTGTGTGATTGGTCAGCGGTGGCGTCAACGAGCGACCGTCCAACGGTCAGCGCGATCGATAGATAGCGCAAATCCTTCGATAGCGCGTAACATATACAGTCATCTTTACGTCGTTCAGTTGATTTTTAGTGATTGACTGTTTGTCACTGTTTGTTTGTTCATTGGATGTACTAAGTCGGCCTAAATAGAACGACGGTAGATCCTTGATCTACTTTTCGTTGTAACTCTCGACTGTCTCAGTAACAGCTGGGTTTCTTGTTGCAGCAGCTGAGTAGGAGATGCTAACTTGCTGCTGTAGGTGGGCCTGCTGGCGCTGCAGTTCGTGTGGACACGTGACTCGGAGGAGGCGCTAACAAACTGCGTGTTTGACAAGAAGGTCATGCAGACCACAAATCAGCAGTTTCTTGAAATGCTCAACATGTTGATATCTCAGACGACACTCGACCTTAACAAGATTGACACGATCCGCTTTGAGACGCTTATCACGATACACGTTCACCAGCGAGATATCTTCGACGACCTGGTAATGTGTCCTCACCGCCACTCAATTCATACTAGCAGCAAAGAACAAACAAAATCCAATCCGTGTCTCTGCAAGATTACTAGAATCTCTTTTATCCAGAATTCAAAAGAAATTTACTTTTGCATTTTGACATTACTTTTCATGTTATAACAAATGCTGTAAACACATTTAGTGATTGCTGCTTTTTGCTATTTGCTTTATGTATACTTTACTGATATTATAAATAAAGTTACTGAATACTGATGCAGGATTTCTAGTTAATTGTAACATAAGCACTCAACACTTTCGTATTTATCAGCTCCTAGAAAAAAAGTACTTTTTTGTTTATGATTTACGTTGATTATAGAAAGATGTGTCGCTGTTGGCGTTTTATGGACAAACTGTCATATCAATGAATCACTGTCTTGTTTGTGTGGCTCTCCCTAGGAGTCGCACTAAGCGTTGCATCCCGTCTGTCTGTCTGTCCGTCTGTCTGTTCGTCCGACACGTGCCTCCGATTTTTCTTGAAATAGGAAAGCCGCTGAAACTTCTAATTTAGTGGAAACATAGCACTGGGCAAGAGTAATTAGAGGAGCAAATTTGAGATCTAAAGGTCAAGGTCACTGGGAATGAAAATGTCAACATAGTTTTTTGTGCATATCTTCGTCAAGAGTGAATCGATTCACATCAAATCATGGTCAAAATGATCGGCGGTCCATTCTGCACACATCGTCAAATACATTTCACCAGAGGAAGTGCTACATTTTGTGATATTTGTTTGTAATTATCGGAGAGGGCCACATGTCACCACGGCTACCTGACTACAGTGTGTTTCGTAGCAAGTTAAACTGAAAGTTAAAACTGTGCGTGTGTGTGAGAGAGTTTAGGTGCGCATGAAGATCAGGTCTCCGAAGGACTTTGAGTGGTTGAAGCAGGCAAGATTCTACTTCCGTGAAGATGACGACAAATGCGTTGTTGCTATCTGTGACGTGGACTCCATCTATCAGAACGAGTTTCTGGGATGTACAGATAGGCTTGTCATCACGCCACTCACTGACAGGTAACTTACTCGTATCCCCCCCCCCTGCGGGCCTGCGGTTTTCTGACATTTTTTCACAAACGGCTGAGAATTTTTAATAAATTTTTCCACACCTATTACACGTTCCTATCTACGTTAGATTACACATTTTTATTCAATCATCTCTAACTTTAACGAAGTTATGCCATATTAAGCGCGGCTACCTAGTTCACACAATATGCTCAAAATGTCTACCATCGGCCGAAACGCATGCGTTCAGAAATTTGCAAAAGTCGTTGATAGCGCTGTTGATCGTTGTCTGTGGCAAGTCATCCCAGATCTGCTGCTTTTATAATGTCAACAAACATGTTGAATATGACATGACGTCAACAGTGACGTAATTTGCTCAGTAAGCAAACGTAAAACTGTAAAAAAATCGATGGGTGGTCTCGCTTAATATGGCATAACTTCGTCAGAGTTGCAGATAAATGAAAAAAATTATTTGTAATCTAGTGTAGATAGGAACATATAATAGGTGTCTAAAAATTTATGAAAAATTCCCAACCGACTGCATATGGAGAGGAGACAGCAGCATTCAAAACCATTCAAGCGTAGTGTGATTGATCAATCATTCAATCAGCCAATCAATCAATCGATCACTCGATTGATCAATCGATTGATCAATCCATTTTTATTCGTTAGATGTAGCAAGAAAGTGACGCTAAGAAGTACCAAACGCTGGCTACTGTGAACAATTTACAATATAACATAGGACATAGAACATAGTTAATTAGATTTTTGACTATGCAGAGTTAGGATTACATTTTTGCAGTGTGTACTATCATTTGTAATTTGCATAATTTAGTTTTGTTGTTTTCGGATATGCCCACGTAAGTTCTTGCCAGCTAACAATGAAATGTGAACATTAAAACATTTACCGACCCTGGTCAATTAAAAGCCAACACAGTGTTCATGTACTTGTGATGCTGATGGTGCAGATGCTACATAACGCTGAGCCAGGCGATCGGCATGTCACTGGGTGGAGCACCAGCTGGTCCAGCTGGTACTGGCAAGACTGAAACCACCAAGGACATGGGTAAGGCACTTGGCAAGTACGTCGTTGTCTTCAACTGCTCTGACCAGATGGATTTCCGAGGCCTTGGTCGAATCTTCAAGGGTCTGGCACAGTCTGGGTCCTGGGGCTGCTTCGACGAGTTCAACCGCATTGAGCTGCCGGTGTTGTCGGTAGCCGCCCAGCAGATCTACATCGTGCTAATGGCAAAGAAAGACCGCAAGAAAGAGTTCATCTTTTCCGATGGTGACATTGTGCCGCTGAACCCGGAGTTTGGAATCTTCTTGACAATGGTAAGTTTGTTTTTAACAAGTGAGTTAATTGGACAAGCTTTACATATAATATTACATTCTCTTGGTTGAAATGAAGTTGCAAAAATTTTTACCTTTGAAAAATTTAACGTTTACCTGATTTCTGTTACTAGTCCACTGTATTGTCGTAATCTCGTGAATAGAAAATGTGATGGGTATAAATATAGTTAATTGATTTGATAGGAATGTCAGTATCTTGATAGTAACAGATACAGAACAATCATAAGTGGACTGATCAGACATAGAGACTTTGAATTTAAATTCTGATAAAAGGCATTGGCTGTGTGTAAAATTTACTGTGCCTGATCCTGCCCGTCGCGGGGCTTTATAATAGCAAGAGTAGTGCGTTTCTGATTGATTAATATTGTATAATATTAAGTTTTGATGACATGACATAACTGTCCCAACTGACTAACAATATAAACCTCTGATGATTGGCTGTGTAGAACCCCGGCTATGCAGGCCGTCAGGAGCTGCCGGAAAATCTCAAAGTTCAGTTCCGATCGGTGGCGATGATGGTGCCAGACAGACAGATAATTATGCGTGTGAAACTGGCCAGCAATGGGTTCCTGGAGAACGTTGTTCTTGCACAGAAGTTCTACGTATTGTACAAACTGTGTGAAGAACAACTGTCGAAACAGGTCGACATCGTTGCATTTCAGTTCTCAGCTCTTCTTCTCCTCATTGCATTGTAGCTGCAACGTTCAGCCTCACTGAAGTCATTCTGAACAGCTGTTGTTGTCCTGTGATATGATACAGAGAATTAAACATGGACTGGCATGGTCAGCTTAGTTGAGCACGCAGAACACAGAACGAAAAATTAAATAAATATATATTAAAAAAATAAAACGATAAACGCCGATGCTCAGCAAGTCCGGTCTTAGTTTAAAATCCGTGAAAGCAGTCAAAATGAATGTGCTCAGGCATCGGTAGTGATGGGATCATTTCATTCTTTCCATGAACATGTTTACAAAGCTATCATATACAGGTGATTGCACCTGATTCCAGTGGTTGCACTGGCGTTTTGTTTGTTTTATTTTCTCCTTTTATATTTTCGTTTCTGATTAGGCTGATCACACTCAGCTTTTCAGTCCACGTTAAAGTCTCGTATCATAATTATCATATTGTGGTATTTTAACATTTGTTTATTATTAGTGGCCAGTCATCGGGTCTTTATTTACTCTGATTGTTTACCAATACTGACCAGTTGTTGATATTAGGTCTGCAACTTATTGAAATATTAAAATGTTTTATTGTGTTAATGACATCAATGCTATTAGTAGCCAATATCAGAGCTATAGTAGCAGACAGCAATTTCACGATTCCAAAGGTTGGAAGCACAAAATGATCTTATGAATTTTTCTGACAATAATCATATTTACTGCCTGTGAGCTGGATTGCATTAAACGTAAAATCCATTGCTCATTCGAAATATTTATTCACTGAAAAAATAACACTGTTGATGGCTCACGTGACGTTTTCAAAGTGTTTTATTTTTACTGCAACTGAAAATTTTAATATCTGTCAAGTTATATTAGCACACTAATATGCAAACAGGTCGACAAACAGGCTTGGATTTTTATAGTCTCAGTTTTTATTGCACAAGGAAGGGAGGCAGTTTGTTATGGTAAGAAAGCTTTTCAAGCCAGTTGTTACTGCACCTGTGGTAGGTCCATTATGACTTTGGTCTTCGCAACATCCTGTCAGTGCTGCGGACGCTCGGCACACAGAAACGAGTGCGTGTGGGTGAGCCCGAGACAACGGTTGTCATGAGAGTTCTGCGAGATATGAACCTCTCCAAGCTGGTAAGTACACAAATCGTCTCTTTCGTCTTCCGTCAGATTGTACACTATCGACAATGCTCTGATTCTGCGTGTTCCATACAGCAGTCACGTCATAAATGCTGGGTCAGAGCTGTCTCTGGTCTCTCACTGCTTTCACAAATGGTGATGGATCGTAGAATGCGACTCGTTGGGCATACTGATCGCTGTTCATCGTGTGAGGACCACCACCGCGTCATTGTGACAGCATTACAAAGGCCACCTGTCAACTGGAGACGACCACCAGCAAGACCAATTCACACCAGGCTCAGAGCGGTCGAGGATGGTCTGAAACCTCTGAATTTCAGTCTTGCTACGGACTGGAGGAAGGCAACTAATCAAAATGCTTGGCGTGCAGTTGTGGACACAGCTACATTCATGACTTGAGTATGCCATGAAGAAGAAGCACTGCTACACAAGATGCTGCATACACGGTCGCTTTTCTGCATGCCAAACAAGTTCAGAGTCGCTGAGTGTTGAGTGCCTCGACCACTTGTGTATTTGATGGTGCTGTGCTTGTACTTGTACTTGCAACTTCAGTTTTTGTACTTCTGCTTGTACTTGCGTTTTTTGTATTTGTGGTTTTTGGTCATAAAGATCACATGGAAAAGTAGAGATTGTTATAAGCTTATAGGAGCTTAACATTCCTGCATTCAAAAGAGTGCATTAATTTACATACAAACCAGCAGCCATTCTAGCTGTACTTTGCATCACCAAATTTCCGCAGGAGCGATAATGTATAATGCTGTATAGCAATATTCTGCACCTTTACTTATGCCTGTTAACATAATAAGCAGTGTCTTCTACAGTGACTGCATTAGGTGAAAGTGAAATAACATGAATACATGAATGATTATTACTTGATGTAAGGTTGATGAAGACGAGCCGTTATTCCTCAGCCTCATTTCAGACTTGTTTCCCGGCATCCAGCTGGACGTCGCTACCTACGCTGAACTGCAGAAAGCCATCTCGGCACGAGTTGTTAAGGCCCAGCTCATCAACCATCCGCCGTGGAATCTCAAAGTCATTCAGGTCTGTGTAGCCTACGTTACTGGTGTACACAATTTTACACATGGTAAAAGTGATCACCAGAGGAAACGGTTCAGTGATATTTTAGTTATGAAAATCTTTTTAGTTCTAGTTCTACATGTACTTCAGTTTCGAACCAGTCAGTTAGTTTAAGTTAGTTTAGTTCAGTTCTAGTTTGAAAAAATTCTAGTTCTAGTTCTAGTTCTAGTTCCCTTGAACTAATCACTTTGATTTTAGCTGGACTTATAGTTCTAGTTTACGAAAATATCACTGAAACGGTTATCGTCTGGATTGTCTGTCTGTTTTTTTTGCTAGCATTGGACAAGTGCTAGAAATAGACGGACGTTATTTCCTTCAGTTGAAAGTATGCAAAACTATGCAGACATATGTCAGGAAAGACTAGTTTTCCTGACTGTTAGACATAATGATGTAGCTTAGTATGTGAATATAGGCTAATGTTCATTTATGCCAAGGCATACTGATGATGTCTGAGACAAAGATAAACTACGAACTTGTGTGAGTGGCAGTGGCTGTAATAATCTGGTGGCAGAGTATTGCAGTAATGGCTTTGTGTTCAGTCTTCATCACGGTTCACCTTCGAATACGATGTTAATTGTTAGTCGGCCGTCCTAACGGTCGCGCTTATGCTACAGCGTTGCGTCTCTCTGTCTGTCATCATTAACGTATGTGTAGTGGCTAAACGGTGCGTCATAGAGCAAAAGTTACTATTGACAGCCATAGGAAGTCGCATATGAGAAATCGATTGCTACCAAAATGACCTTTAAGGTCATGTCAATCCTTGCGTCACATTCACCGTTAAATATCTCGGAAACTGTTCAGAGATAGAGGCTGTATGATTCACTGCCAGCTGACTGCTCGTTTTCATGGGCATTTTATAGCCGCACAGTCGATACTGAACAACGGTCGTACTGAGTTAGTAAGTAAGTAAGTAAAATAAGTTCTTGAAGGTCAGAAGCTTTGCGTTTATTATAACGACAAGTTGGGGACGATGACAATGGTGATGTGGTGGTGGTGTACAGCTGTATGAGACCCAGCGTGTGCGCCACGGCATGATGATGCTTGGTCCATCAGGCACTGGAAAGACACGCATCATCAAACTGCTCATGAAGGCCATGACAGACTGCGGCGCTCCTCACAAAGAGATGAGGATGAACCCGAAGGCGATCACGGCACCTCAGATGTTCGGCCGTCTTGATGTTGCCACCAACGACTGGACTGATGGCATCTTCTCCGCACTGTGGAGACGAACCCTCAAGACTAAGAAAGGTCAGACACTGTAACTAGTTTTACCCCAAGGTCCAAATTCATTTGGCAAAAGTCGTCATCGCTGTTCTATCATATTCGCCAGGTAACAGCACACCTCACGAACTTATGCGTGCGCGGTGCATTTGCGACCCCCATTTTGGAGGATGGGAGAGGTCGTAAGGTAGTGATGGTACCATTCGAAACAGCGATGGTGGTTTCCTATAGGCTGTTTATTGTGACCATTGCGTTTTCTCTAGCCATTTGGCCGCAATTTGCCGTCGAATGTCTCCGACGCTTTAGTCAACAGGGAGTGGGTCACTTTGGGCCAAAATTTGAGGAGAAGGAGCTGACCGATGTTAGCCAAATTTTAACACGATCTGGCAGAGACATAGGGCGGTCGTGCGCAAAAGAAATTGTCTCGATATCTTCAGCCGCTTGAGCACAATGCACGAACGTGACAAACTGACAGACAGAGAAACAGCCGTACAGACCACGGAACGGTAACATCGATCGCAATAGGCGAAACTGCTTATCGCTGCGATGTCGCCTAAAACCGGACAATCATCCCACAAACGTGGTTAATCTCCACAAAAAATTTTAGCCGACCGTACTAACGGTCGCGCTATTGGTACACTGTTGCGTCCGTCGTCGTCGTCTGTGACGTTATGTATTGTGGCTAAACGGTGCGTCCTAGAGCAAAAGTTACTATGGAGAGCCTATAGGAAGTCGTATATGAGAAATCGATTGGTACCAAA
>Ga0056114_1001053_pt1 | contig 11657 bp, 5 predicted proteins | sample WorMetHERISLAND1_FD_77005 | JGI IMG/M metagenome (GOLD analysis project Ga0056114, IMG submission 77005) | Marine gutless worms symbiont microbial communities from Max Planck institute for Marine Microbiology, Germany - Olavius loisae HERON... ...
ATACGAGGAGCAGTCGGGGGCACATGTATTCTGTCATCGACAGAAAGACGATGATAGTGGTGAGACAACACAACCGGAAGAGAAACCGTCTATCAAGCCGTGGCGTCGCCAAGCTACAGATTCCCGTAGGCCATTTCCTATTGGTCGTCCTTTGGAACCAAGCCTCTATCTCTAACGGTTTCCGATATATTCAATGGCGAATGTGACGCAATGGTTGACATGACCTTAAACAACCTTTATGCAAAGGTCATTCATTTTGGTACCAATCGATTCCTCTTCCTATAGGCTGTCAATTGCTCTAGGACGCACCGACTAGCCACAATCATGACATACATCGCAGACAGACGACAGACGGACACAATTAACATCGATTGCACGGAGTTGCCAACGTCGATAATAGACCGTATATTTCATTTCTGCAGACATATCCGTAAGCGACAGCTTCTGATAGTATACTGTTGTAACTTCACACAGAACCGCGGTGTAAATAAAACCCGCTGGGAGGTATCATGTTTGCACGACACACCGCAGTTCCATAGTCCGTTTCTCTGTTAACACCCATGTCAATGGCAAACGAATAACCGACAATAACGCTGTAGATTAGGCAGTCTCCTACTAATTCTGACGCTGTAAACTTGTAAACCACGAGTTACTGCATGGCAACTGCCTTATAGGCGTATTTAGGCAACGGACCTTTCCGTTTTAAATTCTGCCACCAATCTACAGTCTCTACACTCTACTAGTTTCCCTGCACATCTCACATCAGCACCGTCACTCAGTTTTCCGGCAGCGTCTTAAGACTTTTCTCTTCCGGCGGCCGGCGCTCCTATCCTGACTTAATTATCCGACACTGCGAGCTTACAGTGTTGTGGACCTATCAGTAACTTTCAGGCCACATTAAAAATGTCATTGGAATGTCATTGATGATGATAATGATGATGAATTCAGACCGTCACCCCAACGGCAGTACAAGTCGTATATAGACATTTGGCGATTACTGCTTGTCTGTAGGCTTCTCGTCATACTTGACAGATCTCTGCTATCGACACAGTCGGTACACGTCTGTCGACTGACATTCACAAAAAATTGGTTTATGGTAAATGGTCTTCTTCCAGTGCGACAACATCGACTCGTACGCTTCGTTTATCTCAACACATCTCAGCAATATGCTAAAGATCATTTTCAGCCTGCGCTGAGAAATTATCTGACAGAAAATACGACGTATATTACCCAGTAAACTCCGTTACAATGATCAGAAATGTTTAGTGTTGCATTGGATTTATGACACACTGTTAAAGATCATTTGACATCACATCACATGCATCTGTACTAAAAACCATGGATAGCAAACAAGCAAGTGAGCATTGCATGGGTTGTCAGTGATAGCTGAACTTCCTGGTTTTTAAAGTTATTTGGCAAAAGACAGTGTGTACTGTATGTACTGTACATTGTGAACTGATGTATTAATCTCCAACTTATTCTGCAGACAGCAAAACAGCCAAGACTCAGTAAACTGATAATTAATGTTTAGCTAAAAAACTAACAGCAAGAAGACATAACAAAATGACAATTAGTTCAAAAAATACTTTAAAATGTAAGTCACCAAAATGTGATTCATGGAGCACATAAAATTCTTATTTAATTTTGTTAACTGAGAAAAGCATATACTCGTAATGTTAGATGCATAAATAATAACTGTAATGCTAAAATACGTGTAAAATGCCAAATGGTTAAGTCTGTATGCGACAAAATATGTTCAGTACAAGCACAATACTGTAAATATCAAATAATTATCATAATTAACATCTGTTTTTCTACAATATGGTTTTATGAAAACCCGGAAGCTGAGCCTTTCGGCTTTCACATATACATTCACGTTTTATCAAGTATTTGTTTTCAGGAGGATGAAAAAATCACAAAAGAAAAATATGAAACGAAACTTAAAGTGAACTCAGTCACTAAAAATACTAAAAAATTACAATCTTTTCTGCTTGTTTTCAAAGTTAGACACAAACTGTTCCACATCAGTTGAGTGAGTAAACGTCACACCAACACAGATGAGACAATTCTGCAGGTGATTTACAAGCTCAATAGCAGCAACAGTCAGTACGGTAATAAGCGCGCAGAAACATAGTATACCAATTAAGCAGTTAAAAATACCTGCACATCATACACTATAATACTACTATCTATTCATTTATTACAGTTAGCGATAGCAAAAGCTTACATACATTAACAGTTTGAACCTGATTACGTCCTGTAAGAACAACAAACTTCAACATTCGTGGGAATAAACATAAACAACATAAAATAATTAAAAAATCTGTATCACATCAAGATTCATTACAGAAGCATTAGCATCTGCTTCAGCAGCACACAAAACCAACAGATGTATTACATAGAGCACTGCTGATTCACACATCGTTAACAGTGTGAAGAAATGTTACCGATGATTTGCCGAGCACTCTGTGCGTAGCCGAAGTCTTTCATCAGTGACTGTGTCGTTGTGAGACCAAATATAAAAGTTCCGAGAACAATACATGTGCCAGACACGAAGACATAACCAGCGTAGTGAAACACACACATTGACTCGCCAGCCAGCGTCAGCAGACAAACTCCTTCATTCAACAACACAAATGTCACAGAACTGGCGTAACTAACACCTTTGTTGGGGGCAGATAAAGGAATTTCAGAAATAGAAAGGGCAAAACTTCAAATCGCTACCCACCCCCTTTCTGTCTCCTCTTCCTACCTTTCACTCTCCTCTCCTCTCTTCTTCTCTCCTACCCTCTTCTATTCCCCCCTTTCTTTTCATTTCCTGCCATGAAACAGCCCAGGTTAAATCCAGCCAAAGGATTTGGGGAGTACTGTTAGCTCCTACAAGGTGGTCCAGGGCTGAGTCCTGGCTGCAAAAGCAATTCTGGCATATTTTCGAGTTAAGAAAGGCATCTGGTGATAAATATTTAAATAACTAGAATTAATAATTTAATTATTATTTTTATATGTTCTTCTTGTGCCCTTAATTTGTTCCAAAATTTGCCCTTTCAACAGTATACATATCAGGGTTCCAATGTTCTGGTTGCAAGCCACTCTGAACCTGCCTGTATATATGAACCCTATATATACCACATCCCGTAATTTTCCTGTTAAACCCGTGTTAGTCAGTGATGTCTCTCCTCGGTGTATTCTGAACGTGTGCACCATCTCAATATAGTCCAAAACTTTGCATATGTTTTTAAAAATAATAATTATAATAATATGATACATATGTTTCTGGATGCCTTTACAGTCTACTAATGGCAAAGTCTAGAAGGTCAGTTTTGAGCTATGCAGACTGCAACTGCTGACTGATGGAAACCAAATACATTGAAGATAGTTTCTGATGAAGGGTTGAAATGGTATCAAATATTGCTACATATAACATTGCAGATGAAAGAATTATTATAACAGATATAACAAACAAACAGTAGCCTATCCTGTCCCCTAGCGGCCCCCATGATGTGCCCTGATAGTCTTCTAAGACTTTTGCACTATATATTAAATCCCTTACTTACTTACTTACTTAATTTGTATCCTGTGAGCACCGAGAAGCATCACTGACCTGGGAAGACAAAGATGAAGATTGCAGCGAGACCTCCAAGCAGTGAGATGACGACTCCAATGTCTGGTATAAACAGAGCTATTAGCAGACTGACGGTGAACCAGATCAGAGTCATTATGATACGACGGCGACGTTCAGTCACGTCCACATCGGCCGCTGGATGTCTGCTGCGACTCACTAGCAGGCTGTCAATGGCAACTCTGTCACACACATATTCATCACTACAGCCATTATCAGCATCACAGCATCGGCATACCTAGAATTGTCATTCCAGTGGTGCACAATGGTGCTGAGGTTGACATGCCGACTGCTTTCGGTGTTAATGCACAGTATGCAACGAAATCAAGATGTCAAACCGGTCAACGGTCGTAGGCTCCAGGCATGCAGCCCCAGCTGAAATGAATTTTGGTGCATTTCAAAACTAACTAATCAGAAACTCTGATGACCAAACACTGATGAAGCAGCAATATTTCTAATGGTAGAATCAGTCAAACAAAGTCGAAGCAAATGCATCAGATTGGCAACTGTAAAAATAGAAGCTACTCAGACCAGTTTAATTTGCAACATAGTCACAAAATTATAGTTACAACGTTATTTTAGATGTAGCGTAAATGTTCAAAATATTTCACTCTGACATCTCTATGCTCTGTTTTATAAATCTATGCTCTAACTAACTGATAGTTCTTCAACACTGTTTAGACGTAACTTTATTTGGTAGTAACTAAGTATATAAGATACAAGTCAGGACAAAATACTGCAGAAGAAGAATGCCGTTACCTGCCAACATAGAGCAGTATTGGGTAAGTGGTGTACATTTTAACAGCAATAATGACGACAGCGACCAACACATCCGGCGTTGGACTGTACGAAGATAAGACATCTTCCTTAATGTGGGAACCAAACGTGAGATAACCAAACGAAGCCGTCCCAGTGTAGCTGAAGATGCAGAGCAGGAGAGCAATGAGGATTGTCTTTGAGAAACGCAGCAGGTTGCGGTCATAATCACGAGTGCATGCGAATATTGGCACCAAACTTATGTGGCACTGCATACACCAACAACACACATACATAAAGCTTACAGGAAGAGAATTGGGCTAGAAGACGACGGAACATGCAAAACATGCAAAATCGAAGAAGAAGACAGAGAACATCTCCTGGGGAAGTGTCCGGCGTAGATTCAGGAGCGACGGGAAACCTTTGGGAAGACGTTCCTGTCCCACAGGGAACTTAAGGCGGATCCCACGTATATCATCGCTTTCCTGCCGCGGATTGGCCAGCTTCCGGCCAGCGACGGTGCATAGCCGGTGGGGCAACTCAACAACAACAAAAACACATATACACAGTAGTAAACAACCACACCCTTCAGCACCGGCTTGGACACAAAGTGTGACAAACTACAGTCACTCTAATTCCAAAATGTTTTAACTTTAAAAAATGAAGGCTAGAAAATACACGCGTCAACGTGAGTACACATACAGATCTACACAAAGTCTGACCGACATGAAACGATAAACTGAGAACAGGCAAACACCGAAACAATCAACAAATTCACTTATAAGCCCTTTCTTCAAAAACACAAGTAAGTTGGTAATAGAAAATGCCACACACTAACGCAATGTATTTCATATAAGTATGACCAAGTATCGCTGCCCAGTCTACATTTGGGTCTAACACCAGGCAGAAGGAGACAGAGCCAAAAAGAGACATCATGAAGCATACAGTGCTCTACGATTCAGTTTGCCAATTAAGTAAAAGTACGACCAGCTGTGTACATAAATGTTTTTATGCTGAACAACCATCCTACTGCAACCCTTATCCAAGTTATCCCGTCCACATCTTGGTACCACCCTTCAATATGTTGAATTGCATACCAGGAAGCGTGGCTAACAGGCAGATGGTAAAATGTATAATTACAGAGCTCCTTGCTAAAGGAAAAGATTTATATGCTACACACCACACAACACAGATCATAAAATAGAGAAAGATGATTACCACTAATGACGACAATATTCTACTACACAACAGTCAGGCGATCAGCCACGGGACTATACAACTAGTTGAACAACAGCAACATGTCAGAATGAAAACTACAACAGTAAGCTATCAAAATATATGATTAAAAAGGATAAAACTTCAAAGTTTAAAACTTATGAAAAATCTGACAACTAAGCAGACCTGATAGCCGAAGCAAATCACTGGTATGACAGTAAAAACGTCCATCCATGTTTCTGGCCTAAAATTAATGTCATTAAACAGTTAAATGGAAAGCTCTGAACAGCTGGCACAAATAAACACATGTTGACCATAGAATATTATTGATAAGACGGTAAACATGACCATTCAAACTTCTGGTCTGAACAGAACTATCATCTATGGTTGCACTGCATGTGTTTGGACTCCAGGGTAGCATTCACATCACACATGTTTACATTCACATCTTAAAATCTACAGCAACAGTAAGTTATACCTAATATCATCTTGGAATTATATCATGTCCAAAACTAAAACTATGCAAAAAATCATCACATTAACAACACGGTTAAAAGTAAAAAATGGCATTGTGTGCATGCTGTACAGGCCACTTACTACTAAGGTGTCTCAGTTATATAAACAAGCAATAATGACAGTCAGTATTAGTGAGTAATAGAAGTCAAAGTAATGCACTGCATGAAGTTTGCAACAAAGTGACTATAAAACCAAGTACTTTCACTAGAAAGCAAGTTTTTCAGCTACTTTTTGCACCTCTACTTTCTTTCTGCCCCAGTTAAGCAACTGACTTACTATTAATTGACAGACAAAAGTAATTCATAAATTGTTCTAGTCTAGCCACAATTGTTTATAACTGTAGGCAAAAAGCTGGGGGCAACTATGCCTCTGATATGTACCGATGTTTACATGCATGGGTGACAGCTGCAGCCAGACAGTCTTTGTCTGTAGGCAAAGTGTGGCTACAGGCCGTGGTGATGTGTTGTAATCATTTACATGAACAGCTGCATTTAGACTATGAGAAACAAAATTAACACGTTTGCTGCCAAGCCAATTTATCCCAGGATGCCATCCACTGGTAAGACTTAGTTTTGCTGAGGTGCCAGCGGGTTATCTGCTGTGGCGCCGTCGGATGGCTGAGTCACATGTACTGAATGATGAGTATACTCATCAGTGGCACTTACCGATGCACATTAATTGATGAGATAACTCGTCACTGGCAGCGAACACACTAAGAAGGTGATCTGGAAAAAAAACACTGTCATAACTGTCTGTCTGTTTGATAACTATCTGAACTCCACTGCGACTTGTTATGTGAACTAAAACTAAGACAGACAATGCAGAATTTGTTATATGATAATAAAAAATGTGAAATGACATCTTTGGAATATTACAAACAACAATTTTTAGTTTAATATTACAACAACAGATCTTTTGATATCCAATTTAATAATACTTTTAAATGTGGTTATGTATTACTTTTAGCTGAGTAGATCTCTGAGTAATATGCCACTTATACCTGAGCAAATCCCAAACACTGATACATTTACTGAAATACTCACAACAAGTACATTCTTACATCAATGCCTATTGACTAATTACACATAAGTATGCACTCACTTCTGCCGAATACTGCCATGCTTAGTATGTTCTGAGTTTGTGAAATACTTTGCAGTGACAAGAGCGACACAGTACAATACTGCGATGGTACCAACACCACTGCACACAGACAGTCACGGCAACATTATCATTGACCAGGCGTCAGTGTCGCAATTGTCTACTCTGTTCACCATTTTCATTATACAGCAGCCAAAGCAATAAACTTTCTATGCCAAATGTTGTATTGAAATTCATATACAATCAGCCTTGCATGCGATGTAAAGCAGACAAATTCATTGTTTCTATCTATATCCATCAAATGACTATTTTTCTAGCAGTTCAAATAATGCAACAACATTGGCTGTACTTTGTAATTATTATGCAGCACCAAGCAAACTTTCAGACAGAGATCTGTATTTAGGCAGAAGCCACTTACAGTGTACTGCAATGATACAGATTCAGTGCAGCAGACCTGGCGTATTTGAGGAAGTCGATACGACGTGGAAAACACAACGGTAGAACAACAACGACGGCAGACACAGCGATGGTGAAATGTCTCGTCATGTACCACTTATCACAGAACATTGGACCATAAACCAGCGACAAAACTGCCTCACAGTCAGTCACAACAAAACGAAAACACACCACATTTAAAATAATTTATAAATAAAATTTATTATTCGTAATTAACACATACTAAAATAATTTAAAACCAATGTTAACAAGGAATTATATTTTGTACGTTGTAATGTATAGCTACAAAGTTGACACTTCACCAGTGTATCCAGGCTAGCATGTCAACATGTTGGTTTCTTGCTCGTCACTCACTATCAGTTAACAATGTAGCACATGTCAGTGCAGCTGCCTGCTCTCAATTCATCAGTTCACTGACCTGTCACGTTGCATACTGTGAATTTTCCAGTAGTTAGTAATTTGAGAACATTTTCCGGAACTTTCTGAAAATATTACTGGCTGATCTTGGACACAATCTCTCCTGCATACTATGACCAGCTAAAACATAAGTTATTGCAACCATCCATTCATTTTACTTTTTTGATAGCACTGTTTGAGGAAAAAAAATAAGCCCTGTATGGAATGCCAGTCGACTCGACTCCTCATAAGATGCAAAAGTCATTTGCCAAAAGAGGAACACCCTAAGTTTGAATGTTACATGACACCAGAACAAGGATGAATATCAAAAACCTGTCCAGTTAAAATTTAGATACTGTCTTGGAGTATCATTCATAAGTCACCATTAGCCTTTTGATTAAATGCATATATTGGCAAAAGAGGCAGCCTTTGAAATTGGCCATTTTTGCACATTTTAGACCTTCATGACCTTGGCCTTCACTGGATCAGATCACATGGCATATCGTTGTGTAGCAGTGATCGACCTGTACTTACATATTAAATTTTGTTGAAATGGGAAAAAACTTTTTGTGGACGGACGGACATTAAGCTTTACTAGGAAGACTCAGAGGAGTCAACCTAAGAATAATCAACTATGATATAGTTTAGTGTTATTCCTTTCTGTTGCAAGTACGTTACAATGTGTACCTCTGTAACAGTTAACAGTTTCTTATGATTTACGTCAAACAAAAATAAAACAACTGCGTTATATAACACTGTTGATTTCAAGCAATGTTTACATCATGATCTACATCATTCAAGCCCTCTACAGGCCTATGACCATCAGTGCTGCTGCAACTCCAGCTCTTCAGCAAGTCGGCAGACTGTGGAGTAATACTGATCAATGAGATGCATTACTGTTGTACAGCTGATAAAAACCATTTTATAAGTTCCAGCTTCCAAAAATTTTCTAACTCACCATCCTAATCAATTCAGTCTTCATCTGTTGCCATATCTGATGCTGCCGTGTTATTTTTGTTTGACTGTGTGCACTGAACAAACTCATAGCAACAGAAAGGTACAGAGAACCAGTACACGTGTACATAAATTAATTACAGTGTCAAAACACAATATCACTAAGTGAATAATGAATTATTAGACTTTATCTATAATTAGTCAAATAAAGCCATGAAAATGAATAAAGAAAAAGTCTTACATTTGTCCCACTGGTCTCCAATAATGATGAGGAATGTGACACACGTGCCGAAGCTATAAAGAGCTATAATGAACGCACACAAGCTGTGTGTTGCATGGCCGCAACAAGCAAGCACAACATCTTGGTAGGTGGCGCTGTTGTGTATTTGAGCACAGTACACCAGAACAACCATTGATATCAATATGAACACGGCCAAAACCTGCAGACATAGAACACGTTATCATCACATAATACTGTCTCAATGACGTTTAACAGTGATAACATAAAAAGCACATTTATCTCTTTATTTACAGTGCAAAACCTAAAACAGATGATCATAAAATAACAAATAAAAGGTATTTCCGTTTTTACGAAACGTACATTTCCATACATTCATAAACAATATAAAAAATGGATCCAGAATGATCAGTCTGCATAAATAACACAAAAACTCACTGCTTGCATTGATACAGCAATAACAATTCCGCCACACTGATGATATGCGGCTGGAAAATTGAGCAATCCAGCGCCGAGACCAGCATTTACGACAAGCAACACAGACGCATACCAAGAGGTACCTGCAGACATCAAAACATGCATTAATCTATAGTCATCATCGACATAAAATTAACCATTATGATACAGGAAGATAATTGCAAGAAATAATGCCAAATGCAGGCAGTTTTCAGAGGATATTTACCTCGTACATCGACAATGTAATGGCATCATTTCTGTGGTAGATTATACCTGTATGTACAATGCAATATGTAAAGGCTGCACAACAGCGACTGACACTATTTTGTTGTGACAGACTTGATAAACACTAAGAGTCAGTGAAAAAACATTAGCAATTACATCACACATGGACAAATTAAACACTCATATAACGGCAAATCTCCGAGATCCATTCCACAGACAAGGTGTAAAAGTTGTAGTGGAGGTCTCATCAGATTGTTAGAACCATAAAACAACAGAATCAAAGTTTAGCATGCATTAGACATGATGATGATGCTTTGCAGCACAATAACACTTTAGTTACATGAATTAGTAACCGCAGTTCTTACTAATAATTTTAACTGTTAAGTTTTCACTTTAATGCTGAAATGACTGTTATATAAATGTTATTCTACAACAGGAAATGTCTGAATTACTGTTTACAATTTTCAGCAACAAAACACTGATTAAAATGTGTTAAAAGACATCATAGGTGGAATTATTACATTATATCTGTGCATGGTAAACAGCAATTAAACTTTTTTACCTTGCCTCGTTTCTGACTGTGCAGTTTGAACAGAAATGCCAAGTAACGGTGTTGTTTCTGGAGAATCAAAGATATCTGTATGTGTTGAATGGCCAACAGAAACGTTGCTAGCATCACTGAAGTCACTTGGAGATCGATGCATTGTTGACAAAATCTGCTGTTTTTGTTTTGCAGAATTAATTCAGGAAAATCTTACACATCTGCATTACAGCACAACAAACAGTAAACATAAATGTTATTTACGATACGATACGATACGAAAGAAGAGTTTAGCATGGACTCAAAAGCTGAGTATACAGCTTAATCTAGCACACGTAGCCAGAAACTGAAACAAACAAAGCCAGTGCCCCTGTAATTCAGTACAGGTATTTGCAGCAAAAGTTAGAAGGCAAACATCAGTTGAGTATTGTTTATCTTTTGACAGGACAAATAAATGAAATAATCACCTGACTCGACTCAGGAATAAAGGCAAACAACCAATTGTTGGCTAGTTTGCAGTTTATACAACTACGTATAACCATGTCTTAATCACTATAAGCACAAGCAGCAGCGGCGGTGGCAGCGTGATTACAGCAGCGATCACAGCAGGTGAAAACTGGTGCATTAAGACTCGATAGAGTTACTGAGAAATGATCGAGAAAATGTTTTGTGTTGAATTAACGTCATCTAGTGTGACTACTATTTGTAATAGTGGAATATGTGCATATTCCCAGCTGTTCTAATTGTTAGTCATAAACTACCCGGCATTGTAGGACCATGGTAGCAGTGATTTTCACGGTAGACCGAATGCAAATGCCAAGTGCAAATACGAATGAATGAGCATAAAGTTACACAGCCGTCAGTTAAAACACTAGTACAACGTATTAAACATATGCATTCATGCAAAAATTACCGACATGTATAATAGTAAAAGCATGAAACATGCTACTTATAACAGTTTTTTTAAAACTATTTATTAGTTCTTACATTCTTCATGGGCACTAATGTATGCTAGAGTGAAGTTTAAAAGGTGACAGGTATTCTTATAATGCAGATTTAATTAGTAGCTTTTGATACCTATATTATTCTAGCGTTACAGGCAGTGTCACGTATAGCGTCACGGATAGCGTCATGCGGGCGTTAAATGGTGGGTACCGTGAGGGGTTGCTTAGCGCTCCGCAACCGGA
>Ga0056114_1001054_pt1 | contig 11652 bp, 8 predicted proteins | sample WorMetHERISLAND1_FD_77005 | JGI IMG/M metagenome (GOLD analysis project Ga0056114, IMG submission 77005) | Marine gutless worms symbiont microbial communities from Max Planck institute for Marine Microbiology, Germany - Olavius loisae HERON... ...
CGAGACCGAACGGCACCATTGTCAAGGCGATTAACACACCTGTGTGGCAGGTAAGTGCCAGTCATGGGTCTCTTGCAGTCACATTTTCTGCTATTATAATTTTTTTATCCGATCGACGTACGTAATATGCCAGTTCTTTGGTACAAGTTAGGCCTATTGTTGTCTGATGACTGGCGGCTACCATCTTGTGGTGTACGGACTTGGGTATTTTCTAAGAAATTCTCGGGAGTCGGGAATTCATTTCATCAAATACGTCAACTGGAGAACGTGTCCGTAAAGTGGACGTTTATTATCCTGATTCTGTACGATATAATACGATGATAGACTCTATCTTGGAATACGAATTACAGTCACTACCACTTCTTTGGAGACTCACTGCTAGCCTTTAGCAGGATCCAGCTTTATCAACCTTCTCCTGTTCTCCACGCAGTGTACGCACGTATAGCCGCAAAACGAAGCATTTCCGTTGGTGCAATGTATTTGACGATGTTTGTAAAATAGGCCGACGATGATTTTGGTCTTGGTTTGACGTAAATCGATCCATTTATAATGATGATATGAGCGAAAAAACCGATTTTACATTGTTACTCCCATTGACCTTCATCTTTTAACATTTAGACCTCAAATTTGCTCCCCTATAGTTACTCTTATCAGGCGCTATGCTTTTACTAAATTAGAAGTTTCCACGGTTTTTCTATTACCAGAAAATTGGAGGCACGGTCCGGACGAACGACAGACGGATGGACGGAGGGACGTGCAACACTTAATGCGGTCCACTAGAGAGGGTCATCGTGCCGTCATCGGTCACGTGACCATTTGATAGTCCATATGCCATTTCCTGTTGGTGGTCCTGGAATGGAGTCTCTAAATCCAGCCGTTTTCGACATATTGCGCTCTAAGCGTATTGGGGTCATGAGTTTGACTTTTCAAGGTCACATGACGTCATCGGTCACGTGACCAATCGATAGCCCATATGCCATTTCCTATTGGTGGTCCATTGGAACCAAGCCTCTATCTCTGACGGTTGCCTAGACATTCAACGTCAAATGTAACGCAATGGTTGACGTGACCTTGATACGACCTCTAAACAAAGGCAAAGGTCATTCATTTCGGTACCAATCGATTTCTCGCATACGACTTCCTTATAGGCTGTCAATAGTAAGTTTTGCTCTAGGACGCACCGTTTAGCCACAATACACAACGTCACAGACGACAGACAGACAGACGGACTGTACCAATAGCGCGATCGTTAGTTAGTACGGTCGGCTAAAAAGGCAAATGTAATTCGTCAATTACAGGCTGCTTGAGTTGAGTTGAGTTGTGATCTGCCCGCAGCAGCACCGTTTCTATCGTCGCTGTGAAACGGAGGAGCAGTTTACGGATCACCCGGGCTCCGCCGACTCCGCCTGGCCGAGCTCTCCCCCACCTCGAGCACCGTGCATGACCACCTCATCACCGCTACGGCTCGGAGTCGGAGTTGTCCGCCGCGTCGCCGACACGAAGTCTCCGGACGTCCGCTGTGTCGCATCACCGCTGAACACACCGTCCGCAGTATCCGACGCCGGATCCGAGTTGGACAAAACCAGGGTACGGATTGCCGCCCCATTTCACTTAACCCTTTGACGCCCACTGTTCTCGTATGGTACAGCTGTAAAGCATCCTGTGTCAGACCGGGTTAAGCCGTCATTTGTAATTTTTGGCATCCGGGCACTCTGACGCTCAGCCCTGAGCGTCAGAGTGCCCGGATGTCAAAAATTACAAATGACGATTCACATTCTAAACATGGTAGATAAAGATCTAATAGTAACCGGTCGACAAAGTATTCATTGTCATTTTATCTCTGTTGCGCTCGTAATTGTGTCAATTGTTGTAAGTTTTGTAACTTTTGTTTTTGTTTCCGCAGGCTGTTATCAAGACGGTTGTTCGTCGGTACATTTTCGAAAGACTATTGACAAGCGTTGTACCGAGCGAAGGTACGTGTGTCAAATTATTTAATCAGCTTCTCTGGTACCATGTGATATGATAAAAAATGGTAAAATGGTAAATGGCTTCCGATAGTATACAGCGCTGGAAAGCGTCAGCTTTGTCTACCGCTCTTACCATTTAGGCCTACCCATGCCAGATCCGAGTCCATCAACGCTGACAGTCTAAACTCCAACTTCCTACAGCTCCGAAGAAGGAAAGTTTAACGTGCGCTGAAGAGCTGTCGATTGGTTAGCTCACTGTCTACCATCACTCCACCGGACATTTGAAAATAAAACTAATAAAGAAAAAACAACTAAAACACAAAAAACGGATGAGAAGTAAGTACGGTTCAAATCCATATAGTTCCGTGAACGTCATTAGAGAACGACCGATCTATTATGCAAAGGACTGGTGGAAGAAACGAGTGTTAGGCCTGGAGTGAAAGATCGATTTTCATTTGATAGACGTTACTCAACAGACAGACAAACGACAGACAGACATACTCAGACACTGTCAATCACCTTGTAGCGAATTTATGCCGCCATCGTCCTGTGATAATGGTTTAGGACCAGTGCCCAGCCCGGCGACATCAGTGTAGCTAGCACCGGCGCTCGTGGCGTAGTTGATCTTCCAGCTTCATTCATTTATTTCCGTAAGCTTACGGCTCGGGTAGTGGGTACTGGGCAGAGGGCCTATAAAAGGTTTTCTGGCACTGACTAGCGACAACTGGCAAGACGGACAGAGCTAGACCTATTAGACGTTGTTAGTAAAGTGTATAATGATAACTAATTCGTTCTTCGTTGCGACCTGTGAATAGACTATTTCATTACGTTAAGAGCTCCGATCGTCTTCTCAGCGTAAGCTTTAGGCGGACATCCAATGACTGACATCTGTTACAGAGCGTTCGAGCACCGATTGCCTTCCTTCTCCTAACCGCACGATTTCGAAAAACCTTCATAGGCCTATATTTCCGTTCCCAACGTCTTAATTACGATACTAGCATAGCGAGTTAGAGATCGTTAGGCGCTATACAAATGTAAACTTATACACTTTATTACAAGTTTTTCACAGAATGTGCAGGTGAAAAAAATTTTGAAAATCGGTCAATATTTGGCGAAGATATGGAAAAAAAAGTTCATGGCTTACTTTTTAGACCACCCTGTTTTGTTTTTTGGTTGTGTAGCTAGAACAACTTATTTTCAGATTTACTCATTTTCCCTTCCATATTGTAATGGTCCTTCGCCCCTATGGATAAGAATCCTAGTCTGGTGATAATTAAATGCACTGCTGCAGGTTCGAACGAACTGGAGTGTATACAGCAGAGGACAAGCGCAATACACGAGGAAATGTCGGCGATGACGCCCAAGATGGCCGACCACTTCTCGACTCTGAGACGTGAACTGAAGGACGTCCAGCGGTCCATAACAGAGATGCAGAAACGTCTGTCCATCCCACAGACGGACGCCGAGTTTGAATCTCAGTCACGAGTTGACATAGATCGTCGACGGTCGCTGAGGGACGGTCGACGTCAACAGGACGCCGGCAACGGTCGCGGGTCGTCGGCTGAAGGCGTTGCGACACGCCTGGTCGAAGCACGTGGCAGGTGTCCTGTAAAACCCCAGATCGCCGTGAGTGATAGGTCAGCGGACAGTCCAGATCGTTGCCAGAACTCCTCGGACCAACCTCCGACCGCTGTCGACAACACGGCGACTGGCGAAGACGCTGTTGCTGTATATACGCTGTGCTTGTAAGTTGTAACTTGTAACAAGCCGATCGGCCAAATAACCCTTTGACGCCCACTGTTGCCATACGGGTACAGCTATAAAGCATCCTGTATTCCTGTGCCAGACCGGGTTAAACCGTCATTTGTAATTTTTGACATCCAGACACTCTGACACTCAACCCTGAGCGTCAGAGTGGCCGGATGTCAAAAATTACAAATGACGGCTTAACCTGGTCTGGCGCAGGATGCTTTATTTTAACTGTACCCGTATGGCAACAGTGGGTTCAAAGGCTTAACGTCCACGGTCAACTAGTTGCGACACTGTGTGCAGGAACTGGTAGTCGCACAAGTTGGCATTTAACTCACACAACGTAAAGTTAGATGGCATTCCGCACAGAAATTGACTTGAAGTAAAAGCTATGCATAGGCGCTACATTGTTATGATCAGAGATGCAGTAAAGGCACAGGACTTGGCTCAGAGGCTATCTGCAAATGTTTCGGCCAGACTGCAGGAAAAATACGACAATGCTAAGTAGCCTACTGTACTATGCTGCATTGCTGTTCAGTCTGATGATATTATTAATTTGGTTGTTATCTGAAAATACTGGCATTTCACTTGTTTGCACTGCATTAAGTATTTAGTCGGAGAAAAATTGATTATTCTCCATAACATGAAACCATGTTTGTTTGATTGTGACCAATAAGTACAACATGAAGGTATTAATTAAATTGTGGACCACATTTTCAGCCAATATCCATCACTCACCCACTCACCACCAGTAATTACACTTGCAGACAGTCATCATCAGTGATGTTAAACAAGGCCAAAACCTCGAGGCCGAGGCCAATTTCTGGAGGTTGAAGCCAAGGCCGAGACCAAAAATAATTATGAAAAAACTACCAAATAATGATTAACATACGATTTAAGATTATTGCCAAAAAAATCAACAAAATTCCCGAATTTTACACGATTTTTGCCCAAAAAATGCCCGATTACATAATAAGATGAGATCGAGGCCAGGCCGAAGCCAAATGTTTGAGGCCGAGGCTAAAATTTTGGCCTCGAAGCCACTTATCACTGGTCATCATATGTTTTCACACATCTGGTGCATCTGAAGAAACTAAGACTTAAACAAATGCACGTATCACTTGGTGGAGTAGCAGTACTGGATTCAGTCTATGTGACATGGCAGGATGAAACAAGAAAATTAATGCTGGGACACCACTCCCTCCGTCTCATACTGTCAATGTACAAGTTTTGCAACCACAATGTACATAGTGGAGCAGACTCATCAGGAGTTGAAATGGCTGGCGATTTAATTTATCATACAATACATAAAATGCCCAGATTCAGACTACAGCAAAAACCCAACCCATTGAAGAACCAAACAACTTACCTGAATTGGCTAACGAGCAAGAAATGCAGGTGTGATAAATATGATAAAAAAATTCTGATCAGGCCAAACTGTTGAGTTTGATTTACTGCATATAATGTACATAAACAAAAGTGCACAAAATCAGTTTACTGCAAACTTTGCAACTTGTACATGGGGTGGACCCGTTATCTTAATGTCATAGAATTGTGACACAAGTACTCGCTAAGAACCTTTTCCTTTCCTTTGGGGTGTCAACAGGGCTGAGGAAGTTCAAGTAAAGGACCAGTGTGTATCTACTCACTAACAAACAACAACATAAAATATCAAACTCAAAACAACAATTACTTCCGTACATACATTTTTTCACAAATTACTCTACGACACCTACACGAGTTCGTATGCTTACAAAAAAAGTTTGCTGCACATTTTTCGGTGAAATATTTTAAATGCCAGCAAAACGTGTCCATTCTTCTAAAAAAAGTCCAACAAACTATATTCCTTCACAACAAAAAAAAGACGGTGAAGTTTTTAAATAAAAAAGTGTGTCGTCACAGTTGTGGTGAAAATTTTCGACAACGGCAAATTATGTACAGTCAGAGACATTCGAGAAATTCACACACGTAACACATAAACGTCACACCGTACGATGTTATCTCGTAACAGCAAAGTTCCGATAATTCATAGTAACACAGACATGTAAACATGTGCAATCTCAAGTCATGCACATTGCTCATGGGCAACATCGCAAACTCAAGTCCGAAAATCTGAAATTTGAAATTAATGTCCTTCCAAAAAGTTTGAAGCTTTGAAGTCTACTTAATGGTGCTAAGTGCACGCATAAATAAATGCTATTTACAACATATTCACCAACAGAAATTTAACCATCTGTAAAATAATATGGTTTAAAAAAACCGGCCCACGGCAAGTGGCCATGGTAGTTTTTTCTACGAAGGTTCAATGTTATTATATTTTGCAAATATTACAATACATCTATTCCCGCACAGATGCTGAATATCCCGTCAAATGTCCGTACAGTTGATCAGCTGCGTATCTATGACAGTCTCATTCAACTCATTCCATGTCGTAATGATAACATCATCACGGCATTCCACACAGTACATAGAACTGTCCTCACTGGCATTGCTAGCAGAAACAGTTCCTGATAACTACCCACTCTTTCTTCAAACAGTTCATGATCGACTGTACATCTATGTCCTGTTCTCATCTCAGCCAATTCTTCCGTTTTCAGCTCAGCGCAAGGTCCATACAGAGTAGCAGCAGTGTTGTCTCCTAGTGAAAGCGGCCAAATGGCATACCATCCGACTGCCAGTTGCCCGCTAACCGCTGTGGCTGCTGCATTGGGTTGTGGTAGTCTGGCCTGTTGAAACCGGCTCGCCAATCTTGACGGCCATTCGACGCCCCTATTGGAGTGGCGCCTGCCCAATGTGGGCCACCCATGCCGAATCCTCCTTGTGGACTGCTAGTCGGCGGGGGGCGAGCATAGCCGCCCATTCCTCCTGGTGCTGGCTGTGAGAATGGCTGCGGTGGGGATTCATGGGTCTCCGGTCCGACGCCACCCGGCAGCTGGGAGCCGGGATACAAGGACTGCATCTTGTCCTGTAGTCCTCGGAAGTCTCCTATTCCAGGCGGAGCCAACGCCGGAGAGCTCGAAGTCTGGCCGTAGCCGTGGAATGAGCCGCCGCGGCTGTCCGTAGGACCGAGTGGTCGAGTGGGACCACCCGCAAAGCCTCCGGGACGCTGATCGGGGATCTCCCGGGCACCAGGGGGCGCTTCGTCGGCAAACCGCGACGGCTTGCGGTACTCGCTACTGGAATCAGCGGCACCCATCTGAACCGTCTTTGCCGCGTTTGCCGACGGTGCCTTCTCAATCATCTGCATAATCTGGTCCTGAAGATCTCGCTGACCGCCGCGGTCATCTCGCTGACCGCGGTCACCCTCGTTCACAGTTGCACCAACCGTACCTGCAACTCATAAAACGACAATGTTTTCCTGTTAGGCTGGATTCACACTGATACGATTGCAACTCCCAAGTACGAGTACGGGTTTGTCTACACGCCGTGCACAGGTTTGCAAGCGTTGCACTATATTGCAAACAGTGTTACATTACGTGAACGTTACATAACATGCACCATAATAATGACGTAATCATTGACGTCAACAGTTTCTGGTGTTCGTTTTTTTGCTGCTTTCGTGGTGAAAAATAAATAACTTATACATACAAAAACTGCTCGTATTTCAAGACAACTTGTACTCGTATACAGAACCCGTATTACTGTGAACGGCTGCTATCGGAAAACATGCAAACTCCTGTTTACTAAAACCCATATACGGGTACATGTGTACATGCATACTTGTATGCACACACCCTTAGGGTGCATTCACATTGATACGAGTACGAGTCCCCGAGTCTGGGTTTCGGTTTACAGCTCTTACAAGCTTCACCCGTACGAGTGAGCGTTCATGGTCACTTGTACAAGGACAACTCAATGCGTGTCTACCGACAATCTCCAGAAAAATCGAATCGAGAGAATGCTTTGTGAAAAAGTAACAAATATTACACTACATTGTTAATAATTTTACTAATCGCGCCCCCTACCAATGAATAATTAACAGTGACGTAATTTATGACGTAAAATATGCGTAATGGCCGTGTATAAATTAAATTTATACAAATTTTGTTTTGTTTAAATCGTACGTGTTGGATAAAAACACGACCTGCTCAGAAACTGCTCGTACGAGTGAAATTCACTCGTGCAGTATTTGTGTCAATGCGAACGGCCACCATTCAAATACATGCAAACTCGTGTTTACTGGACACCGTATGCAGGTACCCGGACTCGTACTCGTATGAATGTGAATGCACCCTTAAACAAGGAAAATGTGATCACAGCGACAGACAGACATATTGTGTCACTCGGCAGATAGCAATATACTAACCCTTTCAGCATACACTAGTACAGGATTTTACCGACAGCTACGGAAATATTTTTTACGACTAATTTGTTGAGCAGGTCCCAATAACCTGAAGTAAAGTGTTCTGCAGCAAAACTGGTCAATTGATTGCAGACACATTCACTCATGAATTTTATAGCTATGAGTTTATACTTTTTACTTGCAAAATTTTACGTATATTGGCAGGAGATAGCAAGATAGTACAATGAAGTTGAAATGACTTGAGAGAAAACAGGGGACTTTTGAGAAACAGTGTAGTTGAGGCGAGCCACAGCAGTCTCTGAGGATCCATTTCTTTGCTATGTCTGCACTCATGAAAATAATATCAATAGCTAATAACTATGGTGACGTGTTATATGTATAACTGATAGTGGACAAAACGACATAAACAAACAATAAAAACATAAACACACAACAAAACAGAGAACATTGGAGAGAATTACATGCATACATTAACATATCAGCTGGTCTGACAGCTGCTGAGGGCAGATTGATACTTTTTAGCGCTGTGGAAAAAATGCGGGGGGCTTTTGAGGGCATGGTTCCTACTACTTTGCAGAATTCGTTTTTTCCCTGACTTCTTAAAATTCCCCGACTTCCCCCGACCGTAGGAACCATGGAGGGGTCTCTTAGGCATGTGAGGAGGGAGGGATCATGTGGAGTTGGCAGTAAGTGATGTAGGCACGTTGGTTGCAGGAGAAACTTGCGTGCCAGTTGAGTGAGTAGATTCTTAACAGCACATCAGCACAATAAGGCTATACAGTGCCATTCACGTTGGTACACGCTGGAAAATACGTGACAGAAGACAAATTAAAAACAGACACACTACAAAAACTAAAGACAACTCAGTAAAAGCAAACAATGCAAAATACAGCAAGACAAAACTAGCCGCCTCATATGGCACTCGGCCAGGAAATGAGGTGAGCTTATTCTACAATGCTCCTGAGCCCACACGAGGCACATGCCAGTTGCTAACCTGATGTTGCTGACTTTGAAACGGGAGCAACTCCTTGAGCTTTTGCCATCACGCTCCTCTGCTGCTGAAAATATGCGATGACTTCGTCCAGTTCTTCGACAACGAGACAGCGACCGTCCAGCACCAGCTGTAGCATCTGAACCACGTTGTCGTCCGGTCGTTTGAAATCGGCTGGAGGACCATGACGACCAGGCTGGCGCGGTTCTGACGCATCAGTACTGCGCGCCGGATCTCCGTTGTTGGCAAACCACTCCTCATAGTGGCGCAGTATCAGCGATAATGCACTTTCCAGCGGCATGTTCCGATGTTCTGTCAAAACCACATAAACCAATCAACGCAGTCTCCTTAAAACTAGCAATTTCCTGCAAAAAAAGCCTTCACTGCTATTCTATATTGTTAGTGCCTGAACTCAATGCTGCATTAAAGAAGCCAAAAATTTATCTGGAAGACCTTAACTCTTCTGCGACCTTTGGGAACTAGAAGTCTAGACTGCCTCCAGAAAACTCTACACCACATCGGTCTGGAAAATGGCAGGTAAAATGGAAACAAATAAAAGGTACACTTCCCAGTAACACAAAATCAGCTAGAAAGCCACAAAAGATAGAAACTGCTACCAAGACATAAGGATGTGCCAACAAAGCAGACATGTTAGCCAGGATTTCCCATAATGTCTTCCCCACTGCCAGCTATACGCCACCATAAACAGTAACATATTGTTGACCACAAACAATGGTATCAAAATTATTCCCAAAATCTACTTATCAAAGATTGACCTACTGATGACATTCATAATTTTAGTGGTGCTGCAAATAAACCAGAAACAGTTCAGTTCAGAAAGCATCCAGTGCTACCTCAGCACCACAGCTTCCAGTTTGACTAGTTCAACTTACTAAGTACCCCAGATGCTGATAGAATAATCTGGAAAGATAGCACAGTTCCATCAACATTTGTGAACGGCTGTAAAACCGTAATATCACCAGTGTTTCTACATGCAAGAGGTCCTGGTGAGAACCTTTGTGAATGGCTGTAAGTACTAACCTGTCAGTTTGCCCTGCGGGCAACATGCACTGAGAAGGGTCACAGAAATTTTTGAACCCTCATCTGCCGGGAACAAAGGGTTATATTAATCAGGAGTCAGGACTCTTGGTTCACTCCTCGCCTTCAGATCACATCAAAGATCAAAGCTCATCCAGGTCAAGTAAGTCCCACCATGATGCTGACAATGAAGCCTTTCTTTGATGGTGCTGCAGTAAGCCGCCCACACTTTAATATAACTGAACTTAAATTGTTCAGAGAAATGCTAGAAAACTACTCACTGTTAAGCAGTGTTCACACTGCGCACGACAACTTCTACATGCAAATTGCCGTGCCGTGCGGGTGTCGCACGATGTCGTACGACATCGTGCGACACTGACGCAGAAATTGAACTAGGTTCAATTTCTGCGTCAGTGTCGTTGTGATGTCGTACATCACACGATGTCGTACATCGCACGACATCATGCGGTATGTGAACACCGCCGTTAAATCAATGCGTTCAATTGCAGTGACACCGGACGACATCGTCCGATGTTGTGCGCAGTGTGAACTCTTCTTTATTTTTGCCTTTTCAAAAACCAAAACTGGACTTTTTGCACAACACCGATCAAAAGTGAAACAAGTTTTTGCAAGTGAAAAACATCACGATGATCAGTCGCTGACAAAAGGCGACCAGCAAGTAACCTTGTAGTTGGCCGTGTAGGATGTTGACGGTCATTGAGCGATGCATTTCGTTTTGTTCATTGATGATGCATGCAAACAGGGAACGTTGTCTCACTGCGTCCTGCACAGCTGACGCTAACACTGCGTTCATGTCCACAGCGCCGCCTCTCACCGGCATCAGTTCAACCGTCAGTCCATTAGATGTCAGACGCATACGGATGTTTTCCGCATACACCCTACAATCACGTCTGGAATTACTGTAAAATAATAATTTTTCGTGTGCATCTAATTTTCGCGAGTAGCATACAACGCATGGCCTTTGAGCCCGTAAGTGGACAGACCACTTAAGTCTGTGACACATGGCCAGTGCGACGCCAGACCTACGGTTATGGCTATTTTCCAACCCAATGTCCTTTGATATCTGGTAAGCCAATTTACCTCTGTAAATACAATTTTTACTCCATATTTCTAAGTTCTGGAAAATATTTTTATACATAATGTACTAAGCTGAGGCAATCAACATATAAATATTTCGCTGCGGAATTCACACAGTAGACTGATGTTGTGCCTATCTGCATCACGGCAAGATGCCCTGAAAATTTTGTGATGATATCCGAAGTGGTCTAAGATTAATCACCGTGATAAGCATACACAGTACACGTTACTAAAACACCTCTGCTGCACAGGTAGTAATTAATCACATACCTGGTCATTATCAAGCCAGCACATACAGGTGAGAGAGCTTTAACTGATGACGACGTCACTGTGACTAGTTTAGTTGTGTACTGTGCAAGTTGAACTGCAGGCAAGCAACAATTTTGGGGGTACCGCGGCGGCAGCCCCACCGCCGTTCAGGCCTGGCAACCCTGCCCTCTGTGGGAGCCATCCCCTAGTCACCCCATATTATTGTAGACTAGGGGATTTGCTGTGTTTTGTGTTTA
>Ga0056114_1001056_pt1 | contig 11650 bp, 7 predicted proteins | sample WorMetHERISLAND1_FD_77005 | JGI IMG/M metagenome (GOLD analysis project Ga0056114, IMG submission 77005) | Marine gutless worms symbiont microbial communities from Max Planck institute for Marine Microbiology, Germany - Olavius loisae HERON... ...
CCCCTCCCCAGAAATTTTTTTTACATTTCCACGTTGAAATGGCGCATTTTGAGAGTATTTTGGCTGTAAATTTAAGTTTTACTGTATGAAAAAAAACAGCAAAAATACACAAAAATGCAACGGATACAAGCCAATACGACACGATAAAAAGAGGCAAACAGTAAGATAGGCTATTATCACTAGCTATTGAACTATACGGTGCACTTCGTTCAGTAGTATATATATATGTAGTCATTGTGTGTTGAGTAAATGTAACCGAAAGTATACGTCATGTGGCTGAGTGTGCTATTTTACACAGAGAAAAGGGTGACTTTTGGCATCTTCGCCTATATGTGGCCCGAGTGCAGTGTCAAAGTTGAAAGGGGTGTCCATTCGGGCCCTTCCAACAAGGGGTCTGGTCTGGGAGGGGTTATTGCTACCTCTCCAGATATTTTTTTATTTTTTCATCTTGAAATATGCTAAATTTAACCTTTTCGTCATTATCAACTACGTCAACAAACAATATCTGTATTGTAGTTTACTTTCTAAGGCTGCCAAACCTATGCATACGGTGAATGACTTTGCCGATTCTTTTGACTCGAAAGTGGCGTCGATACGAACTGCTACTGACGGAGCGTCACCACTGACATTTACCAGTTAGGCCTACCACAATATGTGAGCAACTGAGCAGACAGTAATACAGTATAGGGCCAGGCTAAAGCCTATGATTCATCTGAAAGTTTCTTGTGAAAGTCACTTGTGCAAGTGACATTTGCAAGAAAACTTGCGTAAATTACTTGCGCAAGTGCTACATGGCACACTTGCAAGTTGCATGAAAGTTGCAGGTTAAAAGTAAAAGTAGCATAGTTTCATGAACGCTACTGTATTGTGAATGCATTTAAGCAGTCCGTACTAATCAAAGGCCAACCAGCACGGGCCACTAATTACTGTTTGAACATTCAAATGGAAGTTCAAAAGTGATGTTGTGATGTGTTGTCATAAAGAATGAATCAGCATGTCTTACTGGATATGCAAATTAAATACACCACCGACACAAGCGACAATGACATAAACGTTGAAATTTAGGCCTGTTGCTTCTAACAAACACAGTAAGTTAAAGTCCTATAGATCGCAGCTCCATCAGAAAGCATAACTGCAATAGCGTGCCATCTGCAGTCGACGCTACCAACCAGTACGGGCTGCTAATTACCAGTGTCGATAAAACATGACGGGACACCTAATTGCCATTGTGCGAATGACAAGAGTATTTTGAAGACAAGAGTATTTTTGCAATGCCGATCACTAGCATTTCGAGTTCGAACAAACTACATATTACTTGTCCATGTTTTGGTGTGAATAATTTTAGGCAATTTTGATCATTTAGCGTTGTGGCCTATCGCACTATTCGATAATTGCATGCAGCTCGTCCCGTCGCTGTGTGGACACCTTCAAAGCTATTACACATCCCATCTGCCTGTCCCATTGCAGCGCAATCGCGTCGTTAACGGTTTGAAAAGCTGTCCTGTCTGTCCCATCATGTTTTAGGGTGATTCGTAACTACGGTCGGTGGTGTTGGTGGTGACTTCAGTCAAACCCTAATTGGCAGCACTTACCGGTTGGTAGCATTGGCTGCAGACGTAGCATACCCACAGTAGACACCCGTGACCAGCACAGGCCAATAATTACTGACTCGGGAACAATGTGTACGGTGGCTAAGACTTTCATTTCAACTAAGTTCAGTTAAATTCCCAAGGATTGATTGATTGATTGATTGAGCAGGGTTTAACGTCTGCACCAACACTATGTAGGTTATACGGCCGACGGTTTTTACAGGTCTGATGTCCCAACCAACAGTGTCAAAGCCCTGAAGGAGGGTGGTTAGTCATCCAGACAGGCCTCAATCTAACCATGCTCACCTCACCGTGTTACAATAATACAACATGAATGCAGATATTACACAAGAAAATAATCTAAGGATTAAGCCTCGGCCAACACATTCTTTGTACAGACGTGTCATAGCCTATGAACTAGAGGTGCACCGGATCTGGATCCGGTGCACCTCTAGCCGGATATCCGGTGTTTTTTCAGGATCTGGTAGGATCCGGATCCGGCCGGATCCTAAAATATGAGGATCTGGCAAAATTCGGATCCGGCCGGATCCAAACAGTCTGGATCCGGTCATCCGGATTCATTACCATGTAGTAGTACCAATCACTGTAAGCAGGCACTGTGTTTTATCACCCAATGTCAAACAAAAAACAAGTGACAAATTGCAAAGTAATGCAAGTTCAGTTCACGACAGTTATATACTTCTATGAGTAATACGCAGTCAGTATTGAATAATGTTTGTTATTTGCTGTCAGGAAAGTGTAAAATTTTTAAATAAGTAAGAAATGGTGCAGCATCACAATTCACAACAAATTAAGACATTGTCTTTTATGATTCAATGTTTTATTTGATGTTTTGATACACAATAACACCAAACAGTCTCACCAATATGCTAATATTCACCTGAACTTCTGCAAATTGACTAATTGAGCGGAGTGAAATGTACAGCTGAATTAAAAAATCAACACTATAAGTAAAGTTAGTAAGCATAGTACATGACAGCCAAGAATATTGAAGAATGTTTGATATTTGCTGTCAGGAAAGTGTAAAATCTTTAAAATAAATGAGTAAGAAATTCATGGTGCAGCACCACAACAAATTACAGAATTGTCTTGTCTTTTATGATTCGATGTTTTGATATCCTCATTGGTTGCAATTCAGCTTTGATCCGGATTAGGTTACATCCGGATCCGGTGCAGATCCGGATCTGGCCGGATCCAAAGTCTCTGGATCCGGCAGGATCCGATGCACCCCTACTATGAACTTTGTTTAAATGAACCTCATATGCAAACTTTGAATGAGACAGTACAATTACTGGCCCATGTTGGTCGGCCTCTGACCTGTACGGACTGCCGGTCGGTGGTGTCGGTGGTGACTTCAGCCAAACTGCAGGTGACTGCCAATTTCTTATAAAACACTGTTGGATGTGGTGAAATACTCATCCGAGAACATCTGATACATTGGGGTCTAATTTTACCATAATCACATTAACAAAAAGCCTAAAAAGGTATGAAGGTAATAGGTACGAAGATAACTAATTTGGATGCAGAAGTGGAGGAACATACTAAATTTGCTGAAAAAATTTCGCGTAAACGAAAGGAACACAGCGTTCTCTGACGCCCGTGTTTGTCACAGTAAATTTTTGCACAGACAAATACAGTTATACAGGGCATGCCAATAAAAACTAACCCCCTAGGAGATATTTGATATCTCTGGACTTGTAGTAAATTTTTTTGCCAAATTGACTGTGCGTACAAAGGAGGATTCAGGCCGCACAAAAATTTGATAAAAACGAAAACCTACATGAAAACAAAGATGCAAACCCTATTCTAGAGTCTTTTGAATATTTCTGCCAAATGTCGTCAAAATCAATCCTTTTAATTTTGTGCTGTACAGTTTCAAAATTGGTGCATTTTTGAGACACATTGTACATTCTGTGACCCACTTCATTGTACATATTTTTTGATCAACATGTTCAGACATAGTGTACATGCATTGATATAAGTTAACGTCTATTTGGATCCGAGTGCATTCCGTGTTCTCTGATGGGGTGTTCTGTTACACCGGAACAAGGTCTGGTAAGGAGCTCTTGAAATGGAGCTGTTATTTTTTTTGCTAAAATGTAAGCACTACTAAACTACCACCTTCATATACTGCTTAACTCTGCTTCTCTGTGTGTTCTTGGGTTGGCGTGTGTGTCTTTTCCTTTGTCCTTGTGCTTCTGTATTGTTGCCTGGCTGTGGTGCATGTTGCAGGCTAATATCCAGCATGCACGCATGGACCAGGAACGGCGTGCTGACATTTCCCGTTCTGGCTTGAACCGAGACCTGGCGGCCGAACGATTGCGGATCGCAAATGCTGAGTCCGAGGAACGGGCTGCGAGGAAGAGGCTGGCACGAACGGCGGCAGAGCAACAGAGAAAAGCGGCAATGGAAACAGCTGCTGAACAGGTGGAAGCAGTTTAACATGATCCTTTTGTGTGCCGGCCTGATTCTGAAACAGAACTGAAGGTCCCTGAAAACCGCCTCTTTCTGATGGTTTTTATTGTATAAATTAAGTCCAGCGCTTATTCTTAGATGAAGGTTTGTTAATTTTAGAAGATACATACCGGTAGGTTTTTCGGTATTAGGAGAATGAATCTGAAACCCACACACTACACATATGAATTCAATCAGTCATTAAGAACCTCTGTTCAAACAGTTTATAGCAAGCATACCATCCATATCAGTACAGTGCAAGAGCAGCTTAATAAAGCCATGTGCACACATCTAGTTTTGTTTGCTGTCCTGATAGTTAGTAGTCTTCCAGTTCAAATGTGGCAGTTGAGCGTCATATACTGTTATTTAGTTAACAGCACTGCAGTATTTTTTGGCTTTTTTTGGGTAAATCTATTTTATTTGTCAGGAGCATGTTGTTGTTAGCATAAAATTTATATTCTGGTGTTTGTGGTTGCAATATTTCAATCTATTCTTTCACTCTTTCCATAAGATTTTCTTGTCACGGCAGATGTTAAAGATACGTGTGTGATACATTGGTTGCTGGTGCTTGACTATGTTAGTCTCGTCGTGAGAAAGAAGCTCGACAGCAGCAGGAGATGCAGGAGGAGGCGATGGCGGCGGAGATGGAGCGACTGAAGTTGGAACAAAAACGAGATGCAAAGATGAGACAGCAGATCCGAGAGACAAGGTGCTGCAAAATGTGTCTTAGTTTACTTAGGTTTTGTGAGCAACATATATACATACCTCCTAGTGTGCAATACAGCCTGATGCAATTGTGAAGATTGTGACAAGAAGGGCGTCTTTGGATTGAAAAGACTCTGGGATGTGTGGCCTGGCCCACTGTCTTATCTCAGGCTGCTACAGGTCATGAAGTGACAGATATGAATGAGAGGGAATCAGCAACTTACCAAGAAGTTCAGACACAGAATTAGATGAGTATAGTGAAAATGTGGAGCATTAGAGACTTGGGGTTATTTGAATCCTGGTTTCATCCCAGTGTTTACCCCCGGTGGTAGAGTTGGTCTTGAGAGGAACGCTGTGGATTGCTTGTGCCAGTGCCAATGAAATTAACAGAAAGAAATAATGTGCAACTTTTTTATGCTCTTACCCCCTTAGAAATTTTTCATTTTACTCTGTTGTAAAGCAGGAAAAATTCAGGAAAATAGTTTAAAATCTAGTTTGTATTGCGTTATGTATGTCTGACTTCAAAGTGTGTTTCAATGTAATTGTATGACTACAAGGAATTACTGTAGACTGTGTATTTCCCAGGTAAGGGATCGTTAAATGGTAGCTGTTGTAATTTTATGACATAATACAACTGTGTGCACAGCACATGAACCGGTACACATGTTTTAAGTATAATAAACTTTGCCTGTTGTCAGGACATACAGTACATAATGTTGTTTAATAACTGAAGTGATGTAATTTGTTGTCACTTGCACTTGTTTTTGTTCATTAATTATTAGTAAATTATTAGAAGTAGATAATTTTAAGTTATTCAAATGATGAATTATTGAAAATCAGCTTCTGCCTGATGTGTTAAAATGCAGTGGACATGAAAACATTTGGAGTGAGGCGAGTAGGTGAAACTTGGAAGTAGACTGTTTGAATTTTGTCATTGTGATTGTGATTTGATGATTAACTGATGAGGTGAGGTCGATGGTTGTGTAGCACTGAACTGCGAGAGCTCGAGTGTCAGCTGAAGGCTGCGTACATGAACAAAGAGCGTCTGGCTCAGATAGCTGAGAAGGAGGCGGAGAAATCTGGCTACCTCGCACGCGACGTCGAGCAAGAACGCATCGTAGCAGAGCAGCGGAGACATGCCGAGGAGGCAATGAAACAGCGCGAGGCCGAACGTGTCTTGGCCAATCAGCGCTATTATGAATCACTCCAACGGCAACTTGATGTGAGATGCAAGAGAACAGCAGTTATAAATAACACAACACGTTGTAGCTGCTTGCGTTACTTTAAAACTGTCTGGATTTCTCAACCCGTTAATCTTTGCGATTTTGAGTGTAAATTTATTATTTGCATCTATTTTTTTGTAGTTTCAAAGCTTACTTATAGTAGTAGTACAGTAGTTGCAGGCTTCAGATATCTGAACTAAAAGTCTTTCATTAACTTAGAATTTTCTGTCATTGCGCTATGTAACGTCGTTGCATAAAAATATGCCTCAGTACAAACAATGCCAATGCTTCCAGTATCGTAGTGACAAGCTAGTCACAAGTTTTCGTTGCCAATGCACAATACTGGTAATAATTTTGCGTTTTTGTTTACCTTGCAGATCTCCTCCTGCATGTCTGTAATCTTATTACTCTTAACTCTTCGAAGACTGAATTTCTCATTATTGGTCTTAAACAGCAACTTTCTAAAATTGACAACTTTTCACTCAACACCACTCATTCTGCACGCAACCTTGGTTTTATCTTTGATGAAAATCTTACTTTCTCTGATCAGATCTCATCACTTTCTATGTCCTGCTATTCTCATATTCGTGATTTCCGCTGTATCTGTCCTTACCTTGATTCTAAAACAGCCAGTACCATTGCTGCCTCTATTGTCCACTCTAAACTTGACTACTGTAACTCTCTCTACTTCAATCTTTCTGAGTCCAAAATAAACCGCCTCCAGCAGATTCAGAACTGTCTTGCACTTACTGTGGTTAAAGCTCCGAAATCTTCTCATATCACACCTATCATCAGATCTCTGCACTGGCTCAAGATTAATGATGGCATTGAATATAAACGCCTGTCACTCACCTACAAAGTTCTTACCAGCCAACCTGACTACCTACACAATCTTATCTCTGTTCAGTCTACAGGTAGAACTCGCTCCTCATCTCATCCGTATCTTCCTCATTACAAATCACCAACTGCTCTTTCATATATGCATCACCTTACCTGTGGAATCAGCTCCCTTCTTCATTCTGTCAACCTCATTCTGTTCACTGTCCTCCCGGTTCACCTCATCCTGCACATATCACCTCATCACAGTCACCATCTTCACTCTCATTACCTATCACTGCTTCTACCTTTCACTCCAGACTTAAAACTCATCTCTTTCACAAATCATTTCCTCCATAGTCACTCTTATTTCTTCCGGACTGCCTTCATGGATCTTAACCTGTACTGTATTAAAGGGGCACTGGCGTTGTTTGTTTTAGTTTCTGGCTACGTGTGCTTGATTAAGGTTATACTCAGCTTTCGAGTCCACGTTATAACTCTTCTATCGTATCATGAAAGAAAGCCTAAAGGGAACGTTAAGGGTGTCAGTCAGTGACTTTATTGATTGGCAGACAAGTGCAGCAACAGTCAATCAACCTGAATTGTGACAGATATGCATGTATGGTGAACCAAAAACATGATGAGAGAGTGAGCTAATATGTGATAACACAAGATACAAGGTTATAAGACGGGTACCGTAATATCTTGATTATAATGCATTGAGCGTATAATGGCCAGGTAGACTTCTGACTTCTGGTCAGGGGTAAAATTGCAGTACACATGTATAATATGCAGGTTACTTTCAGGCTATGCTGAATGTTACGGGTACATGCCTTGTGGCCTAGTTACTAAAGTTAAAAGAAAATTACTAAAATCATTTTTCAGAAAACTGTTTAAAGCATTTCATACCTTTATTACAAATTTGTCTATTGCTTTTCTGTTATTCTGTTTCCACCTTATGACGAAATGTAGAATTAATCTGAAAAATCTATATTGTAACCTGTCAAAAGGGGCAGCATGCACAATGGTCGGGTCTTCTCTCTGTGGCTGCTGACCATCCAGTCTTGACTTGTTTACATAATGGTGGAGTGGTAGGTAAGTAAGTTTCTGAAAAAAACTTTGCACTTGTATACTGTGCACCCAAATTCAGACCACCACTGTAAAGCCAAAATTGTGCACATTATAATTGAGATATTATAGTAGTAGTGAAGGTGTCTGTCTGTCTGTTTGTCTCTCTGTCTGTCTGTCTGTCTATGTGTTGTCATATAGGATCTATGTCTTCTTTCTGTCCAGTGCACGTACATCTCTGACTTGCTCTTGACAAGTTTAGGGCCAAATTTTTTGTGTCATATAAACTTTGTATTTGAGTAAGTAGCTCACATGATAAACGACTAAAACCATCCAAAAATTGTGGTTTACGTTTGATGAGATGTGTTCACAAAAAAACCACGATTTTCGGAGTTGTTTTGAAAACAGAGCCAGTAGCAATAACTCATGATGTCACGTCAAAGTTGCTGTCACTAAGCTTAACTTGATTGCTGTTGAACTGTGCCAAGAGGTTCCAAGTATAAAAGTGACTAGATTCATTTGGTCGAAAGTAGTATGAATACAATTTATTTGTTTTTATCAAACCAAACTATTGTTACTTTTATGCTTCGGTCTCTGTCTCTGTCAGAGGTCTTCCTTCATCAGAAGAACCTGTCAGTCTTTTGGTATTTTCTCTCTGAAGAAGAATCGACAGTTTCATCTTATGAAAGTCTCTCTGATAGAAATATAAAGTTCTACTGACACAGACATTCTTGAGGTAAAAGTGTTTAGTCTGGCAAAAGAATACTTGTATTCATAGGTTCCAAACCTTCATGTTAGGTCGACTGTTAATTCCAACAGTTTTTGCTTATCTTTAGGTATTCTTCATTGTAGGAACAAGAGAGGCGGAAGATACAGGAGTACGAGAACTACTTGAAGGAGAAGGTTCAGGTGGATGAAATTGTGAAGAAGATTTATGAGGAAGACAAACGGTAACGTGCTTCTCACAGTGAAGTCAACTGTCTTGTCTGTTGGTGAACAAAGTTTGTTTTGGAGCTCACTCTAGAGACTTTGACTAACTTATCACAGAGGATTTGTTGTGGCATTTTTAGTTCTTTTGGTTTATTTTCTGCCTTGGCTACATCCAGAGTGGGCTCCGGTTGGTATCAAAGCATACAAAACACATCATGACTTTGACGGATTTATTGATGTCTGACAAGAGATTCTTGTTTGTGTGTCAGTGCGATTGAGCAAGAGAAAGAGAAGCGCGAGTTGATGCGTCACTACATTGAGGAGGACGGAAAGATGAGAGCTGAATACCGGCAGCGTGAGAAGATGAGGGTTGCAGCCGAGGAAACACGAATTGCAGCGTTTGCTCGTGACCAGGCGCAGAGAGAGCAGGAACGGAAGGCTGTCAAGTCTGCTCAGAATCAGAACCGAGAACGACTGCAGCAAGAGGTCTACTGGTCTCTTATGCCATTTGTTTACATTCTTTCATACATAACACACTTATTTGCCAGAACAGTGAAAATTGTGGACTTAACAAATTCTTTGGCCCTTGTCTTGATGAAATTTTCAGGTTTTTATGTGTGTCTGTAAGATATCTGTAAATATTCGTCGGTGTTTTGGTAATAGATGACCAAGTTATACCATATGCAAACTGCAAATTACTGGTACTTTGAGGCCATCTCCCCAAACTCTTTCATGCCCGGAGTGGTTAAATTACTGTGCTTCTGTGTAACTGGCAGCTACAGTGTTTGACTTAGAAAACTTCCAAATTTTGCATAATGGAACAATAGATTTGACAGATTCCAGAAATTTTATGTGGCATTTGTACAACTGTAGTCTGTGTTATTCCAGTTCAGGAATTCATTTTTATTCTAATTTGTGTTCAGTTCTCAATAATATTGATCATTTTAGTTTTTATTCAGTTCTAGTTCTCTCAAGTTTTATTCATTTCCGTTCTTATTCAGTTCCAATTCAACCTTTTATTTTTTATAATCATTTTAGTTTATATCCAGTTCTCGATCTTGATAAAGCAAATTCATGAAAGGTACAGTTAATACAGCACTCAGCTTAAGATATGATTGTTCAACTTCAGGAAGACATTCATCTCCAAGTTCAAGGCAATTCTGATTCAAGTTATTAGCATGGTTTATTTAACATTTAAATGACACATATTCAAAACTGCAGAATTTTTGTTCTAGTTTTCTTTCAGTTCAGCTGCAATGTTTATAGTTTTTATTCACTTCTCGTTCTTCTGAACATCCTTAGTTCTAGTTTTCATTCTTGCAAACAAATTGCTGATCTTTTTCATTCTTTTTATTTCGTTCACGAAAATAACACCTTATCGTGTTTGCTCGCTATCAAACAGACGATGTGGATTGTGGTGTTTGCCGTCAGCTCGGTGAGCGGATCGCGGAGGAGCGGCGTCTGGCTGAGGAGATGGAAGAAGTGCGTCAGGAGTTGTACCTGGAGGAGGAAGCCGAGAGAGAACGTCGTCGTCAGTTGGACGAGCTCGAGAACCGACAACGACAGCGTGAAGAGCTTCAGAGACAACAAGAAGACATGAAGCTACAGAGACGAATAAGGCTTGAGGCTGAGCGCCAGCAAGAGGAGCAGTACAAGCAACAGGTATTGACAGTTCTTGTGTGATTTCCTTATGATGTCAACAATTAGAGAGAGTATTGAAATATTTAACATGTTCACTGCCAGGCCAATTTTCCCTGTGTACCATCCCCGGGCAGGACTTCTGCCAAGGTGCCAGCTGGTTATCTGCTGTGCCGGTGTAAGGCTCTGCCTCTGAAATGACCTAGATTGTGTCAGGTGGGGCGTTAAACTCCACTCCAACGCTACTGTACGGCTGAGTTACGTGTACTGAATGACGAGTATACTCGTCAGTGGCACTTAACGATGCACATTAATTGACAAGGTAACTCGGCACTGGCAGTCAGCGTGCATTGAATGTGAGATATGAAGCTATTTATGGGTGGCCTGCTTAGGCTACGTTCACATTGATACGAGTACGAGTCCCGAGTGCGGGTTTCAGTTTACGGCTCGTACAAGCTTCACCCGTATGAGTGGAGCGTTCATGGTCACTACACCCGCCCACACACCTCAACGCGTGTCTGCCGACAATCTCCAGTAGGCCTAAAATCGAATCGAGAGAATGCTTCGCGGAAAAAGTTTCAATATACCACTACATCGTTAATAATTCAAGTAATCGCGCACCTCTATCAATGAATAATTAAACAGTGACGTAATTTATGACGTATAATATGCGTCATCGCGTGTATAAATTATTTTAATACAAATTTTGCATTGTTTACATCGTACGGGTTATATAAAAACACGACCTGCTCAGAAACTACTCGCACGAGTGAAATTCACAGGTAATCCGTACTCGTACAGAACTTGTGTGAATGTGAACGACTGGAATGTATGCGATCTTGTGTTTACTGGAAGCCGTATATGGGTACCCGGACTCGTACTCGTATCAATGTGAATGCACCCTTAGACTCACACACAATGGCATGTCCACTTGATGACGATTACGAACTTGTATAGTGCTGTTCGCCATTGCAGCGATGTTTCTTTCTAAAAATAGGTTTGACCCAGTTAGCACAATAACACAAGCAAATAGCCAAAATTACACTGTTGTTTGTCAGAATTTGACCTATTTATGACGTCATCTGCAAACAGCGTTATTTCAGCATCAGCCTGCAACTCAGACTGCTGACCCAGAACACATGAAAAGTGGATCAGAATAGACTGCAGTCTGGAAGTGACATGTGTGGCTTTCAACATGGAACACAC
>Ga0056114_1001057_pt1 | contig 11648 bp, 9 predicted proteins | sample WorMetHERISLAND1_FD_77005 | JGI IMG/M metagenome (GOLD analysis project Ga0056114, IMG submission 77005) | Marine gutless worms symbiont microbial communities from Max Planck institute for Marine Microbiology, Germany - Olavius loisae HERON... ...
ACCACGCAAGGAAAAAAGTTAACTTAGAGGACAAGGCCAGGATAGGAGAGTGGAAAAAGATGCAGTTTTAAACGTTTTCGGAAAGTGAACAGAGAAGGTGCTGAAGTGACGTCGGCAGGAAGATGCAGACGCTGACAACGCAGCCGCTTCCTTGGTATAGTCAGTACACAGTGAAGCTAATGACTCCCCGCGTCTGGCGCACTCTGGCCTCCGCAACTCAACCTCTGTGACCTACTTTCGGCAACCACCGAATTTACCAACTGCAGCCTGCCGAAACCGAAAGTGCACCAAATGTTATACGACTGCTTTCGGCCGAAACCGAATGTTCGCCGAAAGTGCCCATTTATCCACATTCTGCGCTGAAACCGAAGCCGAAATTCGGTCGACCTCTAGTTTTTGAATTGTTGATAAATAATTTATCGAGTGACAGAAGGGAATGGTTAATTTGATCGCTATGTAACAGATATGTAGTTTAATTTATGAACATACAGTTTGAGTGTACATGTGATTAGCATGCTTACAGTACACTGTAGGTAATATATTAGATTACCAGATGATTTGTAAAGATTCAGTAGAAAAGGTCGAAGGTTACGCCGCGAGAGGTCAAAGTAGACCTGAAAATCACTTCAGGCTCTCAGTAAACTTTGGATGACTTTCTGTGAATTTTGTTTCTTACAGTCAAATGCAGTTAGGTATTGAATTTGTGAAACTTCAAGGTCTAAAGGTCAAAGGTCAAATCTCAGGGTCATCACAAGGCTAAACATTTGTTTTGACAACATGTTGTTGACTTTTTTAGCTTCTTTGCTGCCAGTCAGCTGTACATTGATGCATCCTGTATTTAGTAGGTCCTTTTCATACTTTTATAACAGTTTCTGACAATCTAATAAACATTTATCGGGGAAGAATGTAGTGGATTGATAATTAATGAATGTTTTAGGTATTGCTAATCATGAGGAATACTCGTTGGTGCGAGACTTGCCGGACTCGGAACGAGAAAAGACTCTGACGCTAAAGCGTGACAAATCTATCGCTAAAGATCAGAAGAAGATGGATGAGATGAAGAAGAAGCTGCATACAGACGATGAATGTGTGTAGTATAAATCATTTCTCTTCGTTATTGTAACTAAGTAAGTAATGGATGCCAAAATGATTATTTGATGCGAGCGTAGTTTTAAATCACATTGACTGTTATTCCAGTGAAACTCATATCACTTTACATGCGTTATGATTAGTTTGCTGGTACAAGTGCTGCAGTTAGATCACAATACATGATCTTGTTAGGGTTGGGGTTAGTGGTCGGACTATGTGACTTTCAGACTATCGAACCTTCGGACACTCAATCGAACTTAACAGAGTTGATACACGGTAAAAGTTAGCAGTTTGGATACTATGTGAGTTAGATAAATGAACGAGTTTGTTATTACGATATGTATGCATCTGAGTGTGTTGTTGCAGTGAATTGGTTGGACCACAACAAGACACTTCGTGAGCAGTCCATTGATGTCAACGAAACCCTCCTGCTGAGACGAAAGTATTTCTTCTCGGACCAGAACGTTGACGCACGAGATCCGGTCCAACTGAACCTTCTCTATGTTCAGGTCTATGTTCTATTATGCAGATTTGGATGCTACGCAGCAACCTCTGTAGCTTGATGAGAGAAAAAGACATATGTTTTTTTTAAAAAAAAACTTGTCATAAATTTTACACTTTGACTTCTCATACCGTTGACGTTTCCACTGGTGGAGTAGTCTTGCAGGAGCAGTCTTAATGCTCCACTGCTGGACGTTATTAATGCACCCATTAGAAGAATAACTTCCATACAGACCATACAGTTTCTTTTACTCAGCAATATTCAGCCAACCAGCCGTGCGTCCTTCTGTCGTTGGTCTGTGACATTATATATTGTGGCTAAACGGTGAATCCTAGAGCAAAAGTTACTATTGGCAGCCTATAGGAAGCTGTATGTGAGAAATCGATTGGTACCAAAATGAATAACCTTGTTCCACATGCTAAGTATTTTTTAAATTGCTTAACACAATACCAGAACTACATCAACGCGACGTTGGGGCTCGCTAATTTTGATACATGGTGTATAACTGTCTGTGATTGGTTGCCGTGCAGACCCGCGATGCAATACTCAAGGGTGCTCATCCAATCAGCATGGAGTATGCCGTTCAGTTCGCCGGAATGCAGTGTCAGATTCAGTTCAGTGACCATGTCGAGACCAAACACAAACCTGGATTTATTGAGTATGAACTCCAGTCGCTGATAATAACCAATAATAATAATAATAATAATAATAATAATAATGCTGTTTTAAATAGACGTGTGTCATTTTGTGTTTATTTTATGTGTTAACCCTTTGACGCCCACTGTTGCCATATGGGTACAGCTATGAAGCATCCTGTGCCAGACTGGGTTAAGCCATCATTTTTGTAATTTTTGACATCCGGACACTCTGACGCTCAGGGCTGAGCGTCAGAGTGCCCGGATGTCAAAAATTACTAATGATGGCTTAACCCTGTCTGGTACAAGATGCTTTATAGGTGTACCCATATGGCAACAGTGGGTGTCAAAGGGTTAAGAGATGGTCATCTGGTCCGACTGTCTGGAACTCTCTTCCAGACAGTCTTATTGTGATCCTTCCGTCAGTTTTGGCTGTTTTGAGTACCAGCTGAAGACTTTTTGAAAGGACCAACCCGTTCAGAACATTGGGCGTTCTACGATTAAGCATTCTACAGATTTGCTTACGTAAATCTTGTGATGTTTAAATATCACCAGAGTTGAGTATCTATCTGTATTTACTGTTGGTTTTATTGTCTTTTTAAAAATTATTATTATTTATTTTGATTACGTTATTGCTTAGTGTGCTTTCTCATTATAAAGTTATAAACTATAAAAATAGCTGTAGTTGTGTTTATATTTGGACATAAGAAGATTTTCTATTATTAATTGTTTGTCTGTTGTGATCCAGTGTTGCTTTAAGTTATTTAACTTCTGAAGTGAAAATAATTTACTGATATGTTGAATACTTTCAAGAAGCACAGCATTGTGTCAACATTCACGGCTGTATTAGAGACAGTAGCAGTCAGCTGGTGGGCAACACTGTTGTGATGGGGTATGTAAAGAGATGAGTTTTCGGATGACACTTCACAAATGAGGATGTACAGGAATTATGGGAAAAGTAGAGGTCAACCGAAAGTGGAAATTTCACTTTCTGCCGAAACCGAAAGTAGGCCGAAAGTGACGTAACACATTCGGCCGAAACCGTATGTGCCACCTAAAGTAAAGCGGGACTTTCGGCCGAAATGGAAACCGAAAGTCAATAGTGTATGGGCCGATATGGGTACAGAGCCAGCAAATCCCGCCCATTGTCCGTTGTCCAACTTGCCCATGCATCTCACCTTGTGAGCCGTGCAGTGTGTCATTAATGCCAGGCCCACAGTACCAGATGCAGACTCAGACAATGCAGCCGGCTTCTTCGGTTATCTTTTTATAGTCAGTACACAGTGAGGCTAATGACTCCCCGTGTCTGGCTCACTCTGGCCTCCGCAACTGCAACCACCGAATTTACCAACTGCAGCCCGCCGAAACCAAAAGTGCACCAAATCTGATACGTCTGCTTTCGGCCGAAACCGAATGTCCGCCGAAAGTGCCCGTTTATCCACATTCGGCGCTGAAACTGAAACGGAAGCCGAAATTCGCTCGACCTCTAGGGAAAAGCAAATTTTGACATGCCAGTGTCAATGTTGTTTGTGTTTTTTTTGTATAAAGGTTGAACTGTGAATTTTTTAACTGCTGCGTTTTTGTAAGCTGCACAAGTGTTCATGTTTATGTTTTGTAGCCTACACGACTTCTTGCCGAAAGAGTACGTCAAAGTTAAAGGAATCGAAAAGAAAATATTTATGGTAAGTTTTGAGCATATTAGTATTGGTATTGGTCTTTTGGTGATAAAGGTTGATCTGTGAATTTTCTTATTGTTAGGTCGCTAACCCCAGACCTTTCCTTTCAGGTGATTCAGCCTACTAATGTCAAGTAACAGCAGAAAGCTCGACAGGTTGAAGAAAAACCCTGAAGTATTCAGTAGTAGCAGCAGCAGTAGTAATTCAGCTTGTAGCTTATATTCTGTTCAATACTTTCACGTATTTTACTGGGTTCACTCATTGGATGACAAACTATTCTCTTTAACACTGTTGGTTGGGTCATGGTTGGTTAGCCCTTTGATGCCCACTGTTGCCATAAAGGTACAACAGCTGTAAAGCATCCTGTGCCAGACCAGGATAAGCCGTCATTTGTAATTTTTTTACATTCTTGCACTTTGATGCTCAGGACTGAGTGTAGTGTTAGAGTGCCCGGATGTCAAAAATTACAAATGAACGGCTTAGCCCAGTCTGGCACAGAATGCTTTATAGCTGTACCTATATGGCAACAGTTGGCATCAAAGGGTTAAAATATCGTCTCCTAAATGACCTATAGTGAATCTTACTCACCCGCTGCCTCAACGCACTTACAATACAGTGCATTAGAGGTATTGCACATCATGTGCTATATAATTACTTAGTTAGTTGTGTATTTTGACAGTGATTATATCAGTATGATTGATGGTGACAATGGTGACTTGATTACAGGAACATAAGAAGCTGATAGGAATATCCGAGGTTGATGCCAAAGTGAAGTACACTCAGCTGGCACGATCATTGAAGACCTATGGCATCACCTTCTTTCTCGTTAAGGTCAGATATCTGCCACATCTATGCCTCTGTCTAGTCTAATGATAATGATAATCACAGTAGAACTTGTGTATTGTCATGTGGTCGTCATTGGCTGTAACTTCACTACACTGGTGTCGAGTCAGACCAGTGTTCAGTGAATAAATTAGTTTTAAGTCAGGATTGTTAGATGCACAGAGAGTTGTTGACCAAGTTTGGTGGCTTGTTTGGAGTTTTTTGTGCATAGTACTAGCTTGGCATAATATTACAGGATTTGCCAGAATCTTGTGTTAATTACATCACTGAAATTGATGCGGATTGTTGCCAGACTCTGCGGATATTTAGAAGCAGTAAAGAGTTGGTCTTATTCCTGCAGTGAGTATGTAAGAGAAAGTGATGATAGAAAGCTTAAGTACGGTAGCTGAAATTAGCGATAATTTCGCGTCCAAACTGTTTATTTGAATTGAACTTGAATGAACAAATTAATTTAAATTAATGAATTAATTAAACGAATATTACGATACGATAGAAGAGTGTAACATGGACTCAAAAGCTGAGTATGCTCAGCTTAATCTAGCACACATAGTCAAAAAAAGTAAAATAAAACAAGAAACTAAAACAAACAAACGCCAGTGCCCACTTAGTTCAGTACAGGTTCAAGATCCATGAAGGCAGTACAATACATTAATTCAATGGGCCACTTTAACTTTTGACTTAGCCTTTCGCTGAGCCTTTTGCTGAGCTAAAGTTCGGTCTAAGTACAGACTTAAGTCAAAAAGTAAAGCGATTTCGCTGAGCAAAAGTCTTAGATCCAAATTTGGTCTAAGTACACTGACTTAAATTGGTCGAAATTGCATGGAAGAGATATAGCTTAAGTCACTCTACTTTTTGACTTTCACTCGAAGACCGGGTCTAAGTCCGGACTTTAGCGTTCAGCTTAAGGTTTCGCTCAGCAAATCGCTGAGTGAAAGGCTAAGTCAAAAGTTAGTGACCCAATGTGCCAGTTAGCATGCTCCTTAAGTGACTGTAGCTTTGCAATGTGTAATGATCATATTGTTGTATGCTGTTTGCAGGAAAAGCTAAAAGGGAAGAATAAGCTGGTACCGCGTCTGCTCGGCATAACACGAGACAGCGTCGTACGAGTAGACGAGAAAACCAAAGAGGTTTGTCGGCAGTTCTCAACAAGGTGGATTTTACAGAAAACAAGCCAGTGGCCACTATGACATGCAGTGGCCATCCAGATAAATTATTACACACAAATATTACATTATTGAAGCATTTCTGCAGGTGAAATTTATTCAACGATATGTGTAGAATGGGCCGTTTATCATTTAAGTCTTGGTTTGACGTAAATCGATCCACTTTTGACGAAGATATGCATGCAAAATGATTTTAACGTTCGTTCCCAGTGACCTTGACCTTTGACTTTTAGACCTCAAATTTGCTCCATTAGTTCCATCGCTATGTTTTCACTAAATTAGAAGTTTTCACAGCTTTCCTGTTTTGAGAAAATCGGCACGGGACAGGCGGGTGGATGTACGGACGTGGATGGACGGACAGACAGATAGACGGACGGACGAGGTGCAACGCTTGATGTGATGCTGTGTTACAGATTCTGAAGACGTGGCCGCTGACAACAGTAAGGAGATGGGCTGCATCTCCAAACAGTTTTACATTGGTCAGTACCGACTCAAAAGTCACACACTTGCAGCATTTTTGGGGGTGAATCTAGGTTTTTGGCTTCTTAAATTTTCTTTCTTTCATCTGCCTTCATTGTCATACGCATTAAAAATGGTATTGCGAGCAATATTTCAGTGGAATCCATCGTTTTCGATTTGATGCTTTTACCATATTGTTAGCTTTCGTTACTTTTGCCCCCATCTTATTCATGATTTGTCGGTGGACGAGTGGAGTCGACGTCTAGGACCTTCTGATACCAAATGATTATCGTCAGCCAAGTATGAGTGTGCCTGACTGGACAAAGATGAAAATACAAAGCACGTCAATATTTGTCTTTAGTTCCCAGGAGATCTCTGACGGCTTATGCTCTGTTTCGTTACTGGTTGGATGGCATTCCTTGTAAACGCATTCTGACGTGTGCATGTGAATATGTTGACAGGATTTCGGTGACTATTCCGACACGTACTACTCCGTACAGACTCTGGAAGGCGAGCAGATTTCACAGCTCATCTCTGGATACATCGATATTATTCTCAAGAAAGTATGTCATACTTATGCTGTGTCTACGTATGTCACTTTACAGGCTGTTCGTTTTATGAATTTGTTTTACTGTACAGTAGTTGTGTATTGTACGTTGTTTATGTGGTGTTTGTTTTCTATCTCCGTGATGGAGTCTTTCTGTAGTTACAGAATTTTACAGTTGATTGTGTTTATATCCACTTGCAACCTTGTGACTGCAATACACAATAAACAGATGAATACATAGGTAAAATGTCAGGGGTCGGATATAGCTGTAGGTGATGTGGAGGTAGAGTTGTAGACATAGTACACTTGTGTTTGCTAGTGCGCTATATAAATTCATGGCTTACTTACTTACTTATTTACGTAATATTTGTGTGCGCAGCAAAAAGCCAAGGATCATTTCGGCATTGAAGGTGATGAGGAGTCCACAATGTACGAGGATAGCGTGTCACCAGCAAAGTGAGTTTTCTAGCCGATGATTTTTTATTAGGGATGCACCGATAATCGGCCGATAATCGGCCGTTTTGCCAATAATCGGAATCGGCTGATTACTATGCCAGTATTGGCCGATTGTTATTTACTATGTATTACGATGGCATTGGATACTGAAATTATATTTTGTTATTTGAACGGACGACACAAATTTTCATTTTATAGTTATATATGCAAACTCGGCAAACATGCTGGTAGCATTGTGTAGTTATGCACTGTTTGTCTGTTGCATTATACAGTAAAATATTTGTATGATTGATACAGTCTTGGTATTAAGGTAAGAATGTCAGGTTTATGTATTAATCGGTATCGGCCGATAATCGGCCGATTGTTAGACGCCGAGTATCGTCCAGCCAATAATCGGCCATTGCCTTATTGGTGCATCTCTATTTTTTATTACTTGCAGTTTGAGACACCATCGAAGTGAGAAAAATGCAGTATTGAAGCTCTATGCTAAGTGCTAACATCGCATAGAGGAGAAAACTGGAGTTAACAGGCAGTAATAACTGTAAAGTGAGTAATAATAATAATGGCTACATGTTTTCCTTACTGAGTTTGGAAATATCTTCCATTAGAAGAACTTAATTGCTTAATAGCAAACAGTATGCGTATTTGAAACAGCCGGACTTTGTTGAACTGTTGACCTTGGATCATACCCAAGTTATAAATCTAGAGAAGATGGTCATACCCTGGAGTTGGAGTTAGATAGCTTTCTGATTGGCTAAACTGGCTGTAGATGTGGGTCATTGTAAGTAAGTAAGCAAGTTTAGTGTTCAGTGCATCACTAATAACCACCACCACCGACGAGATTGTGCCAGTTGTGACTGTGATTTTTAGCAGTCTAATGCCGGTGACACACGCTCCAGAAACTGGTACCAGAAAGTTGCCCAGAAAATTTGACGGAAGTTCATCACAGTTTCTTGCACCAAAACAACTCTCCGGCCAATCACGTTGCACGGTTCGTGTGACGTGCCAGACAGTTTCTGTGATGGAATAGAGCTGTGCTCAATTGCGTGCAAGAAACTGGTACCAGAAAAAACCGGTTCCAGATTGACCGACACACGTCCAAGTTTCTGGTACCAGTTTCATGAGCACTTGTAGCGGGCATTAAACTGAGCTGTCAGTGCACACGGTTGTCTGTTGTCCAGGGCCACCATTATTCAGCATCAGAGCGCTCGCGTCGGCCACGCCAATGTCGGCTCTGTGGCGTTGCCGGCCGTCCTGCGTGCCGGTGATATCGGCGGCCAGGCGCAGTTCTCGGAGGGATCCTTGCAAAAGGCACAGCATTCTAAACTCTCTAGTCAGATGCCCACTAACGGACATGTGTCACCGTCCGTGAGTTATTCTGCATAGTCTTTTGTTTGTCTTAATTTAAAGTCAAATTATTTCTCTATTTTTCTGTTTAGTTTAGTGCGCGTATTACAGTTGTTATTGTTTCGCTATGTTGTTGGCATTTTTGGACACATAGCCTACTGTTTGTTTGTAGTATTTTCTGTTCCAAATACGTTGCATTTTTAAACATTTATTTATGATTATTGATTCTTCACCTGTAAAATTATCGGTTGTTTGTAGCTGTTTTTTGTTAATGGTGATAAACTTTTGTTAGTATGCATCTTCATGACGTTTGCTGTAGCCTTATGAAATTGTGTTAACAAGTCATCTAATTGCAGTTATCGGTTGTGGTCGTTATTTTTGTGTTACCATGTCACTATGCTGTCATAGTTTTCATTTCAATTTTTGTGCAAGAGTTTACTCACCTTGAATTTACGTAAATTCCATTATTTTATAATTTTTCCTATGGAGTTCTGTAAACAGATAGTTTATAAAAGCTGTTGCTTGACTGGCATTGTTTTCTAATATAGTCCAGATTATGCCATGTCTGATTTCTGGGGTTTTTCAGGCCAGATGTCTTTCCTCTTACCAACCATAAGTGTCAAAGCACCACGTGTGAAGGTGACTGGAAGCTACTGTCTGATTGTTAAACTCCAGCGGTTGTTTCTTTTACACAGCCTCTGAATAATAGTTATTAATTTTTCGTTCTGTCTTGCCTGCTTCACGACATGTTGTGAAACACGCAGGGTCAGAATGCTCATATGTATGGCCTTGGTCAAGCCCAGCGTGCTCTCCTGGGGACGATCGCCGACGGTCTGGCTGTCATCGACGAGTCAAAAACACATCTGCAGTCGCGGGCCGAACTACCGCCGCTTGGCAGTGACCCTGTGAGTTTTCGGTTTGTCTCGGTATTTAGCTGAACCCTTTACGAGAGCACAGCCAGCCTAGCCAGGGCATGGCTGGGGTTTTGTCACTGCAAAGACTGCCAGTGCCTGCTTACAGCTACGTCCCATACTCTAGTATCCAGCAGTCCCGCGGCTCTAGGGTGGGTTTCCCCCAAAGAGATATATGCTCCTTTTTTTCTTTAGAAGTGTAGACCAAACGAGCAGATTCGTCGGCATATTTTGTACGACCAAGTGTAGTAGTGTAGTGTAGTTTAGCCACATTGCCTGAATGCCAGATGAAACAGATGCCAAGGAGATCTTAACAGCTTCCCCTCGAAGAACTGGAGGAGACCACCAGGACGTCCTCATACTACATGGATGAATCCAGCAGTCCAATAACCTCTCCGTGAATGAAGCAACTGACATTGACATGGCTCAGAATCGTCCACTCTGGAAACTGGTGTCTACGTTTGGCGCTACACACTCACAGTGATGCATGCCAGAAAAGAAGAAGAAATGTAGTAATTAACCCTGCGATGCCCACTGTTGCCATGTGAGTACATCTATCATTTGTAATTTTTGACATCCGGGCACTCTAACGCTCAGGACTGAGCACCAGAGTGCCCAGATGTCAAAAATTACAAATGACGGCTTAACCCGGTCTGGCACAGAATGCTTTACAGCTGTACCCATATGGCAACAGTGGGCGTCAGAGGGTTCGGTGTGGTGTGGTAGTCTGCCGACAAGTGGAAGGACAGTCAGAAGGACATGTCAAGACAGAAGGTCGGCTCTCAGCTGTCGGCAATGAACGCTGCCACGGCTCAGATGGTGACGCTGACGTCGGCCGGAGCCGATGATACCGACTACACCGCCGTAGGCTCTGCTGTCCAGACCATGTACGCACTATGTTGTCATTATACTGATAATTGTCATTTGGTTTTGGTAGTTCAGTCAACCATTTGAACCAGTATGGCTGAAATTTGGGCTGTACAGTCTTTTACATTCCTCAAGTGGCAGATATCTTACCTTCGCCATCTTTGCTCTATATGGCTGTTATATCGACATTGGCATTTTTGCATGTGGCAATATCTTGTACAGTTGTATGTAATGCGCAGGTAGATGTCTGTCCGGGGTAAAATTGAATGTTACCAGTTTACGCAATAAAATTATGTTTAAGTAAAACTTTTGTGGCATAATTAGTAAAGTTAAAGAAAGAAATTGTTTTAAAAACTCAATGAATTTTATACTTTCATTACAGATTTGTCTTTTGTTTTTTTGTTATTATTGTGTTCACTAACCGGCTGACCAATCAGCGTGCATCTCGCACTGTTCCTCACATTTCACTCCTACCCCGCAATAGCATTGTGAGTCGGGTATTCTCAGTGTTGCTACTGACCGTTCAGTCTGACATAACTGTGGAGCAGTGAGTATGTTTCTGAAAAAATTTTTACACGAGCGTAAGGCACAGCCCGACTTCAGACGACAACCACCACTTTGAAGCCAAAATTGTGCACATTATAATCGAGATGTTACGATAATCCCAGAAATACCTACACAGCTGTGGAGAACCCAGAGTTACAGGAGTAATCCAATAGGCAGCCCAGGTTCTAAGGGTTAAACTCTCTGTTTGTCAATATGTCTAGTACTGTGGCTGTTTGCAGTGTATGGATGGATGGTGATAATGTGAACTATGTGTGCTGCACAGTTCATCAAACATTGGTGAGTTTTCAAAGGACGTTCGGATGCTGGCTGCACTGGAGGAGGCAGAGTCAGATGGCGACAAGTTGCTGGAAGCTGCTCGGAGACTTGCTGGAGCTTTCTCCGAGCTACTGACGGCTGCTCAGCCTGGCTCAGCCGAGGTCAGTTCAGCTGTAAAAACTTTTGAATATTCATGAGTGGAATGCTGTGCTGCAATTGGACAGTTTCACAGAGCTCTGTACATGCTGTATTATACATGATATCACGGTGTCGAATTAGGTCATGTCAGCTGCAGTAAACAAACCTTTGGGTGTGGAATTTAATGTAATAA
>Ga0056114_1001058_pt1 | contig 11641 bp, 4 predicted proteins | sample WorMetHERISLAND1_FD_77005 | JGI IMG/M metagenome (GOLD analysis project Ga0056114, IMG submission 77005) | Marine gutless worms symbiont microbial communities from Max Planck institute for Marine Microbiology, Germany - Olavius loisae HERON... ...
CATTTAAACTAGTTATGAAATTTAACGTCGTAGCCAGGTAATAGTCTATTTCTACAGCAGTTTTAAATTGTATGATGATTTTATTCAAGGAAAATCTGGATATAAACTGATATTTGTTAGCTATTTGTAGCTCCAAACTTAGATACTGGCTACGTTACTGCCTTCGACAGATACAAATTCTTTATTATAAAATCGTATTTTTTTGTAACTGAACACAATTTTTACGAAAAATATGACTTGAGTGGCGTAATACCACCATATCAGGTTGATAGCAATATTAAATAAGTAAATGTAGAAGAATTACACAGTAATTGCACGCGTTTTATAGCCAGAGTTATGTACGTTCGTTCTACTTGACAAACTTCCTAATTTTTTGGTGCAGGAAAAATGTGGAATATTTTGAGACACAGTGTATACTGCATCCCCCAGTCCGGAGAGAAGCAAGACTTACTTTTGCTCTAAACGAGAGAAAACCGATTACACTATACTGCCAGGACCTTCTGGCCTATCAGTCAAACCTTAATTCTTTTTGAACGGATTATAAAAAATCGTGGATAGATACTTAAGGGACGATCCATTAGTTGACCTTCCAATCCGTCCTCGGCAGCATGCGCTTCAGGCTGGTGAGTCCACTGAAAGCGCCTTATACACCAGCGAATAGAAAGATCCCTGGATGCGTTGTTCTTTGCCACACAGCGCAGCTCGATCTCGACTACATAATGTTAAGCGTGCTCCGACGTGAGCACTGAGTTGACTGGATTAATGCAATGACTGAACGGTGCGCTGTATTTTAATATGTACAATTACAGAACTGTAGAATTGCCGTGACGAGGTAAAATGTATCTCATACATTGAGATTGTACTGGCTCATACATTGTACTGGCTTGCTTACTTAAACATCGGGGTTGCACATTGGGTAATAATCTGTAGTGTATACTCTGTCAGCGCTGGCGACCAGGTAAGATAAACTGGTGTAATAATACAAGCCTAAAGGGCTGAACTATAAGCAAACATGTCTAGCAGTAGACTATTTACACGGCGAAATAAAGTTTATATAGTGTCTGACTCTGAGAACCCGTCATACCTGTACAATGTTAGGATATTGAACTGGGAGGGGGATATTTGTTAAAGATCATATCCCCGACAAAGGCCCCTACTGACCCGCGCGGATTAAATATAGGTCTAACGGAAAAATAGACTTGTCATTGAAAATCCCTTTCGGGCCTTTCTGATTTGTACAAAGATGGGTTCTTTGAAAAATGGGCATATAGTGACCGTACATCTATATTGCTTCGTTTTATATCAGCGTTTGCTTGTGGCGACGACAGACAGAAATACAAACAAACATAGACATTATGAAACCCACTGGATGGAGATGCGGCTACCAGGTGCAGTGGCCGACGATTCGCATATCGAGAGAGCTTTAATGTGTATATTGAGTAATAAGACGACCGGTGTGGCACGTTGAGAACATCATCAGTGTTTATATACACCTTGTGTGTAGCACCTGTATAGAGTTTTATCGATTCATAGTTAACACACTATACGGAAGAAACGGACAACCAAACACACTACCGTCGTAACATAGAATAACGTAATATAAAGTGTATTTCTATGGACTATGTGAAATAATTCTAAGAAGCATCATAGCCTACATTACAATACTTAGTGCAAAAGGGAAAATATAAATATTTCAAATTAAGAGAAGCTAGAACTTCTGCTTCGGGTGCCAGGATAGTTCAGCATGCCAGTTATGTATGACATCTTGACTGGATGTTAATTCAGAGAAATCCTTTAAGTTATATGTACAACAACATATGAACAGACCTCACGGGCTTGAAACATTAGACGTTAGGCTACGTCAACATGGGGAAGGTTTAGTATTTCATGACGACGGACAGTTTGGCATATAGATGGTCGCTGTAGATCGATGGAAAAAGTCCCTGGATCTCGCAAATGCCGGGTCCAGCGAAATAAAATCGCCGGCATAAAAGCCGCCGAGGGGCAGATCGCGTGACGAAATGAACTCTTCGTGGTATAAGTCTTACTTTCGTGCATAATGGTATTATCGTCGCAAGTCTACTCCGATGTTTATGAACTTATCCACCGATAGCGCGATGAATTAAGAGCGTATTCACCACACGCAAACCAGCAGCCTGTCGGCAGTGTCTATAATAAACACATATAATAGTACTATACGGCACTGGAGCACAAGATGCGAACGAGGAGTAATGGTTCAGATGTTAGCTCTCTACGTCATCATCAAGCGGAACCTTTTGAGGAGGGTGCTTGACACCTGCAGATGCTAGCTGGATAGCTGGACTGTCACTACGAACGGCAAACTCTGTCCAGGCCATTCGACAGTCGCCCAGCTGCTCATGGAGTCATATATCTAATTATGCGACGAAGCCATTTAGGCCAGGGATTAAAATCAGGTTTACGGTACAAGGATTTCGCTGCGTATCAGGACGCACGACGAAACGTCAGGGAAAATGCCGCATTTTTTGTTGCGGCGGCGGTGACGGACGACGCAGCACAGTGACATCAGATCAATATGGAATGGATGTGTTGACGGCTTCGTCACCTGCTTCCTGATTGCAGCGTCTGATTTTGCTCGAGTGCACAAGTCATCAGTGTACACATCTTGTCGTTCTGTAAGCGAATCATCAAATTGCTACGTGTTAGTTAGGCTACTTTACGGTTATTCACATCCGCAAATACATTGCGATCGTGTTCGCGTCAACTACTCTTGCAGCCGCTGCCGCCATTTATCTTCCTCGCCTCAGTCTGAATGCAGCGTGCTTTTTACGACGCTTGTAAAGTTATAGTTCACGCTACTCACTCACTCGCTGGAAAATCTTTAACATTAGCGTTATTACTCAGCATCACAGTAACATGCATTAAGATATGAGTTACGCGTTGTACGTATTTCTACCATACTACGATAACTAAAGTAAACGTTGATTGTCCGTTTGAGGCGACGATATAGGCCTACACGTTCGCTGCCAGGCCAATTTTCCCCTGGGTGCCATCCCCGGGTAGGATTTAGTTTTGCCGAGGTGCCAGATGGTTATGTCCTGTGGTGCCGGTGTACGGCTGAGTTACATGTACTGAATGACGAGTATACTCGTCAGTGGCAGTGAACGTGTTAACCAAAGACGTAGTAAAAACCTATATATTTATAACTTCTTTGGTGTTAACACAACCTCCAGTTGCTGCAGCTGGTTTCGTATTGAGTTGTCCGGTGGACGTGTCGGAGTTAATCAGTGAAGCTTATTCATTCGGTTGCAACTTTGCAGTGAACGATCGTTCAGTCATCATTTGTTGCAGAATACTCGTCAAATAACGATTCGTTCGCGACTTACAGTTCGCCGGCGGAAATAATGCGGAAATAATTACCTTTTCCAATCTCGGACCCAACGTCAGCTTTCATACGCTCGTGAGTTTTTTGCACATCTGCAAGCAAAGCTATGTAGAGCGCGATATTGATATAGTAATTCTCTCTGTCCGTCTGTCTACAACACTCCGGTATTGGGTCAAAGCGGTTTAACGTTTAATTGAAATTCTTTTACCTTCTCGCATCCCATAGCTTTCTAGTTTTCTCAGTTCCAAACGCCGTAATAAAATTTCGACTTAGTCAAACTCCTGACAGAGTAAACGGTGGCCTAAAACGCAGGTGGAGTAAAGAAATTTTATTTTTCGATTTTCTCATATTCTCGCACAGATAACTATGCAACGATAGTATAAACATTACTCGGCAGTCTAAGTCTTGTTTATAAAGTCATATGGCAGGCAGGACTAAGTTTATAGCACAATCGTCGACCTGGTTATGGAATAGTAGTCGCCTTATTATGCGGCCTCCCTATAGGGAGCCGCATTAAGTGTTGCACCGCGTCCCGTGCCTCCGATTTTCTCGAAATAGGAAAGCCGTACTAGAAACTTATAATTTAGTGGAAACATAGCGCTGCACAAGAATAACCAGGGGAGCATATTTAAGGTTCAACAGTAAAGGTCACTGAAACGAAAATGTAAAGATCGTTTTTGGCACACATATTCGTCAAAGCAGATCGATGTACGTCAAACCGAGATGATTCGTTTTGTGATAATATGTAATGTGTAAACGCGGAGGGCCGCATGTCGCCGCGGCCACCTGGCTGTGTACCTACCTGTTTATCTACATGACGGACCGTTGATGGTAGATCCATTTTTTACAACAGAATAAGATATGCATTCCAAAAATTGTTTACAAGCATTTGCTTCCCCCCCCCAAAAAAAAAAATCGTCGTAGACCTAGTCGCAAATACGCGAACCGTTTGCGATTGGCATTATTGTTTCTTTAGTGTTCATTGCATCACGTATTCATCGACTTTTAATTCGTCGTATCATGTCGTGCGGTCAGTAATCACTAGAAGAAATGCGTTGTTCGTCTGTGGAATCATTTTCCCCACAGTGAACACTGATGCTGACAGTGCGCAGCTGTTGTCATCGACTCAGCTGTTACAGCAGCAGCAGCAGCAGCAACGTCAGCGTCAGTGAGAGATCGTGCGACGGACCGCAGCAGTGCTGAGGCTCCTATAAAACACGCCGCGCAGCGTGAGATCGCGACTGCTGTTGGAGCTGAAGTCGATGACAAGAGTGTATAGGAATATAGAACAGTACACGATCAACGTCTACTGCTGCTGCTGCTGCTGTCTTTGACGCTGCTGCTTGCGGCGAGCGGCGGCTTGCAACTAGGGAGATGCGAAGGCAAGCAACCAGTCGCACCTGCAATTACTGATCACTACCGGTAAGTACGCTACCGTTGCGGCTACTTGAGTTTTGCATTTAAGACAGGTTCAATATACCATAATATTCTGTCTATAGCGATTGTCTGTTAACCTTCGCCGTAAGACAACCTGTCCATAGTTGTACCTCTGCAGTTTAATTGTATGACAATTTTCACCCCGCGTCGCCATGCAGAGCACGGTAGGCCTATATGCTGTGACAGTACAGTACTTCTGATTATATTTTTCTTGATCGTGCTGTGTATAGTGTTGAAATTTGTTGACGTTTTAATGATATCACATGGCTTTCGTTCTATAAGCCCTATCAATCTAGTTGACTGTTTATTTAGGAATCCAAAAAAATTTCACGCAACGGCCGGATTCCTGTATATTCAGTTGTTAGCAGTTCGATTATCTGCAAGTTCGTGTTATATTGTTACAAATATTGTATTTTAAAAAGTCCGAGTTCACAGAGGTTATAAATGACTGCTGCCAACAGGCGTCACATTATGACAGCAGTGTTTGCAGGTAACAAGAAAAAATAGCAAACAACTGCTTGACAGGAAAAAAACCCAGAAAAATCGCGCTCGAACCGCTATACTGATGTTATCAAGCACAGGTGTGCCGAATCCTATGATACCGTTTGAGTGTGTCAAAGCTTTTATCGCACAGTAACAACAAGAGCGTCTTATTTATGTCACATACGATGATACCACACAGGTCGCACGTGAACATTGCGTTACTGTCATCCATCGTTTTCGACATACAAGTAAGCAATTGCCAAGTGATCTTCACTATCAGTATAATGCCGACATACTCGAGCTTTTCAGCTGTGTATTTTACAGCTGAAAATATATAAAATTATAAATTATAAATTGTTAATTATAAAATTGTTTTTTATTACGACATACGGTCACATTAATGGCTCCCTTGACTCCGTAACAAAACAGCTTTAGATAAATGTTTGGTAGTCTTTTGTTGTTGTGACTTAATCCCTTGACGCCCATTGTTGCCATATGGCTACAGCTATAAACATCCTTTGCCGGGTTAAGCCGTCATCTGTAAATTTTGACATCCGGGCACTCTGACGCTCAGGGCTGAGCGTCAGAATGCCCGGATGTCAAAAATTAAAGATGACGGCTTAACCCGGTCTGGCACAGGATGCTTTATAGCTGTACCCATATTATGACAACGGTTGGCGTCAAAGGGTTAAGTTAGCAGTTTGATGTTTGTTCTGTTGCATGATGGCATTCGTTATGGAGTCGGACGATGAGTTCACATGACAGTCAGTCGACGACATTGAACTTATCTGCACCAGGTGCTCACTGCTCTGTGGTGGCGTTATGTATACCTCTGCGAAACTCGACGTTCGTTGTGGGTTATTTACTCATTCTGTTTTCCAGTCTGTCAGCACGATTTCGCACAAAGTTGTGACTGGATATTTACACAAAATTCTTGGGAAAGGTTTCAACAGCGACTAAAAACGCAACATTGACGTTGCGAACAACATGTTAGGTTTTGACGGTGGTCCCAAAACTAATCATCCTGCGCCCACGGTACTGCGTTGACGTCAGTTACGTGAGGTGGAAAATGGGTGCACCTCATATAATTTTACACTGTTTGCCATTTTATGCCAAAAATTATCAAAGTTTGTGGGAATTTGACGAAGTTTTGACAAAAACAATTTTGCTTGATTTTTGAGACACGATGCAGTTCGATTGCCGGATCACGTAACCTAACCCAGCGAACGTTGTAAATTATTATTTTCCGAATACAAATTTTCTTTTGGGTTTCGCAGAGGTATGAGCTCTCTGAGTTCATTCGTTTAGTATGCAGTTTTGGCTATCGTCTGGTTGCCATACATGCATTATGTGTTATAGTCGTAGGTATTAGATTTCGCCATGCAGTGAGGCAGCAATAAGTCTAATTTTTCGAGTTTGGATGAGTTAGTCAATTTTGCAATGCAGTTTATAGTACTAAAATATGTTTCAAGAGAGACATCAAAATTAGTGTGGCTGTCGAGATGTACAGCGCTGGTATAGGGCCTAAGTGATGCTGGGCTGCAGAGTAAATTGCTTCAGCTAAACGTAATAGAAAGAATATAGCCACTGAGACAAGCCAAGCCGGTAAAGTGTAGAATAAGAGATTGATGGAGGAATAAAGCTGCTTGAAGTCGCAAGTTGCTGAAGGAAAGATGATTGTGAGAAGATCGTAGATTATAGAGGGACAAAAACACAACGTGAACTAAAATAAAAAATGGAATTGAAAAAGAGAAGATGAAATAACGTGCTACAGCTCCAACGACTTTGCAGATTGATGAGCGTGAGCCTGCTCATAAAAAGAAATCGGATTGAAAGCAAGGATAAATGTTAGGAGTGCTCTTACTTGGATGCCATATAAGCTGTCTGATGTGGTTATACGGTTTCTTTGCCCGAGAAAGCTGTCTAATTAGTTGAAACTAGTCCGCCGTGTGAGTTACAGCCAGTGAGTCTGATATACGCCTGCATTCGAGCGAGGACGTGTGAAATGAACGTTATTGGCCAGATGCGATCTATCATCACGTGCAGAAGATTAGCACGTGATCAGATAACGTCTGTCGAAGAACTATGAGTCCCCAGGGTATATTTGCAGAAACCACATGTCATCATTCTGAACTTATACTTAACTTAGCAATGTGATTAGTTATCTACAAGATTGATACGGCTGCAGTGCATGTCTGCAGGGATTAACGTATCAGGGATTGGACGCCCTTTTTCAGTCTAGTGCGGGATGTCGTATGTGGACAAGAGATGGAAAACACAGTTATTCTCGGATGTTAATCTGGAAAATAGGGGTTTAAGAGCCTTGCTGTTCATACAATAAGAATGGAGTTACTGAAAGTCGATAGCCTTTGTCTTTGCTGGTGACCTAAACGGTCGTCCAATGGTCTCTGTGAGTGACTGATAGCCTTGTGACTGTGGGGGAATTTTTCCTCCCTGTCGCCTGCAGAAAACTGCACTCCGTTGACTCCGGGGAACAAGGCGTTGCCTTTGGGAAGGTGGGGCGAGGGGCACCTGTGTTTCTCCGCTTCCCATTTCCACATTTCCACTGTTGAAAAATATTTTTTTCTGCTATTTGAATGTTTCCAAAATTTCTACTGTGGACTGTGGTATTGGTCATGTCAGTATTTATAGCCCTGGTGATCAATGACATATATTGGTGGTCTGTCAAACACTGCAGAACATGCAGTGTAACGTGCTATACGATTATGTCGTAGTGGACTGTTTGCCGATAGGCTGGACTCGCTGGAGCCAGACGATAAGCCAATCGCGCCTGCCACAGAAGCAGTGACATCTGGCGTTGCACATTGTAAAAATAACACATAACAGTTTTGTGTGTACAAAACTATACATTGTGCGTTTTGTGTTGTTTGTTTGATGCATGCATGGTCGCTACATCGCTGAAAGCCAGGATCCGCCAACATCTGCTTCGCATTCGGACGTCGATGTGGTCAATAATCCATTCTAGTCATCTTTGTTTGGATTTCTTCTCCGACAGCTCGTGGTCATTTCATCATCTTGGATGTAAGACGTAACGCTCAGCGGACAATGGACACATGTTGCCTCAACTGCTTGCTTGTTTTTGTTATGTGGACGTGCACCTTTTGACCTTTGACCCCTGCCGTCCAGGTTTGCCTGCCCCAGAAATAGATTTGTTGTGTAGCCTCTTCCTGGATGTTTGTTTTAAACTTTTTCGTTACAGTTTGCTATTTTAAAACATGTCTGATAAATTGGATCACTGATTATCTACATGAGAGGCAACTGCATATAAAAATAACCAAAATTTTGAACTGAAAAACATTCGTTGTTCATTTTTAAAAGTATCATGAACTCAAACAGGGCATTACAGCAGCGCGTGTTCAGAAAAAGGACACTTTTTTGCATGGTTCCTAGAACAGTTAACCAACTTAAATGAAAGTCTGTCACAACTGAGAAAATACTGATCGTATATATCGGAAAATGATTTGCATAGTTGTTAAGTGTTGTTTGTTCGCAGCAACGTAATCAGGACGTCGGTAATGGTCTTGTTGCAACAGTGAGTTTACTCTTCGGGATAAACGTTTCATGAAATGGCTGTGAACGAACAAGTAGAATTATGAAACAAAACGATTGCTCGGGATATCTCGTGACAGTGAAAAGTCATTGTGGACTAAAGACCTTGAAGACATAGTCAGAGCGGTGACAGCGTTGACCGATGTTCAGGTACTGGTTGATCGTGCACTGTCTGTGACAATGACAATGAGGTTTAATTCACACTTGCGACCAGCAACAGTCGAATAGATAAATACAGAACAGTTGTAGAAACACATATTAAACAACAAAATTATGATGCAAAAAATTGCAACTGAAAGTGTCGAGAAAAACGAGAAAGTTACTGATTTAACTACCTGTATATTTTGACTACCATATTTAGCCCGTAAACACTTTGTTAACTGAAATAAGGATTTTGCTCCATGATTTTGCTCACTTTCAGTCACTTAATGGAATGTTCTCTTTCTGTAATTGCTACAACTCTTCGAGATTCTGATTACGATGTTGCTAACAAAGAACATTTAATTAGTAGTCACTAGACAGATTATATTAGGTATTATCAGAAATTTGGCAGTCGCTTGTCTATATTGTCTAAAATCGTCACTTAATATGGCGAATTGTTCTAGGAGCTATACAAGAAAACAGTGTCTTCCTTCTGAACACAATGTCTGTAAGTAACACATAAATGAACAACTTCTGTTTCTCTTTTTATATTTTGTGAAAGTAAAAAATTCTCTTTGACAGCAATGGTTGATTAATTCTAAATTTCAAACTTAGTTAAATGATATCACGGTGATTATGAAACAAAATTCTATGACTTTCTGACAAAAAAATCACTATGCATGTACACTACTGTATTGATTGTGATGTCAGTTGGATAGCATAAAATTGTGTTTAATAGGTAAAATGAAAAATAGTTATTTCCAATGTTCGCAACTAATATTTTCCAAAAAGTTGGAAACATGTAGAACATAAAATCTGAAGTAATATAATCCTAATAGGCCTAGTGCAATATAAGTAATAATATAATAATAACACATTATATTATATTACATTACATTATATTAGTAATAATATAATATAAGTAATACTACTGAACCTGTTAGTTTGTATGCGCAGTGTGACAACAATTATATATGCTAATTATATGTGCTGTGGTGTCACCACTGCAAAACACAACGGTTCGCACAAGGGCAGATGAACTACACAGTGTCTCAAAAAACAACCCAAATTTGAAACTGCACAGCTCAAAATTATAAGGATCGATTTTGATGATATTCGGCATAAAAATCTAAAAGACTCTAGAATAGAGTTTGCATGTTTCACTTTTCATGTAGGTGTGCTTTTTATTAACTTTTCGTCTTTCAAACCGGACACCGAAAATAACGCGAATTTTGACGCCAAAGCTAATCAAGCAAACGCGTCAACTTTAACGAGGTGCAACTGTTGTTTAAAACATTATGTCTAAGCTCATAATATTTGGCACAATAATCTGCAGACATTTAAACATAATACACATATTAATAAATTACTGCTAATGCAGTTTTAGTTAATTAATATTCGTCCTAAATTGCATCATCATACCAAAAGTGACGAAAATTACGCGTCACAATGCCTGTTAACATGTCGACTGTTCCAAACTATCTCAACTTCACCATTAATGAATGCTGTTCTTCGTCCAACCTTTATCGGGAATCTCTGTTATAAACTACCGAGCATCGTAACCTTTACATTCATACGGATTTTTGATAAAAAAATTGCCTTCTTTACTGAACTGCGTCAAAGTTGCCGCGTTTGCTTGACACAGCATCAAAATTCGCGTTATTAACGGTGTCCGGTTTGAAAGACGAACAGTTGATAAAAAGCAAACCTACATAAAAAATAAAACATGCAAACTCTATCCTAGAGTCTTTTAAATATTTCTGCCAAATATCATCAAAATCGATCCTTATAATTTCGAGCTATACCGTATCAAAGTTGGGTCGTTTTTTGAGACACAGTGTATAATGGAAAATCATTGTCATATCGAAAATTACCGACTTCTCAGTTAGCGTGCAACTGTCGTCCTGCTCCGATCTAGCGAAATCAACTTTGGGCTACATAAATTGTGTCACACACATTCATAAAACAGCTACAACTGAAGTTTTGTCATAGTGTGTAATTTATATCCCAAAATAAGACAATTTTATCTAGCGATAATGACAATTATCACATATCGCCAACGTTAAGAATAATGAATGACTAGTTTAGCGCGCGACAGCATACAGTATATACACTGTGTCCCAATAAAAAACATGTGACTACATTTTCTAGAATAACTTTAACAATAAGTGTCCGATTACAATAATTTTTGGCATAGTTAATAGTCAGTCTAGGCGTCATCGAAAGATGGTTTCGTTTCCCACCTCACCTATCTAGTGCAACTACCTTACCTTGGGAAATCACAGAACATAAAAAATGACCAATCTCGCTGTAAGCAACATATTGTTTTGTGAATAAACAACGTTCGACACGTTAGATTGCTGGAAGCATCTGCTGAGACAGCAAGACATCGCAGTCATATACTGGCCGTTCACCTTCACCCCATGGTTGACAAATATCAGTTCAGTACGCCCACTTGTGACACGGCAACGGACACCATAACCGACATGCGTAGCAGACGGCTGGGATCGATGTATCGCTTCTTGTTATCGACTGGTGCATAAACCCGATCGTTCTGCGAGTTGAATGGTGGTTCGACGGTAAACACTTTTCATCCCTAAACCATATGAAATCAAACTGAACCTATTACAGCAGCTGCTTGCAGCG
>Ga0056114_1001059_pt1 | contig 11641 bp, 7 predicted proteins | sample WorMetHERISLAND1_FD_77005 | JGI IMG/M metagenome (GOLD analysis project Ga0056114, IMG submission 77005) | Marine gutless worms symbiont microbial communities from Max Planck institute for Marine Microbiology, Germany - Olavius loisae HERON... ...
AACAAAGGTCAAGGTCATTCATTTTGGTACCAATCGATTTCTCATATACGACTTCCTATAGGCTCTCAATAGTAACTTTTGCTCTAGGACGCACCGTTTAGCCACAGTACATAACGTCACAGAGAGACGACAGACAGACGCAACACTGTACCAATAGCGCGACCGTTAGTACGGTCGGCTAAAAACGAAATGCAGTCTGGAAGATGCTTTCGAATAAACGAAAATACATAACGTGACTGTTTTCTGTGGTTATCGCAACAATTTAGGCCTAACTCACATCTAAAATGCATCATCGGTGTAAGCCTAATATCTTAAATAACAAGCAGGTGCACAGCGAGATGGCCGTTGCAACATGCTGCCCTCCCCGGTAATTGAAGATCGTACTTGCTCAGTTACACGATTCCATAATGTTTACAATATTACTTAGTCGCAGCAGGTTCAAGATTTCGTGATTTTATCGCCGAACTCTAGGCCTAATGGACACCGCAGTGTCCGAGGAACGAGGTCTCAGTGTTCTAGTAAACGTCGGGTCTCCAGTGAACGCCAGTCTTCTAAAATGATTAGAATATGGAATACTGTTGTAGACCTCATTATGCCGCATAACATTTTGTTGGTGTGTGACTGTGTGAATGCCCCCGGATCAAATGCCCCTAACAGTATGTACCCAGAGTAGATCAAATGCTCCCCCTTTTGGAAACAGGTTATTTACTACGCGATGTGTGCTTATAGATAATACTATATTAGGCCCCGCCTATATGTATGCTAACAATAAAACTCAGTTAAAATTCGAAAAAATAACATTTCACAATCTGGTGGCATGTTGTTCTTTTGTCGTCCTAGCCTGGGCATTATATCTGAGAAACGAACAAAAAAAAAGAAATGTCACGAAATCTTGAAGCTGCTGTAAATAAGTAAGTAAAATAATGTAAACATAAATGTGGAATCGCGTAACTGAGTATAGATCTACGATATTTAGGGGGCCTAATTGCCTAGGAGGACTTCATGTTGCAGAGGCCATCTGGCCGTGCACGGTGCATCTGATTGTTGAAACTAACTTAGAATACATAACAGGGTCGGATGTATACTCGTATAATTTGAAGTATTCTGGTATTAAAGACGAACTTACACAGACGTATGCGGCAGGCCTATATTAGAAAGTATCGTAATGATCGTTTGTAATGCCATAGATATATAGGCCTACCATTCAACCATAGGCCCCCTATGTATATACATCCACATGAATAATGTCTAGGCCTACTCTGGAGCTAGAGAGACGAAACCGAATCCGTCTCGTGCTGCTCATCACGTTTGACGTGATGTAGGCCTACCACTTGACGGCCCGGTTCATTCGTACGGCATTGAGTTTCAGCGACTGGTGTTTCCCAACGACTGGCTTGCATCCCAGACTCTTCACGACGTCCGGTGTCCATAACGGCGACTGGCTCCCATCGAGTAGGCCTAACATCTCGTAGTATACACGCTTTCAAAAATATTACTGGACATGCACACATAGGCTAGACATTCTTACCGCTGTTCGGAAAATACAGCAGTACCAGGACTCAAACGCGGCGAGTATTATCATTCAAGTTTTTGGATTTCTCCAAACAACCTGCGTGCTCAACAATCTCAGATACAAAACGCCTATAATAGCGAAAGAACGACCAAAACTGACGCCGGATCGCATCCCCATGCACCCAGGGAGGGGAGGGAGAGAAGGGCAGGCGGCTCTGCCTACAGGTCACCCTAAAACATGACGGAACAGACGAGACAAGTAAACTGATTTGAAGAATAAAGATATCCGCATAGCGAGTCCAGAATGACACAGGCGAGACAGCTAATTGCTGTGATAGCTGCCTCAGGTAACACTAGTCAAACGTCGCATAACGTTAAAATTACGTTTATTAATTTTGATTTCCTACAAATGAATGAATGCAAATAGCAATACGAGACAGACAAGCACGAAAGTTCAGTCTTGTCCGCTCGCATCCTTCGCAGTGACAGAACAAGAGCCGTGTTCAAGGAAGCCACTTGACGGGACCCCCGTCTGTCCTGTCTAGTATCTGACACGTCATGTTTTAGGGACACCGCTGCCTACTTTTGACGAAGCGCACTATATCGAATTCCCGAGCGTCTCTCTCGTTGTTTCAGGTTTACCGATGTCCTACAGTCCTACTGTGAATTAGGCCTACTCGTCTATCTATGGATTGGTTACTACTGACTTTGGAAGACTCTAAGAGGATATAGTAAGTAATGATTAAATTTAGGAGGAAGAATTCTTCCTAATTACTGTTAAATCTGTCATAGGACTCTTCGAGATTGAAGTGGACAGTGGACTCAGTACACCTACTATTATTCATAAGTGTACTGTCTTATACCTGATGCTGTCTAAATGGCGTTTTGCGTCTATCTAGGCATCAGTTGCAATTTTCCAACAGTTCCTAGTCATTGACAGAATACCCAGAAAAATAAAGCACATTCAGTATGTAACTATATAATGACATGATAATTTAAAATTAATTACACTTAACCTGTACCATATGCATTCAGAACACACAGGACTGGAACCACAAATAAACCATGGAAAATAAATTTTTATTATAAACAGGTTACAAAAGTACCAGAATGCATGCACAATGGGCAGGAAAAGATGGCCCGTGAATGAAACAACGTCTCTAATGCATTAATGACACAATCGACAACCAACTACGACACTTAACTAAGCATTTAGTACACGCAAGAAGAAAGCCAATGCAGTCTGTTAACTCTGCATTACAACAGCACAAAGTTCCATCAGTAACAGAGCTGCCAATCTTCTTCTGTTGTCAAGAAAATCGCGTTACACTCATATTCATTTCCAGCATGCAGCACTAGAAGTGCATAGCGCCAACGCAGACATCAGTGTCCGGAGTGAACGATTTTGAGTGATATCAACTGATCCATTCAGGAAGAGGTTAGCGGTATTGGATTTCAGGTCCTGCTGGATAGTCTTCATCCACGTAGCCTAGTACGAGGGCATCCCAGTGGTCTCCTCCAGTTCTCCAGTGGAGAAGCTATTAAGATCTTTTTGATATCTGTTTCATCCGATTACACTACAAACAAAAAACTAGAAACGACTCCCATGAATGAATTTACCTGTGCATGATAATTTATAGTAGAACATGAGCAAAAACCCGACAGCGAGAAGACGCAAGCGACTGGAAGCGATGACAAATGCAAGTCAATATGTAATGCAGCGTTCTGTGGCAGACCGGCACTAGGCCAAACCTACAAACGTCAACGAGGTGACGTGGTCATCCACAAAGGTTCCCATCAAATGACTCACCCACTTTTCTGTCATCAGCACTAAAGCTGCGAATAAGAACAACAAAACCACGCACTAGTTGAAATCACAGACAACTTTTAACGTGATGAATATTATTACGGCAAAGACTGTACAATCTTCTAACTTACTGTTAGTTAGAGGTAGTCAGAGGATTCTAATGTCCAAACTAATACATTATAAGTCAGACATCTTCCCAGGCAATCTACTGACTAGCGCACTACAAGACACCCAGCCTTCTCAACCAATCACTTGACCGATACTGACAAAACTACTAAACTTGCTAAGATTTTACATCACAAAAATTAAACCAACCATACAAGAAAAATCTGTACAAACTAAAGCAAATGAAACTTCAATGAAGTAATTTCATGCCATCCAGCCAGGAAACGGATCAGTCCTAGTCTAAAACTCTCGTAGGAGCCTGTACAGGGCTCTTGGAATTACAGTATCCTACACGACAAGTGTGCTATGTTCAAAAACAATATAAGTTCCATCCCTGCAAGACTTGAATTCCACTCCCATATCATTTGCACAAGTTTTGGTGGCTATACACACGGACATGCTGTGCCGTGCACAGACGTCTCTCCAGCAATGGACATGTCATGACAACTGTAATAACTATGATACGGAGACGACAACAGAGAGAACACTGCTCACTCCAACACAAAACGACTACAACATAACGAATGCATTCATCTAGTCTCGTTCAGACAACTAAGACAGACAACATAAAGTGAAATTCACTCGTACACTACAACTGTGATCACAAATACAAGTATCATTGACGACACTCCAGCTGTCGACTGTTTTCACTGTGAGCGGAATATGTATAACTGTATTAAATTAGACCGTTAGTTACAGAGAATGATAAAATATTTGATATACATGCTGCCATGTTCAACAGCAACACCAAGTTTTAAGACTAAACAGTGAATATGTGACGGATAAATTTCAGACCAAAGAAGATTCAGTGAAGACCGCAAAGTCATTTCCACGACAGCTCTCAACACTCTGGCAGCACCCTGTGTCAGTGACAGATAAATTCAAGCTAGCACATGATCAACATTAGCTGGGGTTTAAAGCCGGCTTCTTTAGTGGTACAGATGAGGCAGTCACAGTAGCTGTTGAACGTTTAGCACTGGCAAGTTTTGTATAACAGCTACTGTGACTGCCTCATCTGTACCATTAAAGACGCCGGCTTTTAAACCCCAGCTAATGTCGATCATGTGCTAACTTGAATTTATCTGTCACTGATGCAGGGTGCTGCCAGAAGGTTGAGAGATGTTGTGGAAATGACCTTGCTGTCTTCACTGAATCTTCGTTCAAGTCAAGAGGGATTGCCAGGCTGAGTTGATCCAGTGTCTCGTTTTACAGCATCAATATCACAGCTAGTATCAACAGACAAACTTCACCAATCGGGATCAAAATGTTACCTACCAGTAAGTGGAGCCAACACACCTTAGCTTAGCTTTTGTTCGGTGTGGCGACTATCGACCGCCAGTGCTCAGGTGCTTAGAGTGTGTATCGCCAAACCGACACGCATTATTATCAATCACATCACTGATAAGGTGATTTCAAGTATGTTCAAATTTCACTGCAAAACTAACTACTAAGACTGCACACGATATGGCACATGTGTGAACAAATTACAACTGAGTCCAAATTACTGTCCTTTTACCATGGCATGTGTATAACACTAATAACTGTCTCATTATATGAAGTGACACTTCAGTCTTACCACTTCACTTACGCATACCGTACTGCACTACTGCTACGATAATTAAATGTAAAAAACTCGTGGCAGAAAAGCAGTAATAAAGTGTAAAAGAACGAAACTGCACATGCACAAGTACACTGTAGCCGTGACACCAGTCCAGCCAGTGTAGCAGCGTCGAATATGAACATTAACACGGCAGCTTAGAGACAATACCACAGAGCAACAACACACAACATTCAACCAAACGGTAAGATAGCGACGGACCAGCCACGAAACAACGTCAGATAATAATCAATTCACGCAATGACACCAGTGTTTTTTTAGTCAGATGCTTCTTTTCAGTTTTTGTACAGTTGACTAAAAGTACTAAAATGTAGTTTTAGTTCCAGTCGCTGCTGTGCGCAGTGCTTACACTGTCAGAAAATAACCCCACTCCTGCTCAATACATTGTCAATATGGTGGAAAAAGTTAGAGTTCACAAAGAAATTTCGAACTGCAACCTAACATCACATTTTTGTCAAAGATGTCGCAGTGTCCACAACAATACATCAGTTTCCGTTATCATCTTTGTCATTATGAAAAACGTAGTTTTTTGTTGTTGTCAGTATGACAGTAATTAATTTGATCAAACAAAAGTTTCGTTTTAGTCACTGTCAACAAAAAAACACTGGATGACACAAATTGGCAACTACCGAGTGCGACTACGCACACATGCACAAAACAAGCGCATAAAGGCTCCATCAGTCTATGTACAATTGTTACTAGGATTATAACACAAGTATGTTTAACAAACAATAAATTACAAACCACATATGGTTCTCACTACAAATATAAAATTAAGACGCAATAGTATAGACACAGGAAATGCTAAATACACAAAATCAAAAAAAAGAAAAACATTTTCTCAACTGCTGAATTTCTTATCTTATATTAATCTTAATCTTGATTACTTTGTATCGTCAATGCTAATTTTAGCGATAGGATATATACGGCCGGAAAAAGCCCGTCTAGAAATCCCTATAGTTGGCTTCTTATATACCCAGCTTAACAACAAGTAGCTTTAGCAAAATGGACGGAAAAACAAAACTGAAAGTAATAATAATAATGATGATAATTACCTAGCACAGGTGAACAATGCCACGAAGCATAGTTAATGGGAAACATTTTACATTACTTCTATAGCAACTTTGTAAGTTCCAAACTTCAATAACAACATGTAAACATAGACTTGAATTACTGAAAATTGCACGCTCTACAAGAAAAATCGGACACTCTGTAATATTTCACAAGAATAACAAAACTGTGCAGAATATTACACTACCAGCAATGCCTGCATCTGGTAATGACTAGATAAACGACAGCAGGCAACTGTACGTCCAGACCAGTAAAAATGTCTGTGAAAAGGTGTAGTTACAAGTAACATGCAAGCATCCTATCAGCGGAAAAATAACCGAATTTACTCGACAAATTCAGTGCAACAACGTGATGTGACGAGTTAGAAATGAAGTTAACTGAAACATCAATCATCGTGCATCACAAATGTTGATGATAAATATCGCTGAGGTACTGAGGAGGTGAAAAATACGCATGATTTTGGTTGTAAACTGAATCGTAAATGACCTCACTAAACTAGTGCCGATTATCAGTGACGGCAATACCTGAATAACTGAACGGAGTATGTTTTGGTTGGTCGTGGCACAGTGGTATAACATGGCTCAATGCTGTGTAAGTGAGTCTGACGGACACGTCACGCACACTGACACAGTAGCATCAGGCATCATGACGGCTAACAACCGTATACACAGCACTGCCTACAGCATTGGCAAGTGTGAGTGATGACAAGACATTGACAGTTGCATCGACGGGATTACGATATCTACCATCACCAAGCACTCGTCACGGCACGTCTGTACAAACACTTAACAATGTCATCCGAGCCGAGCCGACGACTAGTCACACCTCTCTCGGCACGCAAGTGAGTGGCAAGTGTCGGCAGACCGGCCGACCAGACGGTGTGAGGGGGACCGAGGAGTTGTTGATACCTGCGGATGAGCGATATAACTGTGCATCGAGGCCACGAGATGACGTATCACATATCTGCATGACAAAGACAACGACGGACGACACTGGTCGATGATGTCCTTCTACCAGGCATCAGTGTATCGAACGTCGCATTCTTTCAGTGAAGGCAGTTTCTCCTGTAACAACACAACATACACTATGCCAACAACAAGCCTCACGCTCTTCAAACATAGTTCTGATACACAACTGCCTTGTTGCCGAGGTGATTAACTGTGCAATTACTTTAACCTAGCTATAGCTTTTGTACACCTGGACTTGTTTGTAGTATGCCATAACTGCAACAATTCTTGTTTAGAATTTTGATCTGTCACACATTTATTTATGACCTAAATGACGGAAATGGGACTGTGGCCTATGTCTACACAGCTTGCAATGTCCTCCATAAGTCCAACTAATTCCTATGGCGAATGAGACATTACAATCTCCGCGAGTTCTGTCAACCACACCTCTGTTCATCCTAGAACAGATCACAGCAGCTCTCAGGTAGTTTGCTCTTCATCTCTTTGGCCCACTCTCTTGGAAGATTCAGTATGTTATTGGCATGGCTGTCTTTGAAAAACTTCTGAACCTAATCTTTTCTCAACACAGTCCAGACAAACAAACGTCCCTCATTTTTCATGATGTAATCACCGAGTGTGAAGTGTCCTCACTGCTGACGGCCTCACTCTGAATTATCTCAACCACACCAACTCAGAGACGTTTCTGATAGCTTTCAAGTTTTCACTGCAGACTGACATCCACAATGTGAAATGTCTCCAACACCTGTCCTACCTTGATGAAACTCGGCAGATTGTTGCACATCATAGCATATCATTAGGGCTGTACCGGATTTATTTTTTTCTAATCCGGCCGGAGCCGGATTTTCAAATCGACTGTAATTTTACAAATTTAATGTGTAAAACATTACGACCGTACAAGTGATTTGAGTTTTTGTTTATTTTTTGTGCAGCTGTTACCGTTACATCATTTACACACACTCACGCAGTAAATTATGCCGCTGCATTGTAACCAGTACGTACTACGTAAGCAAGAATATCTAAATAATCTAACATCCAAAATTTCAAACAGTTTTTCGTATGTCAAACGAGCAAAAATAAACTAAAATTTTAATCTTTTCTACGCGTCGAGTTTTCACATCCGGCAAAACTATCCGGCTCCAGTGGGATTTTTGCCGGAGCAGGATTTCTGCCGGATTTGAAAAAGTGTCGGATTCTGCCCGGAGTCTGAATCCGGTACAGCCCTGCATATCATGGCACAAAAACGCTGATTATTCAAAACGTATCTCTAGTGCCTCACCGTTGTCCCGCTACACATATAAATATCAAACAGTGCATGAACGTATATCTTGTTCAAGTCCAACACAATGTATCACAAGAAGCCCAGCTATAGCTGACAACCTTGTGCAACGCTTGAGTAAACATCACATGGTTTGGTTTATATAAGAACTGAGAGGCTGTAATCTGTATATGGTGTAGTATCCGGCATTATCACATCCAGGCTTGGGATCGGCATGGGGCAAACTTAAGAGAAATTTTCATGTAAACTTTTGGCCCTTATTGAGCATGCTTCCTTAAATTATACCAGGTCTTAAGCTACTAAATCTAGATGGCAACTGTGATGATAATATATGAAATTTACTGACTGGTTGAGCTTGAGTGTGACTGGCAAAAATGCTCAGTGGACAAGTGGCAGGCACACTGCAGCAGATACACTACCAGGTACGGGATGATGTCATTCTATTAATAGCTTCAGCTGCCAGCAGCAAGTATTTTTGAATGCCAGAATGGGAGTAACTTGGCGATAGCTTTACATCGCTGAAAGCTACAGTCTTTGGACTACCATTTGGTGAAAACCGTATGATTGTAGGTCTGTTTTGTTGAAATCATCATACAAAGACCAAACAAAGCACTATGATGTAAACCTTTAATCCTTCAAACGTCAAAGCTGATAGGTAGGTGCTGTTGAGGTTCAACTTGCGCAAACTTTTCATCGCTACAACGCAGTTAAAGGACACGAATCAGTGTGACACAGCAGCAAGTGAGCTGGCAATGAAGCATCAGGATCAGACCTCACAGGAAATGGGTTGTAGTCTAGATTATAGCAGTCAATGAGTAAGTGAGTGGATTCTTGATGGCACATCAGCACAATTAGGCTATACAGTGCCATTCACATTGGTTCAGGCTGGAAAATACACACCCAGAAAATGCAAACACAAAACAGCAAAACAAAACTACCCTAGTTTAGTCACTTCTTACGACGCTCAGCCAGGAAACGAGGTGGGCTTATTCTACAGTGCTCCCAATCCCATACGGAGCATAGATTATAGCAAGTAAGTCGACTGGTAGAGGTGCATCGTCATATAACACACGTACTAAAAACAATAACGTCTTTGATTGGCACCTGAAACAGTCAACACTGATAAATGAATTATGCGGACTGTCCGGCAGAGAGTTCCAGAGATTTGAAGGACCACATTACAAGTGCTTAATATAATACTCAGCTGATCTTCACTATCAGTGATAATGACAATGTTGTCAATTTAACATCAAGACTCTTCAGATAAGCTTCAACAGCTGATTCACAAAAGTGACCATGTTCATGTTTGTTGGCGGATCAAAATTAAATAATTGGAACACATTTTAAATTTTAAAGTTTACATCCACTCGCGACAAAATCAGAATTTTTTTTTAAACAGATGGGCATAAACCGCAAGTGACACCCATAAACCTGCTAGTTTCATGACATAAGCTCAGTACGTGTTCAGACATTACAGACAGACACGTGCTCAGCACATTGCCATTAATCATCATCACCAAAGACTCCACAGCACGGCTGACAATCATGCATCAGGCATGACTTCTGTGACTATGATCTGCCACACACTCCATGTCATCAATCTGATTGTAACTCAGTACCAACTAGAGGATGGTGGGGTGAAGGGTGTTGTTTGACACTGGCCACCAGTGTTTTTTTCGTCAACTAAACCTAAAACTAAAACTTTGTCAACGAAAGTAAATTAATTTTCGTTATGCTGATGAAAACTATAACTAAAAGTCACTCATTTTCGTCGACGAAACTAAAACTATGACGAAAATTCGACCAAACGACGAAAACTAAAACTAAAATTCGTCGACATTTTGTCGCTATTTCTCGCCAGCCGGTCGTAACTAACCGCGATAATGGCGTGCTGCTCAGCCGACAACAGTACGTGTGCGATTACGTCGAACTTGGTATTTAGCAATATCGTTAGCAATATTGACACCAGTTATTAAGTGTGTGATTAACCTGAGTAAAAGCTATCTGGTATGATCGCATTCATTTTGATGTGATACTTGAGTGACTAAAACTAAAACTAAAATTAAAACTGCTGACTAAAAAACACTGCTGGCCACATATGGGCTACTCTGTCTCTACATGGCATATTCAAGTGACTAGAGCACAGCCATGTCCACTATTGACTGACTGCCAGCTCTCTCAACTGACTCTTGACAAGTTAGGGTGACATTCAATCGTTTGAGCTCTGTCTCCATTGCTCTGAGTCAGGAATGTTTGGTCTCTCTGAACGATGTTTCCAGTCGGGCGTCGCCGCTGAACTGCTGCTGCATCTGCATATCTGTGGTCTTCACTAGATGAGCAGTGAGCAGGCTTAGAAGTAACTGGGAGACAAGCTTCGTGCCCGAAGTTCTGAAGGAACATGGCAACATGTAGCTTCTTACACAGGACTCCGTTTGTAACAAATGCAGTAGAAGACCAACACCGACCTGCCAAGCATGCAAGTCCCTTGTCAGTCACTGGAGTCTCACACAGGTTCAACACTTGTAGTTTTGGCATGTGCTCAGACAGCAACTGTAGGCCGGTATCACCGAACTAAACCAAACACAGCAACAATCATCAACATATTCCTATGATAATTATAAAACACCATCTTTAACTGGTAGTGCATCTGTCTGTGTGTGAGCAAGTGGTCGAAAAAGTGTAGACAGCCTGTTAATATACTGAATGAACACAGTACAACAGTTGATAAGCTTATGCCACAAAGCAGCAAAATACGGCAGCCAATGAAAACGGCAAACACAATAGCTCAAGGTAACCAGTATCATCAATAATGACTTGCAAGCTGACAAAAGTGCTACCTGTTGAAAGGCAAAACATATGGAACTAGCTTAACTGCACATTCAGTGCAGCATTTAAAGATGATAGGCAAAGGTTTTGTACTTTTTAAGATAAATAGCTCACCAAGTGCCTTTTACATCATAAAACCCACTTGCATCGTGATTGGTTTTTAAAGTGTCGAAAAGTTCAAACTCGAACGTCTGTTTACGTTGCCAATTGATGACGTCATAAAATGGTGTAAACAAACATCCGGCTTGTTTGTATCTTTAGAATGGCGTTAAATATAATATTTGGGACGTTGTCAGCGGAGTTTAAGTTTAATAATAATGTCGAGCGATGAAATTTACAGTCTTGGTTTATTCACGGCCGGATTACAGCCGCTGCAGGCCTCTGGCATAATGTCCGTA
>Ga0056114_1001060_pt1 | contig 11641 bp, 5 predicted proteins | sample WorMetHERISLAND1_FD_77005 | JGI IMG/M metagenome (GOLD analysis project Ga0056114, IMG submission 77005) | Marine gutless worms symbiont microbial communities from Max Planck institute for Marine Microbiology, Germany - Olavius loisae HERON... ...
CTCATGTGAGACGCGATCAAAGGCCTTCGCCTGGTCGTATGACACGATCGCAGCCTCTACATCATGCTCATTAGCAAAGTCGACGACATCCCGGAACAGATTTAAATTATCTTGGATGGATCGCGGAAGAGACTACACTTTGATCTCAGCCAATAAGGCCAAGTAGTGTAACATTCTGTTTTGATATTTTGTATATCAGTAACACTTTTCAATTTTGGTAAGGTGTCCCATATACTAAAGAAGTTGTGCTTAGGCCTATAGAATAATTCCAAATCAGTCAAAGAAACGTTATTAGCACAATATTTTATATTTCCACTATGTCTACTAATGAATAATAATAATCATTCCAATTTGGTATGGATGTGCTAGTAATTATTTGGAAGATAACTAATGTAAAAACATTCACAAGAGGGCGCTACTTAGCTGTAATCCTGCTGCTTCCAGTGCGCCGCTTCAGTGCGGCCACTGTCATGCCTTTCTGTCCTTTGGAACACTTGCAGTACGCTTATTTTTCATGTTGTTTTGTTTGTAATAATGTAACCTGTGTTCTGTGAAATAAAATGAATGAATTTCCAGTTCCCTCAGTCTCTCGCCTCTGCACCTGCAGTGGCTGCTATCCGCCTAGCTTCGGATTCACCAGGTACGCGGGATATGCGAGAACCCTATAGTGTGGACACGTCTTGAGCCTCTCACTGCGTTCGGCGTCGTCAGAAGCCGAAATAAGTCAGTTAACTCAAGCACGATCGGCAGGTCACGTGACATCATCCGGAGATGCGACCGTACTATCGGTTTGCGAATGTGAAATTACAGACTAGCGAAATGCTGATCACATCCTGGTGGTTTACACTGGTCTTCGCAGCAGGCCTGATTGCCACTTTATTAGTGTGCAAGCGAAGCAGTTTTGACGGCAGAAACGCGTATATTATTACTAAACTAATACCGCAACAGAGGCCGACTCTTTTGACATATCGTTGCGGTGTCTGCCCGATTCGCCGAAACCCGTTTCGCCGAATCTTGAAAAAGTACATAGGCTAGTATGAGTAAATGCATTTGTTTTGTGGAAAAAAAATCGTACTCCGTATCTTCAATTACATTTTTAGTCCGAACTTTCTACTACTGTAATTCTGAGCAGTCGCGACATTCCTAGTATGCAGCATTGCGTTTTATTTATTTTACGGCATTCGCGCCTCGCGCGAAAAAACGCGCGAAAGTCTTCGTCGCTATATAAATCATTGAATTACTTACTTACTTACTGGACCAAGAAACAGCCATTCGCGCGACACTCGTTCACGCATTCGTTACATCAGTCTTCTGCAGTGGAGATTGACTGTAATATGAGTTACCCACAAAATAAAGCGGTTGAATTAACATTGTAGGATTATTGTGCGGCTCTTCCTAGGAGCCGCGTTAAATGTTGCACCCCGTACAACGTCCATCTGTCCGTCCGTCCGTCCATCCCGTGCCTCCGATTTTCTCGAAGTAGGAAATCCGTAGAAAATTCTAATTTAGTGGAAACATAGCGCTGCACAAAAGTAACTATGAGAGCAAATTTGAGGTCTGGAGGTCAAGGTCAAGATCACTGTGAACGAAAATGCAAAAATCGTTTATCGCGCATCATATCTTCATCAAAAGTGGATCGATTTACGTCAAACCAAGACCAAAATGATCGTCGAATACACATACATTTCACCGACCGAACTGCTTCGTTTTGTGATATTTGTTTGTTATCCGAGAGGGCCGCACGTCGCGACAGGCACCTGGCCACCTAGCCTAGATCTACGTGTTTTTGTTAGCAGCAACAATATAGCCTACAGGGTGACATAGAAAATCCGGAACGTACACACGTTACATTACATGAATGTATATTCCACTTTTTCTGCGGCACCCTGTTTATGCTATTATTTATAAACATGGTGGTAATTCAATATAATTAGGCTCAGTGGTCGAATTACAGCATAATTTATGAGGGGGCCGAAAAATATGGCGAGCGATAGCGAGCCTAGAATTTTTTTTATTGAGGCCCCTCTAGCCCCCCTCAGAAGTCACATTTCGCCAAGCAAAATGCCTGTAAGGCTACTAATGAGTAATGACTCAGCTGGAGTTGAAGTTGGCCAATAGCAACAGAACAGAAATAGCTGCAGAACTACACAGAGCACATAAACTCATCGTCTTTCCTGACGGCACCTGTCAAGAAGGTTTTCTTCCTCAGTGTGTTGATGACGAAGCCACGCCGCGCATGCACACATGACAGTCTTTTGTCAGCCCTCGTCTATCTATCTTAGTCTTAAGTAACTAATTGAACTACTGCTCATTGTGAACTGCTGATCTGACTGACTGAGTTAAACAGGAGTGTGTATATCGAACTGGCTGGCCCACTGTTGAGAACATAGCGGAAGACTCTGACAATGATTTTTTCACTCGTGTCACATAATGAAAATCCTGTTTTACATCCGCTGTTACCCGAACGAAACGACCACGGTATGAACTGCGACGCCGACGCCATGAACGTGGGCTATTCTTACGTCCAACGATGCCAAACGCAATTTTATATTTAAACAATTACATAAGTATAGGTCAGCTACTAACGTTTCCACCAGCCAACTTTCTGTTGTTTAATTGCGTTTTTTGTCAATTTATAATACCCGGTAAACGAATGTGTTATGTTGTGTAATTTGTATTGATGACGGGTTATTTGTTTCAAGGGGGCCTGGCCCCCTTGCACCCTCTCAAACCAGGTGTTTCGAGGGGCCATTCGGTGTTTCAGGGGGCCAGGCCCCCTCAGGCCCCCGTAATTCGACCACTGATTAGGCTACATTAGACTTCAGTTAGTAAGTTTAATAGTTTAATAGACATTGTATTCTCTATTCTGGCGGTCCACAGTAACGCAAGTTGCCAACACTTCTCGCTATAGGTCACGGTCCGGGTACCACTCGGTCTCACAATCGCGAAAGACGATACGACGAGCGTGAGAGCGCGATGTGTTGCCTATTTTCGTCGGTGGCGTAAGTGACATAGGCGACGGTTGACGGCGCGAACCCGCGGAAAATAATTTCAGGGGTACAGTGCAACAAATTTGTCCAAATATAATATGGCTTAACTGTGTCTGATTTCGATCAAGATAAATAATTGACTAAAATTTTGTAATTTTGTGTAGAATGACATGAACGTACAATAGGCGTGTAAAAATTTTCTTAATTATTCGCGGCGGTTGGCAAAATTTCTGAAAATTTCGATGGGGGGAGGGTAAAATTTTTGACCCACGCTGTAGAACTCATGTGGGTTTTAAAAAGCAGAAGTAGACCAATTTTACAAATTTTCTTAATCACCCGGAACTCGGAAGTAAGGTGTAAATTGAAATGAAATAAATTTCAATATAACTTCAAATCGTCCAATTTTTGTCAGTTTATATAGATAAACAATAATAGCAATGTCGCATTCGCCGCTTCGGGCACAGCATGCGGAAATTTCGGTGGCATTTTTGATAATTTTCAGTAAAATATTTGAAATGTGTTTCCGTTGTGTACATGTTTCGTCCGTTGTCTATAAATAAACGAAGTAGTCGGCTGCTTGTTTATAGCACGAGACGACCAACGTTTGTGTGTATAGCAAGCGGTCGTGGTCGGTATGGATTAAAGCGACCAGCCTTCAGCCTTTTTCCTGCCGAAATACCGTATATTGGGTTTTGATCAAAGTTGGTCTTATCGCCGGAATGTACTATATTTGCATTTGTCAATAATTGTTGATAGCCGGAACCCAGTAAATTGGATTCCGTGTTATTTCAAAACAAGAATATTTTAGATTCTGGCCAATCTAATTACTACTCGCGCATTATTCTCTCCCATATTCCTACAAACCTGCTCTCTATTTCATGAAAGTGGATCGGATAACCCATTCCAGAGACATTTTATTCATTCGAAATTTTCCAAGATGGCCTGTCAGTATCAGGCGGGTTCTCAGTGACAAATAGGGCCTATCGATAATATATTTGGCGGTAAAGAGGTTTTAATGTGTCGTGGGAGACACCCTAATGTATAGCCTATATGTTTTTAGAAGTCCCTCCCGTCACCTTCGGGCTTGTACACAACACAGCTGTGGTTGGAGAGCGTGGCATGGGGCATGAACGCTGAGGAGTAGAGATGACACACGAAACGAGATTACGAGAGCAGCACGCTAGAACCCTAGTCACGGAACACTCCATGTATCTCTTCATCAATCGTTGCCAATAGCAACCGCATCAGTACTGGCCGCGCCAGCATCTGAATCTGAGCATCTGTGAGAGTAGCTTATAGACTAACCCGGCCGTACAGATGACGTTTACATGCCGATGTGCTGGGCGGGTGAGATTTGCATGCTCAACAAAATACACAAGAAAGCCTAGCTAACGCTAAGGTAAGCGCGCGACAGCAATGCGTGTATGAATTCCCTATAGCGCAGAAATCTACGACAAATCAACGCAAGGAACAGTATGTTACAAAGCACGTTCAGTAAGTCGCTGACAGTACGGGTCTACAGTACGGGTCTATCTTCATTCGTTTAGCAGTTATTCCGTCCGAAATCTGCGAAACAGTTCAAGGTCATCTAAGGTCATCAATCTTGGTGCCAAGCGAAAGCACATATGCAACTTCCTATTAGTCATTAATAGTAACTTTGTACGTATATATTCTGCCGTTTTCGAGATATCGACACATTTAGCCTGAAAATAGCTTGTTTTCCCCACCCACCCTTGTTTTACGCCCCTAGCGGAGGAATGGCGTGCGATGTCAACGTATACACTGCTCAAACGTGAATTTATTAATGGGCTACAATTTCGTTGCTGACAATGTGGGTCTAGCTTTAATCGTTTAGCTGTGGTTAGCGCGCTGAGCATATGTTATATGCTGTCGCGCGCTAAAAACCATTTCGTCATTGACAGCACGAAAAGGATTTCAACACTACGACACACAGTAATCATTGCTATTTGATCTGCAAATACAACATTTCTTTTACATACGAGCGATGACGCCTTTGCCAAATTATTTCGGCCCTTGTACAAATGTTGCTGCTGCAGAACTGAAATTGTTTGGCCTAAACGTGACCAAAACTGATGTCGCGCGAAATTAGGTTACGTAATAAATCTGCTGGGATTTTTTTCCGTTTGACACAAAATGCCAAAAACGGGAATAATCCAAATGCAGGACGCTATACACGACGGGTATATTTCACACGGAGCGGCGTGAGGATTTCAAACTGTATATGATACTGCTCTGTCAGCAGCATTCGCCGAAATGCGCCGTCGTCGTCGTGAACGGATATTGAATTGTCCGCGTCCGAGGTCATTCATCACAGTGCTCGGAGAGGCACAGACAGGCAGGCATTCACCGGACGTGTATCATTTTGCCGTCGATAATGCAAAGAATTGCTGATATAACTGTCGTCGACTGTATGCTGGCAGAGAGCGAATCGTTTCATGACAGCGAGCTATTGTCAATGCCACTGGGTCGTCGGCCTGTCGAGTTGTCGTCGGAAATTCAGCAAACCAATGCTGCATACCATCAGATACGCCGATTCACCCAGTTTACCTGCATGAATTAAACATTATTAAGAATAATTATTAGTTCTTTAATTTCTGGGCAGCTGTCAGTGCCTTTGTCTTGCTGTTCTGCTCTACTGTATACATGTTGCTGCACTTTTTCGTTTCAATTTCGTTATTGAGCAAATAAATGAATGAATGAATTATCTTATATCCCTAAATTTCTAATCAAGGTTACCCAGGCCCTATTTCGTGCGAATGAGGACAGCTGAAAATATTTCGCACTACCACATTTGCAATTTTGCACTATAGCACATTCTATATACGCATCTTATGCAGCCTTCGGGGGCGATAATAATTCATGACAGACTTATTGCATGATCGTCGTTTTCGATTTCATCTATTTTCGACAACTCGAATTCCTGATAATACAAAAATGCATTAATATGCTTAGGAACCTTGTTAATTGATATAAACAGCATTTAGGCGCCTGCTTACTTACGTATTTACTGACTTACTCGCGACGACTACAGTGAAACCGGATCTTTACTGGCGTATACGCAATTTGCATCCTTATTATGAGCGACGCTGTTCACGTGTTATATTTTGCCCCGTTTGCACCGCTGCGTCGCATTTTACACCGGATTCGGAGAAGTCTGAAACGAACTACTTCCACTTGCGCATGCGCGTTGACACGGCGGGCAGAGAGAGTGTCACGTGACCGGTGTGATATACGTAGAAACCGCGCGACGGCCGCCGCAAATCGTATTTTAGCGGCGACCACCCACGTGGCAGCCTACCGACCCTTCACTCCACGCTCGGTCGACCTAACCGGTGCCCGCCCGTATCATTCATTCTCCGTCGAGACGCCGTGATACCCTGCTCTGGTCCATCGAAGGAATGTTAACCCTTTGACGCCCACTGTTGCCCTATGGGTACAGCTATAGAACATCCTGTGCCAGACCGGGTTAAGCCGTCATTTGTAATTTTTGACATCCGGGCACTCTGACGCTCAGGGCTGAGCGTCAGAGTCCCCGTATGTCAAAAAATTACAAATGACGGCTTAACCCGGTCTGGCACAGGATGCTTTATAGCTGTACCCATACGGCAACCATGTGCATAAAAGGGTTAAGTCCTCGAGGCCATTTTCGGCCTCGGCCTCGTCCTCGGCTTCATGCAATGCTGGCCTCCTTCTCACGAAGGTTGTCCTCATGGCCTCGTTAGGCCTACCAGTCATCGAAATCATGTCATTTACGTTACGTTCTTCTCTGATAGCAAATTGCTGCTTGCATTATAATATCCTATTGAAGTTAAATTTTGAATGATGCATTGACACTGTGTCACTGTTGTGTAGTGACTGCCACACTGGGCGTGATTTGCCTATTGATAAATTTTATGTTGGAATGCAGGCGTTCATATACGAAGCAATTGATTGTTTACCATGCTCGGTATCGGTCTGGAAACCAAGTCTCGCTTGTTCTTGAGTTTGACTAAATCACAACTGAAAGTCGGTTCATGCATTACGAATAAGCGTACAGGACGAAGTGGCATCTAAACGATGTGCAATTTCCTATTGATGGATAATAGTAACCGTGGCCGATTGCGAGATATTATTTTCGCGTGTAGAGGTTGAAAATCGCCAATTTCGCCTACTGTGTTCTGACCCTACCGGAGGAGCGCCCAGCAATATCAAAACGTAATCTAATCTATACATCGCTGAAAAGTACATTCAGTGGGCTACAATTCTTTTGCTGGAAATGCGGGCTAATCTTCATTGGTTTAGCTTCAAATTTGAATTTATAGCAGTTCATGGTCATCCAAGGCCATCGACCAAGGTGCCAATTGAAAGCGCATATGCAATTTCCTATTACTATAAATTTGGACGTGTCTCGTACCTTTTTCTAGCCTTTGCTTGGGCGCTTTTCGCACATCGCCAGCCACAAGTCTGCACGTGGAAGCGAATGAGATGCCAAGACGTCTTGCATCACAATATTCACTAAAGATAAGCTCGAATGCGAATAACTCAGCTCGCATCTGTGCATTCGTTTACCGCTTCACTAAACTCTTTGATAAACGTCCGGGCAAAATCCTCCCTCTTGGTCTTCGTGTTAAAACGGACTTATCCGCAGTTGGTTTTAAACCGAAAGACACTTTCATCTCACCTATCTCTGCTGTTCCTTGCGTTGAACTTGATTTGCCGTGGATTTTTTCGCTAGGGGTCTTCATACACGCACTGCTGTCGCGCGCTTACCTTAGCGTTAGCTAGGCTTTCTTGTTCCGACCACCAGCGCCCACATCTGATCGAACCATGCAGCGTTTGAGCCGTGGACCCAGAGCTGCCATACCGTGTCCGAGACTATCTATGCGCCAATCTATTGGTCGATATTTGCCGGTCGGATGGGGAGGCTGGTAGGAGAAGCGTGTCAGTGATGAACGCCAGCTGACCCCGATCAACGCTAGATCACACGCTTGCACTCTCTTTGACCCTCGTGTATCCGACTCTCCCCCTCCCCCAGCATCATCCCACGTCCCTGCCAATTTACGCCATTCGCGGCGCGGCAGTCGACGTGGCGAAGCGTGTTTTTTTGCGGTCACGTACGCGTAAGCTTATATTTACTCCGCGCGACTCGGAATTTATAGCCAGATCGGATAACCAGGACCGTTTGAAGTGTTTCTATAGCGGGGGGCTGTAGGTTTGGGGAGCTTCTACATCGTATCGGTTACTACGTATACTCATTTTCCAAATGACACAATTGCCAGTTTATGTTGTAGGCATATAGGCAAGGAAAATCTCACGTAAACTGTAAGTCTGCCTGCCGGAAAATTTGCTAAATGTTGCAGTTTAGTATGTTTTAGGCGTGATTACCGCCCCATTGGTATCGATGTTACCGTTCCGTGGTCTGTCTGTTTGTCTGTCACGTTCGTGCATTGTGCTCAAACGGCAGAAGATATATGACACTAATTCTTTTGCACTATTTCTTCCAGATTGTCTTAAAATTTGGCTTACATTAGCCAACCCTTCCTCTCCCAATATTACCCTAATGTTACTCACCCCGTGTTCATTTGAGCATCGGAGACATTGAATGGCAATTGGCAAATTGCTGCCGAATGGTTAAAGATAGCGCAATGGTCACAATGGAGAGCCTATAAGAAACTACCATCGCTCTTTCGAATGGTACCATTGCCGACCCCCTACGACATCCCCTTTCTCAAAATGGCGGTTCAAAATGCATCCCCGCGACCAACTTCGCGCCTTTTGGCCAAATTACTTTGGCCCAGGAGCTGATGTCGTACATGTAAAGTACAGCATAATCGTGATTCGTGAGCGCATTATTTCGTTATTAAAACTTGAGGCAAAATGTGCTCGTGACCACTGACCACTTCAGCTTTTTGGGACTCCGCACCAGACCCCACTGGAAGGTTTTGTCCCTAAACCCCTCCCCACGAGGAACTCTGCTGCATAGACGGAACATCCCGCGGCCTTTTCATTTCCCTGGATTGTCAGAGGTGGAAGTTGGAGTATAGCTTCTGAATGCGACGTCTAAGGTTAAGTTGATTAGGCTTTAATGTCCCACTCGACACTGTGTGGGTAATTTCACAGACGAGTTACGTCTAAAAGTGTTTCCAGACGTCGTAATGTGACGTCTGCACTGCACAGATACGAGTAGTTGGTCCGAACGTCACCGCATAAAACCGAGACAATAATTACAGTTTGCCTGCCTCTGCGGTCCATTAGTCTCTCTCTGACCACCTGTTTGTAAGCCCCTCCCATCGCGGGAGGCATTATTTTGTCGGTTTTTTCTGCCCCTTTTTTCGTAACAACTTTTTTGTGAAGACAAAAACTCCGCGGTTTATAACGACCCGGTTCCAGTGTTTGTACACTACATGCATTTCACTAAATAATGCATTCATTTCTCGCGTAATAAAAAAACGCAACACGCGACCGCATACATATACGTGACATATTAATAAAGTAAAATGTTTTGTGATAAAAGGTCAAAGATGAAAAGATGAAGGTCACCATAGATCCAAAAAGTGAGAAATAGGCCTATATGTAGTGGGAAGAATTGTGTCGAGTGTCTGGATTAGTTTTTGAAATCAGCATACATGTATGATGGAAATCGTTCGCCACTAAATTTTCAGTTTTGTGTTAAATTTAGAATCAGATGATTGAAATAGTTGTCTACTTTTTTTCTGACATTGATTTCGAATCATTTTGCAAGCGGCGACTTTAAGAATTCGATTTGAAGTCAAACTTTCAATAAGTTGAGTTGGTCAATGCAGACTCTGTCTGGTGATTGTCAGTTTCTGTCGTGTGGGTCACCGTGTCGCCGATTTCAACAGCGACTAATGCGTCCAAACCACAGATCTGTTGCCAGGATTTGAGGTGCTACATATTAAATAACGAACAAGAAGCCAAGCTGTCTCTAGGATATCCGACCGTACTGCCTCACTACAGTGCAGACTGTGTAGTAATTAGCAATTGTTGTTAAATAGCATCTTCAGCCGTTTTTTCGAGATATTTGACTCTAAGCGTACTGGGGTCACGACTTGACCTTTTTGGGTCAGCGTGACGTCATCGGTTACGTGACCGTTTGATTCCCCATAGGCCATTTCCTATTGATGGTCGTTTGGAACCAAGCCTCTGTCTCTAATGGTTTCGAGATATTCAATGGCGAATGTGACGCAATGGTTAACGTGACCTTGATACGACCTCTAAACAAAGGTGAAGGTTATTCCTTTTTTGTACCAACCGATTTCTAATACACGACAGGCTTTCAATAGTACGATCGGCTAAAAATGTCGATTTCTCGATCTATCTTAAGTATACTGTGTGATGTTTAGCCGGGCGTGACGAATATACGCTGTGTTCAGAAAAAAACACCCGCTCACTTTTTCTTTCATATCTCCCTGAATGATCTGTAGATTTGAACAAAAATTGCAGTGAATATACCCAGGGAAAGGTAGATTCTGACAATGTAGTAATTAGATATTCATTGCGGCCGATGACGTAACTAGACGTCATTTTTGTCTAGCTAAAGTTGGAGCGAGTTTTCAGCATGCAATAAGGCAATAAGCCGTAATCCCAGGATATCATTTTTGCGAGTACAGGGTATACTTGTTGGTGCGTAGACGCGGTCGTATCGTGTTTTATATGGTGAAATTTAAGACAATTTAACATTAAACAACTTTTCATTCATAAACCAAATTAAGTTCGATCACCACTGACACGAGGTAATGTTACAGCAACTAAATATTGTGGGTGACTCATGAAAATCCACGTTTGAGTTAAAGAGAAAGGCGGATATTTTGAGCACAAGTTATAACATTTCAATTCATCAGTGACTAAGTAATATTCTTGTTGACGTCTGTTAAATATCTGATTATTATTAATTATCAGTCGTTGTCGTTCAATTATGCTGTGAAATAAGGCTGCGTTCTGTCTGGAGGTCCTTATTTTATAAACGTTTACAAATGTGACGTCATATTGACGTCATCGGCCACAATGAATATCTAATTTCAACATTGTCAGAATCTACCGTTCCTTAGGTATGTTCACTGCTAAGTGCTAAGCCAGGCAAAACTGATGTTCATATCTGGCTAACTGCAGTTCTGGCTATACCTCTCTTCGGACGAGGTTTATGTCCATGGCCGACACGCACTGTCCGTTAACCCTATGACGCCCACTGTTGCCATATGGGTACAGCTATAAAGCATTCAGTGCCAGACCGGGTTAAGCCGTCATTTGTAATTTTTGACATCCGGACACTCTGGCGCTCAGCCCTGAGCGTCAGAGTGTCCGGATGTCAAAAATTACAAACAACGGCGTAACCTGGTCTAGCACAGGATGCTTTATAGCACAGTACCCATATGGCAACAGTGGGCGTCAAAGGGTTAAAGCATTACTGCTCGGACATGGGTAGCCAAAGTCGCCAAACCGTGACGTGACGATGGCGCGACTGTCTGACGATCTCGATATCTCAGTGGACGTGTGGCGACGGACAGTTTGATGACTCGTGTCTCAGTACTCGACCGAGTCTGCAGACGAGTACGTTGAACTCCGGCGACTAGCCCATCACTAGGATGTCAGAACACTGTGACATGTACACGTCAGCCTTCCCCACACCATAC
>Ga0056114_1001061_pt1 | contig 11638 bp, 5 predicted proteins | sample WorMetHERISLAND1_FD_77005 | JGI IMG/M metagenome (GOLD analysis project Ga0056114, IMG submission 77005) | Marine gutless worms symbiont microbial communities from Max Planck institute for Marine Microbiology, Germany - Olavius loisae HERON... ...
ACATTACATGTGACACGCACACGGGATTATGGGTCACGGGTGTCGTACATGGGGGCCCGGAGAAGGTGTTTGACCCGGGGCCCGTGATGGCTCTCGGCGGCCCTGACCCCCGGCAGTTCCAACCCCGCCCTTAACTGGCTGCAGTTCTTCGTTAACCGAATTCAGTAAGTGCTGTTGGCGCTAGGGTTTCCAACCCGGGGTTTACCGAACCCGAAAACCCGGGTTTTGGATGCCTGTAAACCCGGGTTTTTCGGGTTTGAATTTTGACTTGCAGTTTAATTAAGCGTCCATACTAACTCGAAATACCAGCCACGCGTGCAATATGTCTATGATTCCATGTTTATTCTCGTTAGCGGTCGCGCTTATGCGACAGGCTTGAGTCTGTCTGTCGTCTGACCCTGACGTCTGTCGTCTGTCGCCTGGTTACCGTTACCGACGCCTCAGTAGATGTGGAGAAATCCCAACAGGCATCCATCCGCAGTGAAATGGAGATGTTCGATTCAAGCCGCAAACGAGGCCGCGGTCTAGAGTTGGTATACAGATACTTGCTAAGTATCCCGCCGTCATCAGTCGACGCAGAAAGAACGTTTTCCGTCGCTGGACCGCGACTGAGTGATTAAGTCTATTGACACGCTGTGTTTTCTGCGCTCCTATTATCAGAAGAACAAACAGTAGAGTAGAAATATAGGCAGTGACTGATTTGACTTAAAACGAGCGAGTTGACAATTTTTACGTTTCACCGGTCGTGCATCAAAATCAACCGTATGGCCTATCATTCGGCGTCACCTCTGCACTGCAGTGACTTCGCAAGTTCGCATTGTGCAATATCACTCCTGCCACTATGCTCCTGCGTCAAAAGTGGTTTCAGATGAAATTTGCATGATAACTAGTACTGTCATTAATATAAATACGTGAGTTCTAGTAATCGATAGATAGTTTGATTTATAATTTTATGTAAAGCCTACTCAGGAATGTCAGGATTCAGCAATTCATTATATCTCATTTTTACAGCATCCAATGCCACGTGACCCGAATCCAATATTCCAATTCATACATTCAGGTTCAGCAACTTCACAAAAGTCTCGCGATTTATGTCATCATTAGATCATCAGTATCAGAGTATCAGACCTACAATATTTGCAATTTTGCAACATGATGGACAGACTGCCGAAAAGTTTGCCTCACCTATCCACCCATCTACCGCTACGGCGCCATACACCCCCTCCAATTTGCAGTGAACGCAAATACCTGACTTCCAAACCCGAACCCGAACCCGAAAACCCGGGTTTACAGAAGGAACCCGGGTTTGGAAACTCTCCAGTCTGTGCCAGCTGCCCTGCCTGTCAACTCAACTGCACGTTCGGCGTACCAAATATAGATCTGAATTTAATTTGGAAAATAAATCCGAGATATAATCCATGATTTATCCGCACAATTACGAGAACCGAAAACGTAGATTAATTTAGTTAAGCTTAGTTAACGACTTCTATTATTAACGCCTGTGCCTGTATATCGATGAACGTCTACATAAAACTTGATAATTTACTTATTTATTGCGCTAACAACGCTTAGCGACGCTATGGTTGCTAGAGAAAACATTATATATAGTTTATTTCGCACAGAATGCAGCATAGTAAGATAATAAAAACACAAAAACATACGACTCACACACAGGAAGTGTCTTGTTGTGATGAAATATACGTTTTGTTAGCGAATTGTGACTAAAACGAAGCAGCAATGCCGACTAAAACGGCCGCTAAGTCCAAAGTAAGGTTTAACGACACTTTGTTGAGTTTACTGATCGGTAAACGTTATTATCAGCCAGGGCCGGAATCATCAGTCCGGCGGACTCCGGCCAGGTCTGACAAAGGGGCAAAACGTCCAGAAATCTACTGATCGCAAGTTATTTGAAATGGGCTAAACCGTAGAAATTGTTGGGTTGGGTGCTACTGTATTCTTATTGTAGTTTTACTGGCGTGGTTTTGTTCAGCATGTTTCAGTTTTACAATGGGGTGTGATCCTGAATGCAACTGAATGAATAATTTTGAAGATGATATCAACATTTTGTTCAGAACTATAAAACTGCAATGAACAATTGTTATCATTGATAGCATCTGGCATTTTTAGACATCTATCTTATGTCCTGTTAACGTATATATTTCAACATCGGGAGCCTAATCACAAACTTAACTGTAGGCCTAACTCACTGACATCCCTGGTTGCTGCTGTCTCCACTCTGCTGACATGTCGCTCGATAATGCTCCACCACGGCTGCTGGTTGTTTGCAATAGCTGGACCTCTCACTTGGTACAGCCAGCCGCCACATGTCACGGCATCACCAACATTGAATACCTAAAACTCACTTGTTATTAGCATATTCAGCTGTGGCGCAGCCACTTCACCACGGAATCAGATGCTGTGTGGAGGGAAGCGAGACCACCTTCGAACTTGTATACTGGGCAGCTGTCAACTATGTGCGACATGGTCTGGGTGGCTCAACAGACGCACAGTGGGTTGTCGGTCGGTGTAACCATACTGATGGAGACTGGCTGCACATCGGCCAGCGCCTGAGCAGAAACTTGTTTTCTGGGTCATTTCCTGACATCGTACCTGTGTAGCTGACTTTAAAGAATAATTTTTTGTTTTATTTTTAGTAGTTTAATCTTTGTTCATGGATTACATAATAGTATCTAGCTACTTAGGCCACGTTAAACCTCTCTGATTGATTGACGAATTGTCGAATTGTTCGATTATTGTAGATATAATTAGTCAAAGTTTGTCTATATTCTGTAATAACTAATATGCAGTCACTTTACTGGGGAATGTAGGTGCAAATTGTAACCATGTCTGCCTTTAAGCAAAATACTAGTATTTACATGGTTTATCACAGCTACATATGAATATTGCAACTACTTATTTTTTAACTTTTGTTATTGCCTAAATACAGAAAGTTTCTGAATTTTTGGCATTGACTGAGTCATAATGTTTGCTATTTGTCTGTTATGTAGAATACTGCAACTGTCATACAATACAAAACAATACAGTACTCAATAAGAGTTTAATGATAAAAACTTACATAATGCAGTTTTACAAAGTGATATAGGTAATGTAAAGTAATTAGAAATTGCGATTTGTGATGCAAAGGGAATAGAACATTGATATAGGCAGGATGTGTTAATTAATTTGTTAATTTTATGATTGGCATTTGTTGCAAAATGGTGGTGAAAGATTTTCATGCACTGCAAAAATGTTAATAAAATTTGTAGTTCTTAACGACAAAGTTACAAGCTGCAGTGTATTGCTAAGATGTGCTTGTGCTTATCACTGCTTGTCAGACTGACTCTTCAAGCACCTCGACCTCAAGACCAAGCAAGTCTAAAGGAAAATCTTCTGTCAGTTATAGGCAGTATAAGGTATCAAAAGTCTAGGCATTGAATTACGGCTTGCCGTGCTTTCACGTGCTTGGCAGTTGCACTTTCACAGTGGGTGGTTGAAGCCGAAAGCTGCCAAAGTCAGTCAGCTTAAAGCTATGTATTATTGCATTACATTCTGCTGACACACATGGGGCTGACAGTGACTGAACTGGAGACTTTTGGTTGCTTTCACATGCTTGGCTTTTGCTTTCACAGTCTTCAGTTTGCTTGACATTGTACAAGAATAGCTGAGTTTGTTATTCTGTCATGAAGGTGGGGGAGGGGGAATAATTACCTACATTGTGATCCACATTCCGGTGGAAATGTAAGAATATATCAATTGTTCGGTAATACTGGGTCTTTGTGCAGCGTTTAGCAATCATGTTAAGCACAATGAAATCCAATGACCTCTCTCAACTAATACAACCCTTGCCTTGGTGGTGGTCTAGCTTAGTGGTAGCGCATTGGTTGATCTACATTGGGCTTGGTTAGTACTTGGATGGGCGACCATCTGTGGGTGGGTAAACCATCTTGGTATGTAGCCAGCCACTTAGGTCAACTCATTCTTCCATCCCTCAAGGGTCAGTACATTGTGAGTATCAGTCTTTAAAGGCTGGGGTTAGGCGGGGCGCGTTCACCTGTGTCTGGTGGCAGGTAACACTGTAGCTTTGAGGTGTGTACACGAAGAGGTATATCATTTAATCTTCAGTCGTTTAAATAATCTCAGATTAAGACTACTGAATGTAAATTATTGTTTTGCAGAACAAAAAAAACCAATGCACTGCTTTTCAAGTGAGCCTGATGCATGCGTTACTCACTTGCGTTGCCTGACTACAGTTCACAATACTTTGTGCTGAGCTGTTTTTATCAAGTATTTCACATGTAGCTTGCTTAAAGAATTATTTGAGAATGTTGATGCAACAACAATAATGAATTTTATCAAAGAAATCAATAATTTTTTTATCAACTAGTATAGCTTTTTTTCTTACCGTTTAACATTGGCTATGGCAGCCTTGTTTTTACGTAAATGCTTTTAATCATTCGTTACTCTTATTTATCTTACCGGTATAATGTCTTCCTGTTAAGTGTTTTTCCTGAACATACCACATGAACGGCACTCTATAGCGTGATTTTGCTGACGTGCCGTTAAGAAACTACTCACTAACTCATTACTCTATGCTACAGCGTTTCTTCACTTCACATGCTCCGAGATCTTTCTAATTTTGAAATCATGTTTTAATGTTTGTCAGTTTTGCTGAGTACTTTTGACCACATGTCATCGTGAGGAATTATATAATTAGCATGGAAACAGCACAAATTAGCATATAATGAATACTAATATATGAATGCTGTGTGTTTTTGTCAGGATGATGATAACATAACGGAAACAGCTGAGGGGCATGACGAGGAGGTCCAGGTAAACTGATCAATATTTATCAGTTTATTTACATGTAATACATATGCAGTGTTTATAGATACCTTCAGTGTGTCATGATGATGTTGGTCATGATGTGGAAAAAGGTGTCCGGTTGGTAACAGAAAATGCTGTTATCAGAGCCTCTGAGGATGTGTTTTGACTGTCATAATCTGTGGATTGTGTAATGAGAATTATTTACAATGTCAATTGTTAGCCACTCACAGAAGAACACCCATCACCTGGTTCTGTAGCCTTCAGGCGTTCTCTGTACTCAGTCCGAGAATGTGGAACTCTCTGCCTAGACTGTTGTGTGACACTAGCCACAACACTACTAGCTTTGGACATTCTTTGAAGACATCTGTTTCTATAGTGCATACAGCGCATTAGGAGCTTTGGCGATTATGTGCTGTAATACGTTTTACTTACTTACTTTACTTACATTGTACTCCGAGAAGCCAAGTTCCAGGGAATCTTGTCGTGCGTTTACCAGTAGAATGTGAAGTGTTTCTGCCGGTGTTAGGAAGAGAATCGTGTCAATTTAGTCTGAAGACTGTGACCTTCTGGCACAGTTGTGGTTCTCGAGACTTGAGTCTTGGTCTCGAGACGTCTCGAGACTCGTTTTTCAAAGTCTTGGTCTTGGTCTTTTGGGTGTTTCATGGTCATAAAATTAGCGTTAGTAAACGAAGAACATTTGGTTTGGAACTGAAATTTGGTGACAGTTTCGTCGTAGGATAATCTGGGAAAGTGGCTGATTGTCCAACACTTCATCTCAACAGGACACAGTCTGTATACGTTATAGTCACGTTTGATCAGCTACAGCGGGATGTATTTAAGTAAGTAAAACGTAGATTTGTATAGCACATAATCACCAATGCGCTGCATGCACTAGTAGGCCTACTCGGAGAGAAAAATGTGCTCAAAGAATCTCCAACGCTAGTAGTGTTGTGGCTAGTGTAGAAAACTTGTGATTTTGTTCTGTAGCTAACAATTTCACTGCCCGGACGTTTAGAGTTACAATACTTTGGTGTCAGTGGATTTTCAGTACCACCTTCCATAGAGCGAGTATAGGGCTGCACCAAACAGCATTCTATCCCAGAATACACTGTGGCGGCGACCTATGCGACAGTGTTCTGTCAGTGATGGCAATGTCTCTCAGTGGGAAGTGTTTCAGAGTGAAATTAGGTAAGTAAGTAAGTAAGTGGAGGTTGTTATGCCCTCCATACTCATCACCGGACTGGGAATGCATTACAAAAGTTTGTGAAAACAGTTAATCAGTTATTAAAACACAAAGTAAACAGATGTGTTTTGAGCTTGTGCTTAAACAAATACAAGCTGTCAGCTTCACGAACTGCTGCTGGTAGACTGTTCCATACAACTGGGCCGGCCACAGAGAAGGCTCTGTCGCCAAGTCTGGTTCTTGTCCGTGGAACAGTGTTTTCTGTGCCGTGTTACAACTGATGCTTGTGTGGTTGTCATAGCAACAGCAACGAGCTTCGCTCGCGACTGCTATCATTGGCCAGGCGGGACAGGTTGCCATGGAAACCAGTTTGTCGTTGGTTACGGCGGCTTTCGATAACCCCGTTCATCGTTCATTTGAGTTGTTTACTAATATCAGTGTTTATTGTTGCCAGTTACTTACTGATAATCTCACTGACAACTAACTGTCTGGCGAAGAGGAAGAGCTGTTTGCGTCGTTTTTTAGATGACTGCCATGCTATCCTTAGAGACATCTCCTGTCATGACAATCACATGTTCTATAGTGCCAGTGCAACAGTGTCAGAAGTCATTCATTCTTTTCTGACATGCATCACTAGGAGTGTGTAGTGCCAAACGTAGACAACAGTCTCCAGAGTGGACGATTCTGAGCCACGTCAGTTGCTTCATTCAGGGAGAGGTTGTTGGATTTCAGGTCCTGCTGGATAGTCTTCATCCAAGCAGTACGAGGGCGTCCTGGTGGTCTCCCCAGCTCTTCTAGGGGGAAGCTGTTAAGATCTTCTTGGCATCTGTTTCATCTGGCATTCATGCTGTGTGGCTGAATACAATGGAGAAACACCGTGCTTGGACAATAGCTGACAGGCGTGGCTGCTTGGTTGTCCGTCTCACCTCATCATTCTACACATGGTGGCACCGTTTAATTCCTAACAGCTTTTGCAGACACCATTGGTCGAGGGCAACAATCTTGAGTACATCTCTCTTGGTGACTGCCCAGCACTCAGAGCCATACGGGAAGATAGGTAGAATGCATGTGTTATACAACTTCAGGTTGGTGGAATTGGAGATTCTTGACTTCCAGATCTGATTGTGTACGTTTTCATAGCTGCACGAGTAACGGCATTGCAACTTGACATGTGAGGAGAGCTTTGAGTTGTTGAGTAGATAACGGAGCCAACACAGATAAGCAAGTAATTAAGTAAGTAAGAGTATGTTCATACGGCACAGTTACAACAGTTCACACTTCACTGTGGCTATGAATGTTTTGAGTGACTGCCTGAATAACAGCTCAGATTAACTGTGTGTGAGTGTAGCTTCTGTTTGATTATTTGAAATATTAGGTTTTTAATAATGTTATTGTTGTGTTAATGCTATTAACACTTGTTCTCTTCTGTAACTAAGAAAGTTTATATATGATCTGTATCTACTTCCCCACTACTTCTGCTAATACTACCGTTGTTATTAACTCCTTCTGTCTGTCTGTTTGTCTATCTGTCTGTTTGTCTGTCTCTCTGTCTGTGTTTCTGTCTTGCTGTTTACCACTGATGACGGTGTCTACACAGGCTTTGTCAATGTTGTTTTATTCTGAACATCTTGTCATACACAGGGTGTTCGTTAATCCCCATCTGTCCACGGTGTAATGTTTCCTTCATAGTCTCCTGACTGTGTCACGACTAACTCTTATGGAACCAGACTCACAGCTCATTGGTTTCTGTTTTACTTTTTTTCTTCTAACGCCCTCAGCTTTTAGCACACCCGTGAAACTCATCATATTTAGACGTTATCACATGGCTGTTCTCATATCAGCCCGTATATCAAGCTTGAGCGTTGATATCAGCCCGATTGTATCACTTTATTTGCCACAGCGAACTACTGATAACTGAATACTGGGGCCATATTCTCGAAGCTTCTTAGGAAAATCTTAGAAAGATTTCTTATCGTAGGCAAATCATGGGAAAATATTTTGCAGACCACTAATCTTGAATTAGGAAATAATGATGCAATAATAATTGTAATTAATACTTTTTATTTTTTTACGTCTTGATGAAAGTTATTATGTGATGTTGTTAAATCGTGAATTAGTAAGTAGAGTGAAATTATGTGTGGTTAGTGCTTTCTCATATATTGTCAAAGATTGTCCTAAGATGAGAAATCTTCCTAAGATTTTCCTAAGAAGTTAGAGAATGAGAATGTGGGCCCAGCTGATGAATAATTAATTGGTCGTCTGCTGCGGCATTTGTAGCCTGCAGCAGGTACTATGCACTGCAGCACTGTAGTCACTAGAACCAATCACAGACGTACATGACGCACGGAAATTCCAAGCTTCGCTGCGTCTCAGTGATCTTTCGTACAGCTATAACAGAGCCGAGCATTTCCAGCCATATCAGACGGTCATTAGCCCGCCCCATATCACGCCCGTTACTATGGTATATTGGCCCTGTGGCAAGCTGCGTAGTTGCAGGTCTGATATAGATCGCTTCGCAGCCGCTGGACCACGGCTCTGGAACAACCTGCCGGCCAGGATTCGCCAGCCCAACAACGACATCGGAGAATTTCGTCGTCAGCTGAAGTCGTTTTTGTTTAATTGACACCGCGGCGCATAGTGACTATTTTGCTCTTATGCGCGCCTGTTAAATACCCTTACTCACTCAATCATGTGATAACATCGTAGCATGTCGTGACTGCTGAGTTTGTTGTCGTTTGCAGCCGAAGCAGCTGGTGAAACCGGATGATCAGCTACAGTTGACAGAGGCCGTATGTTGTTGTCTAATTCTTACCTCATGTAGCAACTGTTCTATCTTTAGAACAGTGTTAAACTAACTAAGTACATGTAAGTAGCTTATTATAATCACTGTCAGAACGCAATGATATTACAGTGACACGCATGTATAAACTATAAAATGTAGTTCTGAGTGCAGGAAGTTCTCACGGTCGTCTACTGATCTGTCAGCATGTCATAGTCTGAATGCATCGCGTGGTGTGCCCGTTTACTGCCAAACTTTCACTGATATCAGTTACCTGGTGCATGATAATGTGCCGTGCCAGAAACACAGGTACATTGGGAGGTGGACTGGTTAGAGGTCTGAGGAGAGACTCTACTGAGTGAAAGACGACCGTCCCTGGCAGAAAACAATGTCGGGCCCGGTTAGTACTTGGATGGGTGACCGTCTGCGGGCGGGTAAAACATCTCGGTATGTAGCCAGTCACCTGGGCCAACTCAGCCTTCCGTCCCTCCGGTATAGGTCAATTGAGTACCAGCTTGCCTGGCTGGGGTTAAGGCGGGGCGCGTTCACTTGTGTTAGGTGGCAGGTAACACTGTGAGGCCTTACGGTAGGTAACGTCCCATAGCTCAGTGGTGGGGCTTCCTTTAACCTGTTAACCTTTAGCTTTACCCTAGTGACTGTAACCCCTCTTGTAGTGACTGGACGGACGCTGATTGGTGGACTTAGGTCACGTGATCTGTGGCTGTGTTTGCAGGAGTTGAAGGAGGAGCACACGCGAGTGCTGACAGCGGTCAACCCCCACGCACCACAGAACGTCGTCAGGTTCAGCTTCAAGGTTAGTCAAGGTTGTTCCAAGGTCGTTCACTGTGAATGATTCAGCCTCAAGGTCAGCTGAGGTCATCTCAAGGTCATTCACTGTGAATGGTTCAGTTTTAAGGTCAGTCAAGGTCGTTTCAAAGTCATTCACTGTGAATGATTCAGCCTCAAGATCAGTCAAGGTTGTCTCAAGGTCTCAAGGTCATTCACTGTCAATGATTCAGCTTCAAGGTCAGTTAAGGTCGTTTCAAGGTCATTCACTGGGAATTGCTTGTGGTTAAGGCAAGAAGCACAACTAACGTTAATGTCGCTTCAAGGTCGCTGTTTTGTATGTAGATTGAGCTGAGAGAGGTAAAATATCATGTTGATAAAGGTTTCAGAAGGAATGCAAGAATGTCGCTCAAATCTCCAGTCAGTTGAGTGCCACTCAATTGAGTGGAGATTTGAGCGGCTGATTTCATGCGACATTCAAGTGGACTCGTCTGACTTGAGAGTGGGTTGTGTGTTTTTGCTATGATTTTCATGCTGAGTGTATACTTAAACTAGCTAGTTAATTAGACTCAACCGTTGAGCGGTGTTCAAGTTCAGCTTCAGGGTCAGTCAAGGTCGTTTTCAAGGTCATTTACTGTGAAATGCTTGTGGTTGAGGTCACTTCAAGGTCGTAGTGTTTTGTGTGCATCGAGTTGAAAGAGGTCGAAGAAGGTCGTAATTGAGAAAGGTCAGAGAGCTCTTGTATCTTACTGGTCTACTCTCATCATATAGACAGTCGCGTGTCCTGAGGTCATCTACATCTGACCTACTGTCAACACAGTCTTTATCGACAAACATTGCTGCTCGTCGGTTCCCATGCTGCGTCTCCACCGTTTGGAACAGTCTTCCTTCATTTGTACGCACTGCTGATAGTTTCACTAGTTTTAGGTCTCAGCTCAAGAGATGTATGTTCACAAGACATTTGTAGCCGGTCCGTCGTCCGCGCCTGTGATACTTTACCAGGTCTTTCGCGCGTTATAAATTCATTACTTACTTACTTACATACATGCGGTGATTGGCAGGAGAGCCAGTACAAGCCTCTGACGACTGTCGACCAGCTGGCCATTCACTTCTCATTGGACGGCAACATGATCCACATTGACTCAGAGGAGGCCAAGAGACAGATGGCTGTGCTGGCCGCCTCAGGCCTCAAGGGTCAGAACCGTTACTTTACTACTACTGCCTGCCTGCATGTCTAGTGGTCAATAGCGCACGCGTAGAAGCATGCATCGTTCGTTCATTCATGTTTGCCTTCTGTGTGGATTATGGCACCGTAGGATTGGTCTGTGCTAGCCATGTGATAAACGTCCGAGAAAATAATAAACATTAATGAACGCGTTTACTCTGAAAAATAACAAAACTTGTCGACATTTTTTCAGACGGTTTGTAAGCCTTGTATACTGAATATTTCTGCAGTTCGTGCAAATTCGAAATTCTTGTTCGTTCATGCATCAGTCAGCAATATTCATTCCCAAACAGTCACTACGAAATGCACAAATTCTTGGCTTCTTACCCTTTTGCTTTGTTTCACTTCAGCTGTTTGACAAAGAATTTTCTTTGCATTAGATGTGAGGTTTATCGAAATAATAAACTGTGATAAAATAACAAACGCGTTTGTTAAAATTTTTTTGTAAACGCCGGAAACGTTTATTACATTCATTCATTTATTCTTCATTCATAGATCTAGATGATCACTAGCAAGTGTGTGCTTACGTGCCGTGTGGACTGTGCGGGGTGTCTACAAATGCAGCATATCAAATGTCCAGTAGCTGTCAAAAACATAATTAACATTAAGTTTCAGTATATATTTACATTGATCGAACTTGATTAGTATCACACGTACAGTGATACATGACAAGCCCGCCCACAATATCAACAGCATGTATAAAGTCTCGGTCGTGGCACAGTGGGTCACTTTATCTTTCCGTAACACCAAAGTTTTACACCAAAGTGTAACACCAAACCTTAAATCCGACTGCTGAAGTCTGGTGTAAAACCTTGTCTCGGATTATGTTTGGTGTAAAACC
>Ga0056114_1001062_pt1 | contig 11637 bp, 6 predicted proteins | sample WorMetHERISLAND1_FD_77005 | JGI IMG/M metagenome (GOLD analysis project Ga0056114, IMG submission 77005) | Marine gutless worms symbiont microbial communities from Max Planck institute for Marine Microbiology, Germany - Olavius loisae HERON... ...
CCTGTACTGAATTAAAGGGGCACTGTTTGTTTGTTTTAGTTTCTGGCTACGTGTGCTAGATTAAGCTGTATACTCAGCTTTCGAGTCCACGTTAAACTCTTCTATCGTATCGTATCGTATCATACCTTTTCTGAGGTACCGGTATGACGAGTTACAGGCAGAAAACGTGCTTTTACCTATACCCAACCTTAATTCGCTCCCAAATTTGACAAAGATACCCTTTGAATTTTTGGACGGTGTTAGGATCTCCAAGTAGGGGAAGGATTACCCTATTAATCTGTAAAATTACGTTACAATATATTGCATTGCATTGCATTATTGACTGAATACAATGACTTTATTTAATGATGCAGTCTTTCTTGGTGAAAGTGAGATCAACTGATGAAAGTGTCTTCCATTCTCATTAATGCGAGCTCGCGGCAGACGTGTGCAGCCTTCATCGATCGCTTCGTACATGCCTCGTATGTCAGTCATCCACTGCTTCACGTCTCTGACATCACTGACCTCTGTCCATACCCATGCCGTAGGCCAAACCTGCAATGTATCGCAGATTTTATGGTCAACTGTGGATTCAGATGTGCGTTATTAGGAAGCCGCAAATCTGGCGGGATTAGCCTAATAATCTGCAGTCTCGCGGCTGAGAAGCTGATCTGTTGGGATTGCTCGGTGCACTGCAGCGCCGTCTTGTAGAAAAACAAACAAGAAGCCCGGCTGTCGCTGACAACCGGCGCGATGATGGGCAGGCGTCGCGTGGTACGAACAGTGCATCGCGAGCTTACGGCTACGTCAAGTGATCTTGAACAATGTTTCGAACAGTTAAACGAGGACAAACTTTTGAGGCCGAGGACAATCTTCCGAGTCCATAGATAGGCCTAACATATATTACAAAATATATGTACTGGTAAATAGTTAAATACTACCGTGAACGTGAACTTGAACAAGTTTATATCAATAACAAAAGGTAAGTATAACTTTGGTAGATAATCATTGCAAACTCACAATGATTAACAGTTCCACCATTACACTCATTTTTACGAGGCCAAAATAAAAAGTTCGAGGACATGCCGAGGACAAATGCTCAAGGCCGAGGCCGAGGACAAAATTTGGCCTTAAGGCCAGCTTGTCCTCAACATCACTGGTTTCGAATTCTACACAACAATATAGGGCCTATACGTGGTATAGGTAAAACACGTTCGATCGTGGCGACCGAATTTTAGTATTGGCGACATAAGCGTAGCTTGTACCGTCGCAAAGACATAACGACAAACAAATTGGCCACGTGGGTATCACGCGCCACGCATTACGATGCAATACGCTCTCGCAATAGAAGATGAACGTGGACGGGCTACAGGCATTCATCAACAGCATAGTCCATGCATAATGCAGCGCTGTGCAAAACATTGCTCATCGGAATGTGTCGTAATATTCTGCTACAGAGATGTGAAACCGACCGTTGTCTACATAATCAAGTCAGTTATGGACAACGTCGATGTATAACACAATCGGACGCGATCAACAGCTCAATTGTTCCGCTGTTTCCCGCCCGCTTCGCCACTTGCACCGTAAACTTGACCTAAGCGCGTCGTAAACAGTTATCATGTCAAGCATGACAAGAAGCCAAGAAATTCATCTCTATTTATCAGCACCTTAAGCCGCGTACACACTGGTCGCCAGTGGATACGCGGTCTTATGGGCGATTCCGCCGGAGTTTCGTAACAGCGTTAAGTTCTGGGAAAACTGCAACAGTGAGACTATCAAACGATGAACGAGCGAATTTTGACGATAACTTTTAGCCGTTCTGTTGATGAAGTCAGGCATACAGATGTTAGCTGAAATGACCTAGTTTAGAGGACACTCATGTCATCGCAGACACCATGTGGTTGATGGCTAGAAAACGCACGAGTTCCTATTAACGTTCAATATCAACTATGGCTTTCTCGTGCACCTTCTGCGAGATACAGCGACTGATCATTGGCGCACCTGAAGCCTATTCGCCGCCCTCGTTGACGGTGACCCCGTCGGAATTTCGGAACGGAATTTAGTTCCAAACTTCCAAGAGTCATCATAGTGATTAAGCAAATATACTAGATAGAAATCTATAGTATATTTGGATTAAGCTTAAATGATGTGTCTTGTGCCTACACCAAGTCGTCGATTGCCCCTGCACTGGCTGCTGTCATTACCCGCTGTGATCTCTCGTGGTCCGCTGGATGCATCGGTTGCTGACGTATAGCTGGCCTTTCTGAACGCAACTTGCTGACTTGGTTTTTTCCAGCTCCCAAGTTCCCACCGGCGCCTGAAACTGTGCGGTCCGTTCCTTGGCGTCGGTTTGATACCAGCGAGTTTCGTCACCAACTTATACAGCGTCAGCTACCAGATAATTAAGTGGCCTGATGACAATGATGACACATGTATCGGAGATGACTTCAATCCATACTCGATCGTCTCATATACTCGTAGCCGGTGACCATTTTGATGGTTAGACGACGATTGTCGCCAGGCAAAGTGGATGACTCTGGATGATATTATTGTAGGCCTATCTTCAGAACGAATGACGATTCGCATTTCGAATTTGGTACGCGTAGGACCTAATAGGCTTAGCGAGTACTGACCTAATGATGATAAGTAGAAACTGTGAAACCGCTCGATGCACATCGTGCGGTTTCGGTTTGTCAATAGTCTCCACTAACGGTTTGTTTTAGAACTCATGGATCTAATTACTATGGCTGGCTGCGACATGCAAAAAGCGTATTCCACATATCAGTAAAAGTGTTAAAACTGGCGGATTTTTTAATAAAAACTGTTGGCTATTGTAGATAAATTTACGACACGATGAGATACATAGAGTTAATTAGGCTACCGTTAACTGTGGTCGGCTGAGTGTGTGAGTCTAACACACGTAACCAAAAATATAAAAAGAAAGCAAGACAAACAAACGCCATTGCTCTGCTCAGTAACTCCGGCCCGAGTCCAAGTTTGTAAATAATATAACAACAGAAAATTTTGCAAAACCGTGACAAACTGCTGTTTTGTTACGCATTTTAGCCGCATCCTGTACTCTCCACTAACGTACTACCGAAGTGAGTATTGCGTCCAGCTGTAATAAAAACAAATAACTAAACGGTGCACAGCATTAGGCCTATATAGGGTGGGCTTGCCGCAGAGCCGTAAATTAATTTCCACCTCTGCGGCGCGAGCAGTGGCGGTCGAACGTCACATCAGGTCGCTGGCAGCGTCGCAATAAAGAAGACTTAATCAACGAAATAGCTGTCGCGGAGTGCGATTACTGGTTTCACTTAGCGGTAAGTAAGCGTCAGGCACGCAACCGAGCCGCGTTGCAGCAATGAACTCGCGGTGCAGCGTCCATCACATTCACCGGGCAGCACCGGTCGGTCGGCCGGGCCGCATCAGTTGCAGATGTTGCAGCTGCTCTGCTTCATCGTCTGAGTCGCGTCGTCGTCGTTTGTTTGCTATAATGAACTCAGTCATGTCTGTCATCTACATGTCGTCGTCGTCGTCGTCGACGTCCGCTGTTAACGTCGTACGATTGTTGCTGATAATGACGGTATCCATTGGCAACGCTCAACAGCAGCAGCAGCAACAGCAGAGTATTGAAGGTATCGCATACTAGCTACATCTGCAGGACGTGGAACTGTCGTAGCGTGATCCTATAGTTACTTTTAACCATCAACATAGGAAATCGCATATGATTGATTTGCTGTAGATTTCTTCGCTAGAGGCCTTCATGCATATACGCACTGCTGTCTGGCGCGTATCTTAGCGTTAGCTAGGCTTTCTTGTCATCTCGTTCTATCGTAAAACTGTTATTTGTTACTATGCAATATATTTATCAAGTTAAACAATTATGACAGATCGGTCCAACGAGCATTTTATTAATTTCTTGTATATAGCTTTGGCTACACACGATCCTCATATTGTCCATAACGCGTCGGACTGCGCCTCAACAGTGTTTGTTGTTAACAATATCTGACTGAAAACGTGTCGTCTTTTGGGTGAACTGCATGCCCGGCGCAGCTAGTGTAAACGAATATGAAACTCTGTGTGACATATACGAGCAATTCCCCGCTGAAACGTTTTGCATTCATGATGCACGCGTGTTCGTCGTCTTGTGTCGAGGTTATTTCATGCTGCATTTTCAGGCTACACAATAATAATCATAGCGCACTATAGTTGAATTTGGAATAAACTGTTTGAGGAAATGGCAGAAGAAACCGCGTGTCGGTTAATTACTTGCGACCTATTGATTAGCTATGATACTGGAATTCTACTTACGCTTGCCATATGTTTTCTTGATAAAAATATTTTTAAATACTTTCGATCCCTTTAAGACTGTTTTTTTTGTCCAAGAAATTACAAGAAATTACATATACATATACGGCACATTTAAGTCTGACTGCGAAGTGAATTTTTTCTAAGCATTAGCCAGATCTTATTAGCTGCAGAACGCACCAAATTCTTTCGCGATTCTTGAGTAGCGTTGTTCAACATAATTGACTGTTGCACTAAGTCAATTATAGGTGCTGGAACATAAATCAGTAATTATAGCGAGATCGCACAATCCGCGTTTATTTTTTATTAACCATTTTCGCTCGGCTTGCACCTGAGACTCGTGGCGCCATCTATTGATGACTCTGAAACAAAGTCCGTACTGCGGCTATTGCAGTACAGAGACAGCTACGATAATCTGATCTGTAGTGTAGGCCTAATCTTTGGAATACCTTCATCTCCACACGTATCCTTCCTCCTCGTCTCAATGTAGTTGGTAACTTCCAGTCAAACGGCGTGGACGCACAAATGAACGAACAGGCAGAACAAACGACGCGCTTGACGCTCCTGTTCTTTTACTTCTTTCACTCTTAAAGCCGGTACACACCGCCCGTACGTAGCCTACGGGCCATGAGTATGGGTAGTGCATACGGGCTTTGAGAGTGAAAGAATTAAAGAAACAGGAGCATCGAGCGTGTTGTTATGCCTATTTTTGAAGTGTTTTCATCATCGGCAGGATTCTTGTAAAAAGCTATACAACACGCTCAATGCTGGGTAGTATTTCAAATACAAGTATTTGAAATACATATTTAAAATACGTATTTGTATTTTGCATTTTGTATTTGAAATACACGTTGATGTATTTGTATTTTGTTTTTCAAGCAAAAAATACAAAATACATTTTGATGTCGGATATATTTCGTCAATGAGCAAGCACCTCGTCAGCTGTCACATTGAGTTGACTTTTGCCTGCATCCAAATTCGGACAACTTCAAATATATCTATGTGCACGTCCATATACATCGAAATGGACTGTCAGACGGATCTTTCGAGAAGCTATTGCTTTTATGTCAGAACAATCTTGCTTAAATTTATTGAACATTAGCTGTGACAGTGTTTGAGGACATGGTGTATGAAAAAAAATTATTTGCCATTGTGCCATTTTGTATTTTGTAAAGTATTTTTAAAAATACTAAATACATAAATGTATTTTTGTATTTTGTATTTCAAATACATTTGTGAAAAGTATTTCAAAAAGTATTTTGAAATACTTTTTACACTTGTATTTTGTATTGTGTATTTAATTACTATTTAAATGTATTTTACCCAGCACTGAACACGCTCAGTAACTCGCCCGTGTTGTATCACTTCATCACCTTACTTTACTTTCAACTGTATAAAATGTTCGTTTGATACGTGTTAATAAACGACATACATAGGCTACACACCAACACCAGCGTGGTTCTTTATACAGTGTTCAACAAGCTCAATAAACGAAATTAATCACAGTTTAAACAATATTTTAAGTACATCGAATTTCTACAGCCATTAACCGAGAGGTATAACACGTTATACCCAATCTAGGCCTGCGTTCATGATGTCCATCGACAACAGACTAATTCAACTCATCACGACTTACCGCGTATAGCTGAATCTCTGGGGGCGGGCAACCGCTATTCCGACAGACTCTGTTCCGACAAATTTAGACCAACCGCATAGGTATAGTTTTCAGTCTTCCAGGATCACGTTAAAGCCTGTAACATGCATGTATAGCCCGGTTAAACGCCCATATAAGTGGCATAGATTGTCACGTAATGAGTTAATTACGCCTAATGTTTTCGCATGCAACGTTTCGAAGTTATCAGGGATACATTTTGGCCCACGACGCCGCTGGTCATGCGGAACTATCGGGTAGTCGTCGTTGTGATTTCGTTAATTTCCGTTTGATTAATTCCAACACAACTGAACCATTCCGATTCACCCTGCTTGGTGCCTGCCCAAAAATCAAGAACCGACCCAACCCGACCCGCGGTCGATGACTGTAGGAACAGCGGCTGACGGAATTATGCGGTCTGTACCCACCAACTCTTGGACGCTTTTCGCAGAGAAATTACAAAAAGAGGCAAAAGTGCCGAAAAACATACCATTCGAACATGTGTCTGTATGTGTGTCTGTGTTACACCCAAACGGACTTTATCAACGAATCTAAGATAAACAGATGCACAGTTCGCCTGGACGAAACTGTAAGCCAATTAGTTTTCGTTGGGTACCAGTTTTCCCTTGGACAATTTGGCTGAGTTCATTCTAGAGCTGATGTATAGGCTATTGTATTGTCTTTCAGAGCCGGCCGGTGTACGGCTGGAGCCTCCGGTTTATGACAAACAAGGCCCATGAGAGGTGCAGAGCCATAATGTTTCTATTTATGAGGTGAGACAACGCAGTAATAAATCCGACCGAGTACTGACTCATCCTCAAAACAGGACCAAAAGAATGCCAATGACTAACGCGACAATAAGTAAGCAAAAAGATACACGAAAGATACAGTTCTTTGACAAATATAGGAGGCCTACGTAGAGAAATGATGTTCGAGTGACAAAATGGAATTTTGTGCACAGGTAGGCCTACAGCGCCACGGCCATAAAATGTTTGCGCCGAAAACACAGAAGGGCATAAGATTTATAATTCATAACTGATGGAGTTGGAAACATACTTTATTTATTTATACGTTTATTTCGTTAAACGACATCTATAAAATACTATAGGAATTATTTTCGTTTTATATATCCTAACAATAATAAAACTATAAAAAAACTATATGCGATATTTTCGTGTGCAGGGTATACCATTTTACGTGACTTATTTTCTTACTGATGGACCTCATTTGGCGGTAGCCGCATCTCCGATGCGATTGATGACAGTGCGTGCTAATTGCCCATCACTGATGCCGTCTGCTGTAACTGCTATCGCTGTCACGCTCTGTATATACTCGTCATATCTTTTAACCGCCAATAAACCTAACACATCACCCTGTATATATGTCGTTGCGCTACTGCAATTAATTCTGCTGCAACCATAATAACTTGTCAGTTGTTTCAGCCTGGCCGCATGGAGCTAGCACGGAGCTGGGAGCTGCGCTGTGAAGCGGAACAGAACGACGAAGACCGAACGACAGACAGACGGACAGAGTGACACGGCGCTTGTAATCAATGCCCGCGTCACATCGCATCACAGTTATCCTCGATCCGACGCCTCCGCTGTCGATTCATCCACACGGCGAGTTGCAGAGGGAGGGAAGGGGAAGATGCGTGGTAACCGGACGGAATGCAGCGAATGGTCTACACATCTGCTACATTCTCATCTATCTCATGTCTTTTTTCTGTTATTATTACAGATTTAGCACGAAAATATGAATTAACATAAAAATATGACAAATATGAACCAATTTAATCCTCGAGGTCATCTACGTCAGGCCTACTGTCAACACGGTCTTCATCGACAAACATTGCTGCTTGCCGTTTCTCATACTGCACCTCCACTGATAAAGTCATTCACTCATTCTTACCTCATTTATACGCACTGCTGACAGCTTTACAGAAGTCGCAGCTCAGAATATATTCGCAAGACATCTGCAGCCGGTTCGTTTTCCGTGCCTTTGATACCCTTTCGCGCGTCACAAATTCGTTACTTACCGGTTACTATAAGTACTTCTTGTTTTAATTATTATAACGAAGTAACGAATTTTGAACGACTATTGAACGTCATAAACTCAGCTGTAAAAGTGCTAAATATCTCGAAAAGGGTGCAGCTTGCAAGATAGAAACAGTTAAAATGCACAGCTGATTGGAAATCGCATGTAGACTGTCAATCAAACAGCGCCAATGACCTTAAGTGACCTTTAACTGTCTTTAGCAAGCAGCCGCCATCAAGCAAGCCTGTCGGTGGACAGTGTCGCGCCATATTGCATGCGAGACATTGTTCAAGATCATGTGTGGCTATACATTCTAGTACCTATGCATGTCTGTGTCTTTAGAGCGCATAAAGAAACGGGACGGGTTACAACGAAATGATTAGCAAGGTCGAGAGTGCTCAATTTTAATGTGATATATATGCAGTTAAGCTGCCGCATTGAAACAACAACATAGGGGCTGCGCGGTCATACGAAAACTGTACAGCGCTCAGTGTGTCGACGATAGTCGGGCTTCGTAGTTCTTGCGTTCTTTGCACAGCCTTATCCTTACAGCCCGTTTCTTTGCATGCTCCGCGCTGCCCCGCAGTTGCGGGTGTTATGGGCCCTAAAGACGACACCATACAGGCAGTTCTATGTTCTAACCAGAATGTCTGTTCGGTACATCCGCCTGCACACATTGCGTTGTACAATAACGGTAACAATGCACCGACAGTAACTCGACAGCTACTCGCGTTACACGCATTCTGCGTTCGTTTAGCCGTCGCAGCTGGCTCTGTTGTTGCTCCTGCCACTTACAAGCGCCTCATCGCTTGTCAGTACGTGCAGCTGCAGTAGCCCAATCAGTTGCAGCGCTCGTTGGACTCATATTTCCCTACCTCGCCAGGTCTCTATTGCTTCTACCTGCATACTCGCCACTGCTGTTGCCTCCTCCCCCAGCCGCTGAACCACAGACTTGTCCTATGCTCCTTGTCTTTCCCTGTATCCTGACTGTGTAAGATCGCACTGAGAAAAATGAATACCGCTTAACCCTTTGACGCCCACTGTTGCCATATGAGTATACAGCTACAAAACATCCTGTGCCAGACCGGGTTAAGCCGTCATTTGTAATTTTTTGACATCCGGGTACTGTGATGCTCAGTCCTGAGCATCAGAGTGCCCGGATGTCAAAAATTACAAATGACGGCTTAGCCAGGTTTTGCAATGGGCACGGGCACGCTTTATAGCTGTATACCATATGGCAACAGTGGACGTTCAAAGGGTTCATGTATACCGACTGCAATCTGTGTCTCAGTAAAAAAACAAGCAAAATCATTTTTGTCATAACTTCGTCAAATTTCCACCAACTCTGATAATTTTTGGCTAAAATATGGTAAACAGTCTAAAATTGTATAAGGTGCACTTATTTTCCACTTCACCTAACTCACGTCAATGTACTACCGTGTTATACGCAAATATTCCCAATAATTATTGTTACATAACGCTGTAATTATTGGCATCAGATTGCTCACAAATGCATCATCAATTCCACAGAGGGTGTACCGTGCTACGTGATTTGATAACTTCGTGCTTTGTAATCCTACGCTTAAATATTCTACACTGAAAGCAGAGTCCAAAATAGCTGACGTCGATGAACTCAAAAAACGTCCGATCGATGAGTGCAGTGCGCAGTTTGACCAGTCGATCGTCAATGCCGCTATCAGCCAGTGGTGTCGTCGTCATAACCATTTGTGTCCGTGTATGCGGGGCACACTTCGAACATAAATTCGGACAATTTTGAACTGAACAGTTATACCAACTTATAATTCTGCTAAATAAATAATATTTCGGTTTATTGTGTGCTAATTAGGATGTTAGAAAGTTTTCTGCAGACTAATAATTGCAGCGTTATGTAAGAATTTGGAACATCTGCGTTTAACACGGTAGTGTGGTGACATGAGTTAGGTGAAGTGGAAAATTAATGTACCTCATATACTGTTTGCCATCTTTATGCCAAAAATTATCAGTTTGTGGAAATTTGACGAAGTTATGACAAAAATAATTTTGCTTGTTTTTTGGAGACACGGTGTAGATTGAGACTAAACCCCCACGACTAACACGGAACGCATGTTGATGATGTTGGTGACAGAAAAACAGACAGACAGACGGACACATCGTCATCGCTTAAAACCTTCTGTCTATGTGGGGCGAGGCTAGCTGCCGCTTTATCACGAGTGGCATAGCTAAAGCACTCTACTCATTGTGTTGTAGCAATGATATCTGTTCCTCTGTCGTCACATACGCGTCAAACCAAAATACCACTAAACGGTTTTTTATTGTTTTCTGACTTCAGACAACACGCGGAAACTTTGAGAGATAATGAGACATTGGGAATTAAATTATCTACAAATCCAAACATGTTCTGATAAAATTATACAAGGTACTCTTCGAGCGACCATATTTACGAAATTTTTAACTATATTTCGGGAACGGCATAAGATAGAGACGTAGTTGAAATGACATAAGGCGTCGAATTACTTTCAGTAAACATTTCCAACATAAAGCAGAGTTTACGGTCAGCTGTAACTGACGCAGTAGCAGGCTGTGGACCGAACTGTGTTGTCCAGAGCAGCTGTGGAGAACAGTCTACAAGGAGTACTGCATCACTGGCATCAAACTTGTGAGCCAAGTAACGACGAGATACTACGACGAATCAGCTGCCATCCGTTAATGCGCCTGACATCAAACGAGTCACCAGCATCACTAGCTTACACTGGGAGTTGTTCTTCGAGGCACTTGAAAGTGACGGTCCACGCGAATGTTGTCACTGCCAGTCTGCTGTACTGTATATGCTGCGCGTGTCAGCATCCTCCAGGTTCCAAGATGTTTTTCGGGCCACTGAGATGTTGTTCGGCATGGTCGTGCTTCTGTTCAGTTCCGCTACTACATTACGTTACATTACATTACATTACAATTAAAAGTGAAAAATGTCTAGCACTTCGGCCATCTATGGGAAAAAGGCGGAAAATAGATGAGTTTAGTCTTGAAAGATCAGAGAGAGCATGATGACGTCACTTCTATGGCAGACTATCTAAGTTCTTGCTGCGGCGACGGGGGACGATCGGTCGCTGATCGTAGACAGCCATGTCAGTGGTACGACCAGTGCCGAGGTCGATGATGAACGCAGGCGTTGTCGACCAGGAAGTCCAGTGACAGGCTGTATATTCAGCTGATCGCGATCGTCTTGATTAGTTCATCAGGCGATGTATACGACTTGACAGTGCACAGTGTATAGTCATTAGTCATGGATGCCTCCTTCAATAGGAACGTTATTCATTGATGCAGAGTAACAGCTGTTTCGTAAAACAATGAAAATGAACAACCAACACCACACGCTTTCTCCACTTCTATCTCCCAGAACTGAGAACATAATACAGTTTGCTTATGCTCGAAAACATAATTACAAACTTATAATCAAATCTTAAATGCTTAATGATAATAACTTTATACTACGTCTTCTTCACATTTTAATGATTCTCTTATGTATCTTTCATTTGTATTTATACGATACGATACGATACGATAGAAGAGTTTAACGTGGACTCGAAAGCTGAGTATACAGCTTAATCTAGCACACGTAGCCAGAAACTAAAACAAACAAACAGTGTCCCTTTAATTCAGTACAG